>OLOM01000113.1_pt1 | contig 61408 bp, 81 predicted proteins | sample 1672531 | NCBI WGS metagenome assembly OLOM01 (sample SAMEA3136696, study PRJEB25190) | human gut metagenome | reverse complement strand
AAGGCCGGCGATGCAGGGAGGGGGTGCAAATTTCGCACATCCCCCCGCCTCTGTAAAATAATTCTCCAGGGTGCATTAATCTTCTTCTGAATCTGCTTGCTTTACTTTTATATATAAATTCATAAAATCATATTGAATTATTTCATCAATAGCTCTTTCAATCTCTTCTGCTTCTTCTTCTTCTGTGAATTCATTTGATGTTTTAGCTATTCTTGCTAAGTATGAACATGAATTGTAACCTTTTTCAACATCAAACAAAAACCAAGAATTGAAATCTTCAAAAGGATTAAAAGGATTATCAATTGTTGATAACATTACTTTCATTTTAATTAAGCTCCTTTCAAAACTTTATACAAACATTTATTAAAACATTAATTAAACAATTGATCAAACAAATTAATTACATATAATCAAACAAACAATTACTTATTTGAATACTTGATTATAGTTGATGCAGATACACCTAGTTTTTGTGCTATTTGGGCATTGGTATAACCAGAAGCCTTAAGAGTAGCTATATGATTTATTTTAGCCTGACTTAGTTCTTTAGTGCTTCTAGGCATAGCTAATTGTTTAACAGTATCCATATCTGCATTATTTAGGATAGTCTTTAATGTATTTGGTGATATGGCTCCTGCCTGTATAGCTTCCCATTCTTTGTCTGTAATCTTAACTAATTCTCTCTTAGCCCCCACCTGTCTTCTCATCTTATCTAGGGCCTGTTGTCCAACCTTTTTCTTCTCCTTCTTAGTCATATCGGGGTTGTCTTTTACCTTGGCTTGAACTATGGCATTAGCTAGGGTCTGAGCCTGACGTTCGCGTGGGGCATTCTTTAGGGCCACGTTTACTTTAGCTTTTAGGGATGCCGCTTCTTTTTGATAGTGGGCCTTAGCTTCAGGACTATATGGTATGTCTGGGGTAGTTACCATTTCTTTACGGGCCTGGTTAGCTAGGGCTTTAAGATGATTAGCATAGTCTGCGTATACTAATTCAACTGGGTTCCTACTATCTGATACCAATGTGTATGCGTCATCAGTCTCGAACATCTTAGTACTTTTTTGTGTCTTAGTTATTGTTTTAGTTTTAACTTTTCCAGTCTTCTTATCTACTATTTTCTTTTCATATGTTAAATCATCTGCTACTTTCCATGATTGTTTACCTGTCTCAGGATCTATAATAGGAGAACCTTGTCTTTTAAGTACTGATTGTTGTCCTTTGGCACGGGATACTATTGTACCTGTACCCTCACTGTATCTTCCTGTTTCAGGGTCAACATGACCTTGGTATTTCTTTTTCAATGCTTTAATATTATTGTCAGCTTCGCTCTTCTTGTAGTCTAGTTTATGTTTAGCAGCATCAATAACAACCATTGAATGTCTAACTGCTCTTGCTAATTCATCATCACTAGCTCCAAGTAATGTCATATCAGTTATTAAGTTAGAAATTTTACCCATCTCATTTTGTGTATTGTCTTTCTTACCTGTTTTCATATACTTCATTCCTGGACGCTCTGGGTATTCCATCTTAGGATCAAATCCTTCTAACGCTTTTAATGGCGGTTTAGAACTTATTCTAACATTACCACCTGTAGGAATAACCATTGCTGTATCACCATCAAAGTCTGCTCCTGATAGTCTCTCTGCTACTTTACTATTTATACAAACAGCATCTTTAGCATTAGCTCCTATTAATTTTTTGGCCTCTTTGTGTTTATTGTTGACAGTAAGGATTGGTATTTCAAATAGTCCTCCATGAGGGTATCTAACTAGTGCTACCTTTTCTCCATCATTATAATTAGGAGCATAGATTTCATTATCTTTCATTGAAGGTACCGGTAAAATTACTTGATACTTTTGTCTAGGTAATGCTGCTGCATGTAAATGCACTGCTGCTGAATCGCAGTCATCAGAGAATGATTTAAGTAATGATTTCTTAACAGTAGGATTAGTTAAACTCATTATTTCATCAAACTCTGCTTGTTTATCTGCAGATGCTAAGCCTAATTGTCTCTTTACTAATGATAAGTTTTGTTTAGATAAGAATTGTGAAGGTAATTTATCAGCCCATTCGCCCCAGTCACCTTCTTCTGCTCTCTTATTTATTAATGAAAGTTTTCTATTACCATTTTTATCAGTATAGTAACTTTGGCCACCAGCTTTGATTAAAGAACCAAATGGATTATCTGGGTCATCTTTTATCGGTTTCAATACTTCAAGTTTAGATTTATCTTTTGTTTTATTAGTGTTGAACATTACATCTACACCTTTTGGTAAATCATCAGAATATACAGCCATTCCTTTTATATAGTGAGTTCCATCAACCATAATACGAACTTGTGCATAATGAGAATTACCTAAGTTAAGGTCTTCAACACCTCTTCTTATTTCAACTAGTCCATCTTTTTCTAATCCACCATCTTCAGCATATCTTATAGCAAGTCTCTTAGAATCCATAGATGATGGATAAACAAATTTATCGAATGTTTGTCCTCCATCATGTGATGTATATTCATGTACTGAGTGTACATTCTGATAATCATATATAGCACTAGATACTTTTCTTTCATTACCGTTTTTATCTATTATTGTTTTATAAGGTGTATCTGGTGGACATAATACTTTTAAATTGGTTTGTTTACCTGGATTATTAACTTGAGGAACTCCACCTCCAAATGTATTATATCCTTCCATTTCCAAAATATATAAAGCAGTTTTAAGTTTTTCTTTTGATATACCTAATTCCCTTTCAACACCAACACCTACATCTATCATACCTTTTTCGTCTACTTGTTTTTTAAGGAAATCAGCTGTTTGTTTAGCTTGTTTCATTCTACTTTCAGATTGTTCATTTAATAAAGAACGAACAGATGAGTCATTTTTATAACCCATTTGTTTAGCTATCTCATTAAGAGAATATCCTTTTTCTCTAAGACCTTTAGCTGTGTCAACTTCTAATTGTCTTCTTTCATCTTTAGCTAAAGATTTTTGTGTTCTTAATTGGCTAGTAGTCAATCCCATACTTTCAGCAATATCTTTTTCACTCATGCCCTTTTTAGTTAGTTCGTCAACTCTAGATAGAAAGTCTCCGCTATGTTGGTAGGGGTCTTTACCACTTCCCCAAGGATATCTTCCTGAACGTCTAGGCATTCCATAGTGTAATAGTTCATCAATAGGTGGTTTATCTTGATAAGCCATTTACTATTCCCCCTCAATCTTCATTTTATCGATTATTTTATCAAACGTGATTATCTTATCCATAATAGGTAAAATATCTTCCACTGTAGGATTATGGACAATAATCTCATTGTTTTGATAAATCCTTAATTCCATATCAATATCGCTAGGTTTCTTATTGTATTCCAAACAGAAAAGAGCAGCATATATCTCAAGCTGTTCCATGTGTGCTCTAGTTACACCAGTTTTTAAATCATGTATTCTTAATAAATTGTTTCTAAATATAATAGCGTCAGCTGTTCCAAAACAATTATCAGAATAATATAGAACTTGTTCTGGCTTCATCTTAAATCCAATAGCATCATTAACATACATGTTTAATGTCTTTTGAGATTTAGGTAACTTTTGTCCTAAAGTTATACATTGGCAAGCAAAGTCATGTAAGACGGTGCCATTTAATGTTGCTTGAAATTTAGTGTATGAATCTACTAATTTATCAGCATCATAATTAATCCAATGATATTTGCTAGCACCCAGGAATGCATGTTTACCTTCCAGAGAATAATGTTTGTTGAAGTTCATCTAACACTACCTCCTTATTCTCAGGATATATAAATCTTGCAAATGACATGTCATCCATTTTGTCAACATAGTATTCTTGATTAGGACGATGTGATGCAGCTCCAGATTTCTTTACTTCTAGAGCTGCCCATTTGTCATTGTATAAAATTAAAAGATCCGGTATTCCTTGAATATAGGCAGAATCATTTTTCATGACTATACATCCAACAAAAATATCTTTTAATTCTTTAATTAAATTTTTTTGAAAATCTCTTTCTAATTTCCCCATAATAGAATATCCCCTTTCAAACCTTAGTAGTACAATTTCATTATCATTAACATTGACATATTAGGTTTTGATAAGGTTTTTAAAATTTCGTACATACAATCATCTCCTCTTTAAAATATAGTTTCCATCGCTCTTAATGAAAAAGAAGAGAGTAAGAATTTCTTCTTATACTTTTTCAAGCCTCTCTTCTAAAAACAAAAAGGACGAGATATACAGTCCTCCACTTAGTCTAAGACTAAACAACTGCTCTTTACATCAGTAATCCCACATCATATCTCTCTCCTCATAAAAGGGCATGTTTTTTTCGCGTACCCTAATCGTCCTCTAACCTAAAACATTCGAAATTTTCGCAATAATCAAAACCTTTTACAAAATCATTTTTTAAATTACACATAAGATCAGCATATAAATCATTATCTAAGACTTCGTAGTTCCAATTATAATGTTTGCATAAAGCACACATTTGAACATGCTCGCATTTGCATCCTTCATTGCCACATAGTTTCATAATATACCCTCCTACTTGTTCATTTTATCTTTAATTGAGTCCACTATAAGTGAACACAAAAATATAATGCATATACATATAAATAAAAATTGCATTAAACTTTTATCCCCCATAATATCTTCTCCTAACTAAAATGGAAATTCTTCATATTTTAATTTAGCTCTATAAAATTCTTCTCCTGCTTCTAACACTTTTTCTATTTGTATATCTTTAACTAAATATTCTTTCATCAAATATTCTATAAGTCTAGATAGCTTTGGATAACTTTCACTCTTTATTTCAGCAGTTATACATACCATTTCATCTCTAGTTGTCAATGGATCGATATATACTTTAGATTCATTATATTCATCTTTTTCTTTTTTAAAAGACAAACAATAGCCATCAGTTTCGACCATACCTCCTGTTACAGCACAATACTCTACTCCATTATTCATTTCACAAAATACACAATTAACACACATTTCTTCTTTTTTCATTATAATCCCTCCAAAAATAGTTTGTGGTCAAAAGGCCACTTTTTTTCGCTTATCTATATATATTTATTTTTTTTTTTTCACATTAATAAGAGAAAAAAGTGGGTTTTTGGCCACAAGACCCCTGAAACCGTTGCAATTACTGGGTTTGAGGGGGTGGCCACTTTTCAAAAAAAGTGGGCTTTTGGCCATTTTTTCTGGCCATTTTTGGCCACTTTTTTCAAGCTTTTTGCAAAAAAATAGGGAATGGTCAAATAAAACTGACCACTGCCCACTTTTTTAAAATAAAACTGACCATTATAAATCGTCTTCATGCGCTCCCATAAAGAACATAACTATCAAACCTACAGCCACAAAATATAGCAATCCATAAAATAATACTTTACCTAACATGCATATCCTCTCCTTTTTAATTTATCTTTTAACACTTTTCTATACTTGACTACAATTTTAGATACGTAACTTACAGTCACACCAATTTCTTTAGCCACTTTCTTTTGATTCATTTTTTCACCAGCAATACAAGCATTGATGTAACTTACGAAAATATCTTTTTTCTTTTGTTGTGATTCAGAGAACATTGTATCAATAGTTTCAAATATAACATCAACAAGTTCTTCATATGATACCTTTTCATCTATACGAGCTTTGTCATCTTTTACAAACGCATATACAGGAACCTCATCATCAGCACTAATGTTAACAAGATAATCTAAAGATGCCATAGTTTTTATACGTTTCTTAATTTCTTCCCTAGTTTTCTCATTAGTTTCTCGGTGCTTATCATAAGCAAGTATTATATCGTTATGCATAGTTCTTTTGTAATAATTCATAAATGAGCTATTTTGTTTGCTACAATCAAATTTTTCAACAGTTTTCATAAATGAAATACTCATTATAGGCAACAACTCAGTAACTTCATCAATATTAGCATATTTGTTTAGCTCTGATACTGCAACAGGATATGTTAATCTAAATAAAGTATCTTTATAATACTCAGCGTTGTTCCCTTTTCTAATGTTGCTAACAGCCTCATTAATATAACTTTTATAAGTATAATCCTTTGGTATTTGATATTTATTTAAATCGTAATATAACATAACCTCTCTCCCCTTTACTTATATAATTTGTTCCCTTTTAACCCTCTATCAATATTATTAAGGTGAATATTATAATTAGACAAACTATCAAAAGTTCGAATATTTTTTCAAGAATATAGAACTTCATATTACTTTAATCTCCTTTCTAAAATTTTAGCTATTTTCCATAAGGCGCAATTGATACATACAAGAACTACTAATATCAAAAACATATTATTCAACTCCTCTGTATTTCTTTAATTCTTCTTCAAAATCTTTTGTCTTATCATAACCGCAACCAAACATTTCAGGACAGAAACCTCTGTAAATACATTCTCTAACCATACAACTTGCTAATTCAGGTTCAGTCTTAGCTACTTCGTCCTTAACAGCTTGCCACGCCTCCCTAGTTTCAGGAGACGCGCAACTACATAATCTTTTTCTAGATATATTAATAAGTGCTTGTGCATTTGCTTCAACTTCATGGTTTACTAAACTACCTTGTGGAAGATCATCTCTATTAACCCCTGTACGATCAGTTCTTTGTGTTTTAACAAAGTGGTCTATACCAAATTTATGTCTAACAAAATGCACTGAAACCCATGATTTTAAATCATACCAACGCCATTCAAATTTTAATTTTCTTATTGGTGAATGTTCTGATAATATCAATTGTCTTTTCCATTTACTATCAGGATATGCTCCTGTGTTTTTTCCTATTGTATTCATAGTTGCGTCCTTAACATCTTGCCAATTATCCGCATGTTTAAATTTATCTATTTTCATATTATTTCAACACCTTTCTTTTTCCACATTTTGTACATACTCCAACGCCTCTTCCGTAATTTTTCATATCACCGAAGAAATATTCTTCCATTCTATATTCATGTTTACAAAATAGACGCTTAAAAAATCCAGCCATATTTATCCTCCTCTACAAAATACATTGTTCTTATTCCATATCTAATTGCTGTCAAATGCTCAACAAGACATCCATCAGCTCCGTTCCATCCTGGCATAAATAATACCAAGTCAGCATCAGCCATTAATTGTATAGAACGACCTAAATATGCTAATCTTGGAGCATCACCTAAATCTATAAATGTGTCAATTAATTCTACTTCTTCATTTTTATAAAAATTTTTTAAATATTCCACATCTCTTTTCATTTCTTTTTTAATTTCTTCATCAGTTCTTCCATGCATTGGTAAAGATATAAATACCTTCATTAATATTCTTCCTCCTCTTTTATATCATGAACTCTATCTACTTCTACTCTTTCCATTTCACCCCTTTCATCCATAACAATTGCAAACTCATCAGTCATGCATACTAAGTCGAATCTCTTATTGGCAGGCTCACATTGGTGACATAATGCTACAACAGAGCTTTCTATTTGATAGTCAAGGCACATTCCACATTGAAAATATGTTGGTTTAACTTTACACGTTTTCATTAAAATCACCATCCTTTAAAATAGTTACTCTATCTATACTAACCCTGCTTAATCTTCCGTTAGTGTCCATTACTACAGCATAGGCACCAGACATGCTTAATTCTAATAATGTATATGTTTTATTGTTTGATACACACTCATCGCATGAAAGCATTATTCCCCATTCTACTTGTAATGATAAACATCTCATACAATCAGATTCTAATGGTCTAACTTTACACGTTCTCATAACATTCACGCCCCTCTTTTTTCTTTAATTGATTAACAGTGATTCTTTGTTTTCTTTTAGATTTCTTTTTCTTATTTTTGATTGCTAAAAATCTATCAGCCTTTCTTATAGTCTCATTAGAAAATGGGCCATTCTCTTCATAAGTTTTATAAAACTCATAATTATCTAAGAATTTATTAATCATATCAAACACCTCTCCCTAATTTTTAATATGTTTTGTATCTATCAGTGAATGGTTTACCAGTGCGTCTTGATATTTCTTCAGCATGTTTAGCATTCAAGTATTTATCATTTGTTAATCCTACAGTTGAATCATCTTTGTAATATCTTAAATCTAGGTTTTCTTGAAAATATCTTTCTTGTTCGTCTAATGGTAATTTACAAAAATATTCATATGTTTCTTTGTCATAGTGATACTCTTCTTTTTGTTCTTTTTTGGAAGGTTGTCCTCCCATTCCGATATAAATAAAAGAGCCACCAACAATGATAGCTCCCCAAAATATAATACTTGACATGCTTAACATCCTCCTTATCGATCTTTAAACCACATAATACCAAACAATATACATCCAATAATACAGTCTGCTAGTATGAACCATAATATCATTTCTATAATATTCATAATCATTATTAAACACCTCTTTTAATTTATTTTTTTCTAGGTCCTCTGACTTTGATTAATTTCTTTTCAAGTTTGTCTAAAATATCTTCGACTGTATCTCTTGTTCTTTTACTTAATTTCATAATCTTTTTGTTCTTTTCATACCAGTCAAATATCTCAAACACATCTCCGGATTTCCAACTGAATGACCACCAGTCACAAATCATTTCGATAATATATTCATAAGGCATGTCTAATGCTATAACACTAGGTCGTCCGTCATCTGTCAAATGAACCCAATGTTGCCAATGGTGAGGGTTTTGATGTATATGATATTGGAATGCGTATCTCATTTTCTTTTCGCTGTCTTTTGATTTCTTTCCATAGAAATATTCATCGTATGCATCGTATTCGTCGTTATTATACTTTGTATCGTCATGAAGCAATATATTTAATTCGTAATCAACGCCAGGAATATCGATAAGTACTTCAGGCAAACTTCTTTTAATCCAATAGAATCCTTTTCTAACATTTGCACAATGTTCTTTTATATATTCGTCATATTCCTTGCTCATAGTTGTTACCTCCCTTTCGAAAATATCTTTTTAATTTAATTATTCGTATAGTTCAAATACTTGAATTCTTCCATATCTAAGATGTTCTTCCATGTATCTTTCGGCTGCTTCTCTAGTTTTACAAATTTTTTCAACTCTTCTGTCTATCCAATCACCATCGCAATCCATCCATTGAGATATAACAGCATACACTTTCATTATTCTTCTTCCTCCTCTTCATAATCTCTATGTTTATCTAATAAATCAATAACATAAGCTTTAGGACAGTCATCATTAGGATAAGTTCCATATTTACATTCATAACATTCATGTTGACTGCAATATAAATTACATAGCTTGTGAATATCTGCAACTAGTTCTCTTTCTTTTTTAGTTTTTCTTCTACATGTCATCTTACATCTCCTCCTTTAATAATTGCATATCTATTTTTTCTAGAATTTCATAAAGAAGTGCTAACTTACTAAAATTAAATAAATCTGTTTCTATTCTTTCTAACTCTTTTTCTTTTATAAATTTTATTAAATCTTTTCTCTGTTCTAATAGTTTACAATATTTACCGTTCATAATAATCCTCCTATAAACATAAAATAAAAAGGACAAGCCCGTGTAGGCTCATCCTTAATTAAGTCAATATCGATTAGGTTATAATATAGTAAAGAAATCTAATAAATCTGCTATAGTGTCAAATCCTAATAAGTCGGCAGACTTTCTTAATAAAGTATTTCTAGCTAATTTTGTTTTAGCTTTTAATGCTCTTTCATAAAGTCCTAAACCTTCTTCTAATTCTTTTTCACTTACCATTTTTACTAAACTTAATTCCATCATAATAACCTCTCCTTTATATATTCTTTTCATAAAGGAATATGTTTTTTTCGCGTATTAAAATATTATAACTAGCATTAATAAAAGGAATGCCAAGATTGCAAATGCTAAAATTGCAGCATGAATAAACACTTCGACTACCATTTCTAATACTTTCCATAAGAATCTTAACATAATATTACCTCCTAATCACATTTAGAATATCCACAATTCTTGCAAGTAACACAGCCACCTTCATTAGTCATTTCCATTCCACACTCTGGACAAGTGTTATTTGGAACTACCCAGTTTTCTGGTTTCATCATAGCTTTAAATTGATCTTTTAAAATATCTTTTTCTTCTTTTTTCATTCTTTCTCTAACTTGTTTATTAATATCTTTCATTGTGTCAAAATATTTTTCAGAATTAGTTTTTACTTCATTACTACATGTTTCGCATTTGTTGAATCTGTCGTATTCTTCTTGTATAGTTCTAGCTAAAATATCACCACAACTTAATCCGTCTATAACTTTTTTACTACCTTTGGCTTGAGTACATGCTGAACATTTAACCCCTTTAACAGAGTCGACTATACTTTCTATTGCCATTCCACCTCTAAGCATTGTAGATGCCATACGTCCTAATGATTCTGCATTAGCTACACAACCTCCTGATTTTCCTGGGTCAATAAATACTTCAACTAAATTATCGTCTTTATCTCTATTAATTGTTATATATAGTTTTCCACATGCTGTTTTCTTAACATATGTTCCACCATTTAATCTTCCTCCTAATTCGGATCTTGTCATAGGTTTGATTTTGTCAAATACTTTTTCCTCTGGTAAAATATCTTTTTCTTCTATCTTAACTTCTGGTTCTTCTTTTGGCTCTTCTTTCTTTTCGCTTGTTAATATTCCAACTCTAGCGCAGTTTTCTCTAAATATAGTTAAACCTTTAAGTTTATTTTTCCAAGCGTAAATATAAAGTTTACGAACATCTTCTATAGTTGCTGATTCTGGTAAATTTACAGTAGAAGATATAGATGCATCAATATGTTTTTGCCAAATACCTTGCATTTTTACTCTTTTCATTGGGTCAATTGTTTTTGCTGTAACAAAATATGATGGAAGTACAGGTTTACCAGTAGTAAGGTTGTGTATTACTTCATTATTATCTAAATATGCTTTTACTATAGGTGTGTAAACTTCATAATATTGATCTTTCCCATGCAAACTTTCTGTCTTTCTTGTATAGCTTGTATCAAATATAGGCTCGATACCTCCAGATACTCCTAGCATTGTAGATATACTTCCAGTAGGAGCTATAGTTAATAATTGAGAATTTCTTAATCCGAAACGTTTTACAGCTCTTTTAGTTTCTTCTCTTGTATTTTCAATGAAATATAAATTCTTATCTAATGCTTCAGGTTTAAATTTGTTATATGGTTTTTTATCTCTAGCCAAATATGCAGAAGCACCTATTGCTGTGTCCGCCATTACAAAACCTATACGGTCACATAAAACTATAGAGTCAGCACTACCATATTCCATACCCATTTTTATAAGCATGTCCGCTAAACCAAAAATACCTAGACCTATTTGTCTCCAATCAGCAACAGATTCTCTTTGCTCAAATAAAGGATGTAATTCCAACCCTTCATCTAAAACTTCGTTTAAAGCTTTAACTGCACGTGCTACTGTTTCAGCAAAATCATCGAAATCAAATTTACCATTCTTAACAAATGCAGATAAATTTATGGCACCTAGTAAGCAGCTTCCTCCAGCTGGTAATGGTTCCTCAGCGCAAGGATTCACGCCAGCAAATTTGAATTCAGAGTCGTCTGCAAGAAGATTCCATTTTTCTATATTATCCCAGTACAACATTCCTGGTTCTCCATAGTTCCAGTTGTTTGCACACAATTTTTTAAACACAGTAGGAGCAAATACAGTCTTAACTATTTCTTCTCCTGTTTCTTCTCTAACAAATGTTAAATCATAGTATTCTCCTAAAACGACTGCTCTCATAAATTCATCAGTAACTCTTATTGATATGTTAGCTTTAGTTATTTTATTTAAATCTGTTTTAATATCTATGAATTCTTCAAGATCTGGATGATTACAACCAAGAGATATCATTAAAGCTCCACGTCTTCCATTTTGTCCTATCAAACTTGTTGTCAAATTATATAAATCCATAAATGATACAGCTCCTGTTGTCTCTTTAGCCGCATTGTTTATAACAGCTCCTCTAGGTGCAAGTTGTGAAATATCAATCCCACAACCTCCACCATAAGAGAAAGTTCTTGCTAATTTCTTAGCAGTATCAAATATAGATTCTAAATTATCTTCAGGTGGTTCTATAACGTAGCAATTAGAATATGTTACTTTTCGTCCTTCTTTTTGTAATCCTCTATTCGATAATATTCTTCCTCCGAATAAAAACTTTTTATCTAAAATATCTTTCTTAAGCTCTTCGTTTCCATTAGAAACTCTATCTAACCATTCTAGAAAAGTTTCTCCTTCATGTTGATATTTCTTACGCCAAATATCACATCCTAATTTATTATCTTTACCTAACCAATCTTCAACCCACATTTCTCTACTTACAGCCATAATCATTCCCCTTTCTATAATTTCATTAATATATTATAATAAAACGCTTTTACAATTTTTTCAAATTCTTCTATAGTTCCATTGTTTGTAATATAATAGTCGTACCAACAATCTTCAACATTCGCATCAGCTTCATTTGAAGTTATCTCAGGTACGTTGTCATTTTTTATAAATATAGATATCGCATTGAACTCGCAAACAGCTCTTATTATATCGTCAGGTTCTCTCATATCTATAATCATAATTTTTTCCTTTATATCGTCATTGTAGAATGCATCTACTTTCTCAGCAACATCATTATAAGACATATCACTATATATAGTTGTAAGTTGTTTCAAATCCGCTAAGAATTTTCTATCTTTTTCAGATTTACCACCTTTCCAACCACAGTCTAATGCTATTGTTTTTACTTTGTCTATAATTGAATATTTATAAACTTTTTGTAATTTGTTTAATATTATAGCAAATGTATCTTTACCTGCTCTTGGTTTCCCATTTACAATTAATACTAATTTTTCATCCAAACATACCATCTCCTTTGGAAAAATAAAAATAAAATGAGAAGAAGTATATCTCGAACTACACGTTTCTCACAACTGTTACATTGCTAACCTGGTCAGTTCCAGAACCATTCAATATACTCTAATGCTGAACGTTCCTCACAACTATTAAGTTGCTAACCTGGTCAGTTCCAGACCCACATCAGCTTTTATTCTTCTCATAATATAACTTGTATTTTACGCGAAAACAAAAAGAATAGCCCATGAGGGCTACCCTTTTATTTTATTAATGTCTATATCGATTTCTCGTATAAATTTGTATAATTCTTGTATTCTTTTTTCCGCTTCCGGAATATTTATTATTTTATTAACTCTTATATCAGGATTTAAATTGTTAATATAATCAGTTAATTGTTTTATTTCAAATTCGGCATCAGATTTTTCTCTATATAAACTTCTAAGCGCTATACCATTAGCTTCTGCTAATTTATTTTGTACAATGTTTAATTCTATCCCGTGTTTCTTAGTAATATAAATTAAACCTGCAGTTGTTACTATAGCTCCAGCTATTAATATTTTCTTAGCATGTTTTCTTACAAAAGTTTCCTCTACCATTTTTATAGTTTCTTTATCTTTTTTCATAACAATACCTCCTAATATTAAATTATTCTCATAAGAGTCATTGTAATTTTAGCGAAGCAAAAAGAAGATGATAAGTAATACGGTCGCGACAGTTTCAGCTCATGAGGGGGACGGTTTCCCGCGGCGCTCGGCCTAGTTCGCATTACTTACCAGATTATAATTTCCCTACCCTTCTTATAATCTATTTATCTTCTCATAATAGGAGTTGTAATTATTGCGTACTAAAAATCGGCAAAAGCTTTTTCGTTAAATTTCTTTTTACTTTTTATAGCTCTAGATATAGCTAAGTCAATTCCAGAGTGTGTTTTTAAATGATAATAATATAAATGTTTAAATGGAGTGTTAAGCCTGTCTATTCTACCAGCTGATTGATGCATGATTTTATAACTGTAATTCTGACTGAAAAATACAATAGTGTCTGTTTCTATACAGTTCCATCCTTCAGCTCCAGCTGTGTACTGAACTAAATATACCCATTTCTTAGATTTAGGTATAGGCTCATGTTTGTGTCCATTCCATTCTGCAACTTTAACATCTCGTCCATAGTAAATATCTTTTAATATTTCAAGTTCGTAGTCGAAATTATAGAATACAATAATTTTATTATGTCTACTAAATATATCCAATAATGCATCTAGTCTGGACTGATGCGTATTTACAACTTTACGTAATGCATAACAAAGTCCACTGGCATTTGTAATAGGCTCATCTTTCCAAATATCCCAGCGTCTTTTCATAATATCTTTATACATTTTCACATCATATTTGACATAAATATCTTCATGATGTTGTACGGTTTCTCGTTTGAAATCCATATCTATTAATATCTCCCTTCTAAATCTTAATAATCTTCCAGTATTAATATATCTGTCAACTTTTGGAAATTTACAGAATCTAGAATATACAACATGCTCCCGTATAAATTCTGTCTTATTCTTGTAGAATCCATTTGCTAAGAAAACTGGAATATAATCCATCCAAGTGTCGCCAGGAGTAGCTGACAGTAATACCCACTCATTAAATTTAGCTATCTTTAAGAAAGCTTTAACCCAAGCTCCTGAACCAACAACTCTCTGTTCATCAAATATAAAGAATGAGTTTTTAACGTCCTTATACTTTTGAATATTATTCCATGAATCTATTACAACTTTATTAGAATATATGTTTTTATCATCATGCACTGATAATAAAAATGGTGCTAATTCTCCTTCCCATTCAAGAGTGTCTCTTTTACGGGCAGTTGTTATAATATATAAGTCTTTAGGTGGATCATTCATTGGTACGTATTTACCACCTTTTAGGAATTTTTCATCCCCGGAATTTTTTAAATAATAATATGAAAGAGAAGTGAGAGATTTCCCACTTCCCACTCCTCCATTTAGGATACATCCATTTTTCATATTTTTAACAGCGTCTATTTGATAATCTCTAAGTTTCATTAGAAAGGCAAATCCTCATCATCTAGACAATCGTATTTTCCGGCGAATACATCTTGTTCGATTGTTACATACATAGTTTTTAAATATGCTTTAATACCTTCTTTACCATTAACTTCCCAGTGATATGGTCTTATTATTAAATCAACATTTGCTATCTCAGCATAATCTAAAGTGTCTATTGACTCTTCGTCTAACACTGTTTTTGTTTTACCAGATATCATTATAACTTTAGGTGGGAAATTTCCAAATGCTACTGTTACTTGTAAGTAATATGTTGGTTCATCTTCATCTTCTCTTGGTCTTAAAGCTTTAACATTCCATCCCATTTGTCTTAAATCCTCAGCTGAATCTCCGTCAAGTATTACACAGAAGTTTCTATTTCCTGCTCTATTAAATTTACTTTCTTCACCTGCAAAGTTTTTAAATATTAATCTCGCATTTTCCACTACTATATTATCTATTCTTTTATTCATATATACCAATCTCCTTTTTATAATCTATTTTTATATATACCAATTACCATGGAAACAACCCAAATAAGCTCTATAACTATTAGACAATTTAATATAAATCCATACATAATATCACCTATTCATTCGGACCTATAAATGGAACATCTTCATCGTAAAACGGATGCATACCGTACTCACCTTCTATAAATATAGGTGGAGTATATGGTGCATCAGATACAAACCACTCATAGTCTCCGTATTTTTTAATAGTATCGATTGCGGCATCTGCCATTTCTTTAAAATGCCCTTCGTCAATATCATCAGTTCTACCAAGAGATGATACTATCTCTGCCTCAAGCCAACGATACCCTTTTGCTCCAGTAGCTGAATAATATTTACCGTCTTTTTCACGCATTAATAAACCGCCTCCACAACCTGGTTTAATAGGGCAGAAACGGCCAACCTTTCCTATGAATCTATAATTATGTCCTTTTGCTATTTCTTCTTTTAGATTGTTTATCAAATTTTCATCCCCTGGGGAATTTTTCAAAACTTTATTTAACTCTTTTTCTAAACTAGATACATCTGGTAAATTCTCATTCATATCTAAATATAAACTTGAAGTTACAGATTTTGTTTCACATAAGTCATCAAATAATATGTTCTCTTTAGAAAATAACTTCTTAAATACATATGGTATTTGAAATTGAGTTCCTGTGGCAGTCCATTCACCATTATCGTATTTAGCAATATATACAGCATCATTTACTAAACACATTCTGTCATAAGTAGCCTCATGCTCAAATTCATATCCGTATTGTCTTCCGAAGTCCATTACAAATTCTATTATTTCAGGTGTTGCATCAGGAATTTTTATAGAGTCTGTTTTAATATGTGCTACTTTAAAACCTCTTTTTTGAACTTCGTCTTGAAGTGTTCTCATAAATAAAGCTCCTCTTAGAGCAATTATATTGTTTTTATTTCTGATATCTCTAAAAGGATTATCGAAGTTCGCTGAGGTTAAACCATACACTGAATTTATAGCTATTTTCAATGCTTGTGTCAGATTCTTAGCTGTTGTTTCATCATCTAAATAAGGAGCAAGTTTTCCGCCAAACATTTTTCTAGCTTTATCAAAGTCTTTCCTTTTAATAGCTATACGTGCATCAACAAGATCCTTAAAGTGTTGTGTATATTCGCCAAAGGCATTAAGATTTATAGCAGAATGGGGATGCATAGAAGCAACATCCAATAATGCAATGTTGCCATACATTCCTGGTTCAGCATAAACATAACCGCCTTTTCCAACATCTGTTCCACGATATATATTTTTTCCGTCGACAAACTCATAACCGGGGAAAGCATTTATAATGTCCATTTAATCACTCCTTTCTAAAAGTGTTTATAATATTTTTTTCCTCTGTTGTATTCTTTAGAAAATTTAACTCTACCCATTATATCTATATAATATTTATCACTAGGTTTTAATCTATTATATAAATGGAATCCTGTAGATCCATCGAAATCATAAAATGCATAACCGAATCTACTATCTTTTACAAAGTCACCACCTTCTTTATTGTATTCTTCTTGTAATATAACTAGTTGTCTACATATGCCATCATAAAAAGAATCAGTTAATGGTGATTGGTCATACTCATAATATGCCACTGAATTTAATATTATCTTTCTTTGTAAAAACTCTATTTTAGTTAATGTATTCCAGTATTCTGGAAATGCTTGACATTCAAATTGTTCACTCATAAATATCCTCTCCCTTTGAAAAAATAAAAGAGAAAGACACGGTTGGATTCGAACCAACAACACACGCCGGGAATGGCGTTACTCTACCATTGAGCTACGTTATCTTTCTCTCATAATAGACATTGTATTTTTCGCGTATTAATAATATTGCTTTCCTGTTGCTAAGTCAGTGTAAACTAGATTAGGATGTCTTTCTTTACCAAATATAATTCTTGTAGTTAATGTATTAGTTGTGTCGTTAACAGACATGCCTGCTAAATCCGCCAATATCTCTCTTGCTGTGAAGTCACCTTTTAATTTATGGAATACTGCCTCAGTTGCAATAACATCATTATCACAATACTCTGCCACTTGTGTCCATAGTTCTTCAGGTACTGGTTTATCCCATGGTAATCCTAATTCTTGATGGTGTATACCTAATTCAATTTCCCATTTTTTAAGTGATTGTTTCTTAGCTGCAAAGTCGTATACATCAGTATAAGATATGTTATATGCCTCTCCAAAGAATCCTTTACCTTCATTTATTATTTTTTGTGATAAGTTAAATAATTGTTGATTATTATATCCCATAAGTCTTGCGTATAGCATATGGTTGTCATATCGTCTACAGTTAAAACCTACAAGTTTATACTTAATTAATTCTTCTATTTCAGCCGGTTTTGGATTTATCATTCTAACAACTGGTTTGTCTTCTCCATCATACTTCCAATTGACTAAAAATAAGTTTGGAAATATCTCAATGTCATAAAATACTATTTGATCTTCTGGTCTGGAACCAACTGGTAATGACGGTTCTTTTGATTTGAACTGCATCTTATTGACTAATTTAATACAATAATCTGCTTGATGTGTACTAGATGCTGCAAATGATAATACAGCAGGTTTCATGTCGCTTACATCGTATTTTAAATCACTTTTATAAGCGTCATCTAAAATCTTATATATAAAATCGATACTCGGTTTAGTTCCTGGATGTATTTCTTTTTTCAAATTCTTTTTAATTAGAGTCCTAATACCTTTCTCAGTTTTAATCGCTTCAAAATTAACCACTTTATCTTCTCCTTTCAATGGCAATCCTGAACTAATTGTTGCTATAGGTAAATTGTTACATTTAGTTAATTTACGTCTTAATGAACTCTTTCCAGAATATACCTTAACCTCAATATGGTCTGCATATATAGCACTTAATTTTTTCGGATCTCCCGTATAAATATAATGCAAATGAACCCCTTTTCCACTTTTACTGAACTCAGCATAAGTTGGAGGCCATTTGCTTGCCTCTTCGACATTTCGTTCTAATGATTTCTCACCATTTTCATCTGGAATATCAAAATCTATAACTATATGATTCTCAGGAACTTTTACGTAATGTAGTTCTTTAGTATTAATATCATCTAATGTTGTAGTAACATTGTCCCATTTCTTAGATGGAGTTCCTTTTGAGGTTGCGTATTGAGCTGGATATTTACCACAATCTTTATCAAATATAGATTCTGTGGAATTAAATTCTATAAGTTTTATTTTAGGTGTTTGTACTTCTTCTTTTTCCTCATCTTCAAATTTATCTGCTCTGAATCCAATATAAACACTTCTCATTCTAGTATCATTTTTAGTATATCTATCTTTATAATCTCTAAAATAGTTTTTAAGTTCTTCTTTAAATATCCTTTTGCTGAATGGATATGGTACGTTCGCTTCGTCGCAATAAGTTTTATACAATTCCCATGCGCTCTTAAGCGGTACGTCTTCTTGTTCTTTGAAAGTAAAATAACTATCAAGAACAAAGTTATAGAAATCATTCGAAGCGCCTAACATTGATACTGGTACATAATCATCATAAGCTCCCGGGTCCTTACGATAAATATCTTCACAGTATTTTGCTATGGCGCCTAATTCGAAATCTATACGTTTTGTAACGTCATCATATTCACGTTTAGTCAATTTATTACCAGACGGAGTTACATCTATAAGCCTTCTTATCAAACCTGATTTGGCATCTGTAATTTTTACTGGTTTGTTTGTACCCATATATAAGAAAGCATTGAATCTATTAGAATATGCGGCTTTGAATTTTTCATTTACAGTCATTAACTCATGTGAAACAAGACTGTTCAATCTTGTGTTGTCTTCTATCCTAGATAAATCACCGTCATGTTGAATTGCTACAAGTGGGTTGGTTTTAAATGATTCCAAAGCAAATGAGTTACTGCTTGAACCTAACGCTCTAGCATCAAATACAGAATAATATCCTTCAAATAATTTTTGAATAACATTTAATATAGTAGATTTACCTGTACCTGCTGAACCATAAAACACCATAAATTTTTGAATATGTTTAGAATCGCCTGTGACTATAGCTCCTATAGACCATTCAATCTTATGACGTTCCTCTGGAGAATATAACGTTGATATAAGTTTATCCCATGCTGATACGTTACCTTTCTCCAAAGGATATGGTAATCTCTTGCTAGAGTAATCTTTCTTTGATACTTTCGTATTTGAAAATATAAGTTTATCGTCAAGCTGATGAAATGAATCTCTCATTTGTTTTTGACAGTATTTATGCCATGTATCTATCATTCCTGATTCCGCATCCCACATATGCATAATTCTGACGTGTCCTTCAAACTTACCTTTATTTTCTTCTGCGTATTTATCTAAATATTTATCTATTATAGATAATGCGTCTTGCTCGTCTGTAGACCATAGTCCGCGTTCTTCAACCCATATTGCATAGAAGTCTCCACCTCTTATCATTAAGTCAGAACTTTTCTTGATTATAAATTTAGGATATATTTCAATGACACCACGTTTTGTACTTCTTGTAGATATCATTAAAAAATCTAACATTACATAGTGTCTCCTTTCTAAGTAATACTATCTAAAAACCAACACATCTGCCACCAAATTTCAACATCTCTTAAATCAGATTTACAATTTTCAATTCTTATGATGTTTCCTTTTCCGTCTGGTTCATACTCTCTATTCATAAATCTAAATATACTATCTTTAACTTTTGCTGTATTAAATTTACTATCATTCATTCCGTCTAGTTCTAGATTAGATATCATCATCCAGAACCAATATGCTACTGTATATTCATCATCAGAGTTTTCCATTATATTATTCATATGGAAACATAAAGCTATCATCATTTCGAGAACTGTGCACGGTTCTTCCCATTCTAAAATATCTTTATTTCCTCCACCTTCATATACATATCTCCATCTCAATTCTTCACCATCGGCCGCACGGTTAGAATCGAAATCATCTTCATATGTAAATGTCATACTGTGTAATAATCTTAATAACTTTTTATATGAACGTCTTGCATATCGTCTTTTATTCACCAAAGAATATAACCAATCAAAGTAGTCGTTTAAAATATAATTGTCAATCATAATAACCTCCCTTCTGAACTATAATTGATGAGGCTTTTTATCAGGGAAATCGTCATATTCATCATATTGATATGGATCTCTTATTATTTCATAGTCAACCATGTAAATATCATCTCTGACATATATAGCTTTACAATCCGGATGTTCATCAAATATCTTTAAGTTTTCTTCCCCTGCAACACTATAATCTATTACGTCATCAAGATCGTTTGTTAATACTTTATCTTTGTAATATGTTAATGTTGCTGTGTCATAAGTAGGGTCTTCACCGAACTCTTCAACATCTATGATAAAAGGCTCATAATTAGTTCTTTCTTCTTTTTCTTCTTTTTTATTTTCTTTAGTTTCAGTATCAAAATATTTAGCTGCAGCTTTAGAAAGATATTGTGTATAATTTGTGTAACCTTTCACTATTTCATCATATTCGTTTTTAGCGTTTTCTTCTTTTTCTTCTTTAGTGTTTTCTTCTACTACCATTTTATCTTCGTCTGGAGTCTTAGCGTTTTTTCTAAGTTCTCTATAATAATCTCTCATTTCAGCTATTTCTTCTTCAGCTTCTTGTTGATATTTATCTCTTACCGCTCTTGCTGCAACTGCAGCACCGGCTAAAGCGCCGGCTGCGAATATACATAAACCTTTAAATAGTTTCATAAATAACCTCTCCTTTACAAATATAATTTAATCACCGAATATACTGTCAGTACCTAAGTTGTCCATTTCATCTCACCAAGCTAAATCCCATATAACTCCGTCAACGTTGAAGTCTAATAATATGTTTGGTTCATATCCGTTTACAAATGCTCTAACTCTATCTCTTTGCATATTATATATACCGAAATCTACAAAGTTATCTCCTGTTGGATTATCTGGATTATATACCCAACCAACTACTTGCCCTGCTTTAGTTTCATCAATACCTAACATTCTATAAACTTCATTTAGGAACAATCTACCTCTTGCTTTTAATAAATCATTTGCATATTGTTGTTGAGCTTTTAAGAATGTTAAATTGTATTCAGCATCGTTTTGCCAAGCTGCACAACTTTCATCAAAGAATCTTGCATAGTCACTATAACTTTCTGGACTATTAGGGTCAACTTCTACTTCTTTGACAGTTTCTTTTACTTCATTTCCATTTTCATCAACAGTAGCAATTTCTTTAGCTTTGATGTTGTATCTTATTTCTTTTTCTACTTCTTCACCAAATCTTTCAGATACTCTTTTTCTATATTCTTTGAATGATTTATCTATTGTAGCATAAGCTGCTGTTAAAGCTGCATTTCTTTTTCTTAATATATTATTTGATGCTAATAAACATCCTAATGAACCTGCACATAATATAACTGAAGGTGCATATAATTTTGCTATTTTCATACCTGTTTGTACGTATGTTATAGTTGTATCACTCTTAGCATCATGTTCATTATATTTATCAGAATATGCTGGATCAGATACTACTTCTTTTATTTTATCCAATTGTTCTTTTGAATCATCTAAAATATCACTTAATTTTGTTGTTGCTTTACAAGCCATTACGAAACTTCCTACTACACCAACAACTCCAACACCTGCTAATATTTCAGGTGAATGTTTTCTAACTTTCATTTCAGATTTTCTATAAGTCACCATTAATTTATTTTTAATATTTTTCATATTATTTCATCTCCTTATTTTTATCTAATTTCATTAATATACCTAATACAATTGTAAATGTTATAGCCCCGCTAGCTATAGCGCTTCCAGTTGCTATTACTATATTCTCCGTTCCACATTCAGTAAGTATTCTATCTCTTAAATCTTTAGGAATTTTTGCCATTATTTAGCACCTCTTTTCTTCATGCTTACACCTGCAAGTATCATCCCAACACCAACAAGTCCAACAACTCCAACTACACCTAAAAGTTTTTTCATATTATTTAACACCTCTCTTTTCCATTAAAGCGCACACTCCAAACATTACTATACTAACAGCCGCTACTGCTAAACATCCTTTAACCATTTTCTTTCTCATTGCTTATTTTCCTCCTTTTCTAAACTTTCCGTACTTGCTTCATAATATATCTTATCTATAAAATGTGATATTTTCATAGACAATCTTAGAAATGTAATTAAACATGTTATTCCAAGAATCGGTAATATTTTTTCAAAATTTGCATTTAAAAATAAAGCTATAAGTCCATCTACTATTATCATAAATATACCTCCTTATAACGGTTTTACTCTAGGAAATACTAATAAATATCCGTCTCTAGTTCTTTCTATATCAGCATCTCTTAGATTAGTCCATCCGTACTTATTGTCTGTGTATTTTCCAGATATACCAACTAAGTCATATAAATCAGCAACACTTACAACACCATATGAATCTATTAAGTCTTCCATTCTATTTAATACTTCTTCAGCTTCTCTTCTAGATTCTAATATAACATCTTCATAATCATAACCTACAGCTCTTCTTCTAGAACTTCTTCTATAATCGTCTTCTCTATCATCATAATATTTGCTATATGATACTTTACTTCCTCTTGATTTATTCTTAGATTTTGTTTCACCATATAACAACATATCAATACCATTTGATACTATTTCAGATAATGTCTTCTTTGCCGCTGGTAATAATACATCGTATAAAATATAATCTTTTACACTTGAAATATCTTCCGTTACAAATACATCAGAAAATTTATTAGCCCCTGATTTCTTTTTAGTTTTTACTTTACCAGTTGCTACTTTTTCTATCTTTTTGTCTTCTTTTCTAACTTCGCCTTTAGATTTGTGAGAATTTGATTTGTATTCTTCGCCTATAACATTTTTCATAATTAACGCTCCTTTATAAATATATTTTTATAACAACAAAAGCAAAAGAGAAAGCAATCGTTTAAATTGCTCTCTCCTTTAAAGTCATACATCATTTATAGATATAATTATGTCACTAATTATACTTCTTCAGATTCAACTTCAGCTTCCATAACATCTCCGTCAGTGTCTAATCCTTCATCATCACTTTGTTTCATCTCAGCTTTGAAAGTTCTAATTCCTGCCATAGTAGCTTTGAATACTTTCTTTATAGGTTTGCGTGCTAGCATTGCTAGTCCTGCAACCGCTACAATTCCAGCTCCAATTGCCATTACATTGACATTAGAATCTTCTTTTTCTTCGGCTTCAACTTCGTCAAAAGTTCCCATTACAGATTGTCCATTTTCATCAATAATATCTTCCACTAAACCATTTTCATCCATTTTATAAGTTAAGTTTTGTTCCATAATATTACCTCCTAAAATTTATATTCTTTTCATAATAGACGTTGTATTTTTCGCGTACTTAAAAGGATTTATCAAAATTATAAGTTGGTTGAATATCATAATTAACAACTACACAAGGTTGACCATTGTCTGCTATTTGTGCACTGAAATATATTTCTACCATACCATTCTTAACATTCCATCCTACAGCAGTTCCCATTTCAGTAGCTGGTATATCTAACATGTCATAGAATTCATTTAATGAACAATAGTCACCAGTTAATAAAATATGGTTTAATTCGTTCTCCGCTTTCTTTATTCTATCTACATCAGAATTGAAATATCTTCCAGTTATAGTGTCGTAACATAAAGTTTCACCTTTAGAGAATATAACTGTATTGCTTGATATTGGATCTTTTGTCATTCTATCTTTAGATACTTTGTCACGTACTTCTTTTTCTTTTTCTTCACCAATAACCTCTACAACTTTATTTCTATATTCAGATAAAGCTCTTTCTGAAACATGACAAGCTGTAGTTAATACGGCATTTCTTTTTGCATTTACATTATTTGCTCCTATAATGCAAGTTGCAGATAGACCAAACATAACTGTTGCTGGTAAATATGATTTCCAAGACATTTTTAAAATATCAACTTTAGTTAATTCTGGTTCTTCTTCAAGTCTTCTTATTTCTTTTTCTTTTTCTATTGCAGAATATACTTTAGGTGTTGTTTTTACCGCCATTACAACAGAACTAAACATTCCTGCTATACCTACCCCAATTAATATTTCAGGACTATGTTTTGTTGCTTTACCTTTTATATCATTACATAAATTTTTAATATCCATAATTATCCTCCTCAAAATAAAAAGTACAAGTCTATGTAAGACCAGTACTTCTTTTATTATTCACTTAATTTGCTCATATTTTCAAGAGCTTTGGCTACTTCTTCTTGAACCGCTTTTTGCATTTGCTTATCATTAGATTTCTGTCCAACTAACGCTGCCGCTATAGTTAGTACAGTAGCTCCTATAGATAATAATGTAGTTGTATCGATTTTAGTTTTCATAAACCCATCTCCTTTAAATATAATCTTCTCATAATATACGTTGTAATTTTTGCGTACTTACCATTCTTCATAACCTTCTTCAGGCGGTATAGTGAAACGTATTGCTTGTGCTACCAAACCATCTGGTAATTCCATATCTTCCCATTTAATTTCAATCCAAGCATAGTTACATACTTCCCAACATTTTAATCCTGACCAACCTAACACGTTACCATATTCAGTCTCTGGCAAATCTACATATCTATAAAATTCATTTAGATTAGCATAACCTTCTAATGCGAAAGTCCTATTTAATTTGTAGACAGCATTTTGTAAATTAAATAATGTTGACTCAAAATATCGTCCTGAATATTCATCAAAGAATAACATATCTTTATCAGATTCCGGCATAGATTGTTGAATATATTTATCCTTTGCTATTTCTTCTCGAACTCTCTTTTCTCCATCTTCACCATATATAGCTTTGACTTTGTCTTTATATTCGTTGAAAGATGAATTCAAATATGCGTAAGCACTTGTAAGAACTGCTTGTTGCTTTTTGTTCAACATATTCGCTCCAAATATACATGTTATTGTGGCCGTACCAAACAGTATAGTTGGAAAATATACAGGCGCTACAACAAGTGCTTTTTCAAAATTTGTAAGATATTGGCCGTCTCGTTCTATCTTCATATCTTCTTCATTGTCTAATAATTCTATAGCTTTCGGAGTTGCTTTAATGGCTGACAGTGTCGTTCCTACAACTCCTAAAGCTCCTAAACAAGTTAATATAGTTGATGCATTCTTTTTTGTATAACGTTGTGTCTTAGATGCTATTTGAGTTAAATTCATATTACCACTCCTTTCGAAAAATAAAAGAAAAAGGGCTCTCATCCGGTGTTAACCTTCATTGAATCTACTATTATTCAATTCTCTCATTCTTCATCCAGCTCATGACATTTGTTAATGTTGTACTGGTCCATCGACATCTACCTTTCTCTCTCATAATAGTGCTTGTAAATTTCGCGTGAAAAACTCAAAGGCTATGTTTCCATAACCTTGAGCTTGAAAATCTATTTAAAGTCTAAATAGTTTTGATAAAGCCTTTCCGGCAGTTGTTGTAAAAGTATAATCTTTCTCGAATGAACAAATCATTTCAGCGAATACTTTTCGACACTTAGCCTCAATAATTGGCGTAACTATCACAGCCGCTCCGATTTCGACAAGTTTGATTATTTTATCTCTTTTATCAGAGTCTAAATCTTTTTGTCTATCGATTGCCGCCATAGCTTCGTCAAAGTTTGTGCTAGAATCATCATTATCCTCTAACGCTTTGTTAAGACGATCGTTTATTACTTTCTCCAATAACACCTTATTGTCTTTATTCATAAACCCATCTCCTTTATCTTTATTCTCATAATAGGCATTGTTATTTTTGCGTACGTTCAACTTTAAACAATACATACTTGGATTTATCTATTTTATTAAAATCTTCAACTTGCATACTATAAATATCTTTCATTGGATCTGTGTAATCAACTTTCATTTTGCCAAGATAATATTTGTTAGTAACACGCCAACGTGCAAATATGAATCCTAATACAAAACAGATTAAACCTAAAATTACATCATTCATCATACTTCATCTTCTCCTTTATCATCTAAATATGAGTACATGTCGTACTCGTTATTGAAACCAAAATCATAAGCTGCCATTTGCATAAATATTCGCAACATGCAAAAATATGCGTTTTGTTCTCTGTCCGTTTCTGCTTCTGAATATAACTGTTTTAAACGCCAACCTTCTTTTAATAGTATATTGCCACGGTCTCGGTTTGGCATTTTATCGAGGTCCTTTTGATACACTATTTTTTTCATCTTACGTAACTCCAATCTTAAATAAATAGTACCATATTTTTCCAAATATGTCCAAAAGAAAAAAGAGGAGCCCATGTCCGCTCAGGCTCCAATTATCATTAAAAGGGGGTAGAGACACCTCTGTCTCTCATAATAGGCGTTGTAATTTTCGCGCAAAAGTAAAAGCCCTTGATAGGGCTAATACTTATTTAACGTCATTAACATTTATAAATATACCTTCTTTGTTGTTTCTTATATCCTTTATAGTTTTTATTATTCTTACACTACCTATAACGATTAAAGTACAACCTATTAATATTTTCATAATATCAACTCCTTTTCATAATAGGCGTTGTAATTTTCGCGCAAAAGTAAAAGTCCTTGATAGGACTAATACTCTAGAATTCATCTATATCTATTTTTTTCATTAGTCTTCTGAATTCATGTTTGTCCATTCTAAGTTCTAAATCTGTTTTTATAACAGTGTCGCCATCGTCAAAGCGTACATTTAATGCATTTAAATCTAAAGTTACTTTACTTCCAATTTGTTTGCTTAAATATTTGCTTATTAATTTTGAAACTATCTTTCTCATAAATTTTGAACTTAAATTTAATTTCATTTCATCCATACCTAACCTCTCCCTTAAATATAGTTTTCTTTCATAAAGGGCATTGTTATTTTCGCGCAAAAAGAAAAGCCCCAGAAGGGGCTAGTCTTATCTAGCTTCGATTTCTAATATGTCTATCATTAGATAACCTTGTTCACTATCGTATTTATCTATTGTTGCTTTAACTTTTACATTACATTTTCCAAATACTAAATTTCCTAATTCTGTTCCTGCTATATCTTTAACTTTAATATATGGTCCATTTATTTCGTCTTCACTATAGTCTCCTGCTGCCATTAGCATTTCAAATCTTGTGTCGTATCCTTCTCTTAATTGTGCATCTAGTATACAACCGTCAAATTCAATAACTCGACGTCCATAGTATCCGTTTTCGTCATCTTTAATACTGTTAAAATATTTATCATATTCTTCCTCTGATAAGTTAGTTGTTAAATAATGTTTTAATTCTTTCTTATCAAATTCGGGTACAACTTTTTCTTTTTCAGTTTCAGATTCTTTAACTTCAACTTGTTCCTCTTGTTTAACTTCAGGTTTTTCTACTTTAGCATTGTTTTCTTCAGTACTTTCACATCCTATCATACTAATTCCTAACATCATTGCTATTGTTATTCCTAATAATTTTTTCATATAAAACACTCCTTTAAAAATATAGTTTTTCTTTCATAATATAAGATGTAAAAAACGCGTATTTTACTGACATAATACTGACCAAAAACGCTTAGAATCGAAAATAGAGCCTCAGAGAGCTAAAACATAAAACTGTATATTTTATGTCTTACCTAATTAGGAGGGGTATATGGACGTCTGAAAAATTAAAAGAATATGTTAAAAGGACGCATACAAAAACGTATACGCCCTTTTTAAATAGAGTAAAGCAGAGTAGAGTAGAGTATTATTTTACTTTCTCTGTATAGTTAAGATTTATCCAACCTGCACCAGATTTTAAATGTCCCCAATTACCATCTATTTTTGTTATTGTGAATGCGTCACCCTTATGGACTTCATTTGTTTTTTCAAATTTTACCCCCGGGCCTTTTCTGACATTTAAATCGTCAGTAGTCACTCTATATACTCCAGTAGTATATTTACTTGGTTCAGTTGCTGGTTCTTTACTTGGTTCTTTATCTGGTTTTTTATAAGTAACACCAAAATATTCACAAATAGCTTTACAAGTAGCCTCTGCACATTTCTTTTGACGACTTGGAACAGGCATTAACTTAGCCTCAGCCCAAACATCCATAAATCCATACTCGATTAATATAGCAGGCATATCTGTTTGTCTAAGTATTGCTAATGTAAATCCGCTAATATCTACGTCCCTTCTTAATCCATAAGAATATGCGTAATCAATATCGTTTGCTAAATGTTTAGCTGCTAGTTTACCTAATTTGATAGACTTACTTGAGCAGTTTTTAGTTCTAAGTACAAGAAGTCCACCTTTTCTATTTATGAAACTTGAACACATACCAAAAGCATTATAGTGACAACTTATAAGAATATCACATTTCTTATTATTTGCTCTAGCGGCTCTTGTACGTAAAGGCACATCTGTTTTTCCTGTCATATCGGCAGTGTAAAAATAATCTATACCACATCTTTTTAGAGCTGCAGCTAAATATTTAGCTACTGCTCTATTCCATTCATTTTCATGTATTATTTCACCTTTCTTTTTAACTACCTTACCATCAACCTTAATATCAGCAATAAGTTTAGGTGTTCTTTTACCTTCTGTATGCATACCATGACCTGCATCTATACCAACTAAATATGACATAAAATCATCTCCCTTTTATTTTTCTTCACTTTCTAATAATTCTTTAAATACTTGGTGCAATCCTGTGGATGCCAACCCACTAAATAAACCACCTAATAACACTCCTGGGTTTATTGTAAGAGTTATCCATATATTTAATAATACCCCTAAAATAGCCATAATTAAAGGGATATATTTATTATTTATACTAGAGAAACTAGTTTTAATAACATATCCCACACACAAACATATACCAACTATTACTGGTACTGCATATTCACTTATAAAACTTAAATCCATACTATCAATCTCCTTCTTTATTATTTTTATTTTTATCACTCATTTTAATGTGTTCCTCAACAATCGCCATTCTTTCTACAAGATTATTATGACGATCTACTCTGTCTGACAAAACCGCTATATCTTTCTTTAAATCTTTAATCTTTTCATCCATAACAGCGGTATGCTTATTGTTACTAAAATATGAACCGGCTAAGGTTCCTACTAATGCGAGTACTGCTATAATTATTTCTGTATCCATAAATATTCCCCCTATTCTTAAGGATATTTTAGTATTTATGCTAATGGTTCTCCATATCCATCGTATCCATCTTTTTCTAATATTTTAAGAGTTTCATCTTTAAACATTTTTGGTACTTGTTCTATTGTTCTAAGTTTCTTTATAATTAAATTAGCATATATTCTTGCCATTATTTAGCACCTCCTTCTTGTAAAGCTAGAATCATTTCAGTTAATTCTGCTAATGCCTCTTCATGTTCAGTGTCCACATTTTTAAGTTGTGTTATTTTTTCATCTATAGTCAGTTCTTGTTCTATTAAATCCATTTGTTTTACCGCATACACGATTGTTATTGTTGTATCTTGTTCTGTATATCCTGTTATTACTAGATATTCAGTATCTGCATTATAACTTGGTTGTTGGTCTATCACTTCTTTAAATCCATATCTAGTCATTAGTGCAACAGATTTGTTAAAACCTACTATTGTTCTACCATCATTTAATTTGTAATTTTGTGGAGCATATTCTAATGCTTCATTATTTAATTTTGCATACATATTATTTTACCTCCTATTTTTTATAAGAAAATTTACCTGTACCTAAATTATAAAAATATTGTTGTGTTACTTCATCCCACAAACAAGCTACTCCTTTATTATCTAAGCAGGGTCTATAATCTCTAATAAGTTTATCGTTTTCTGATATTTTAAAATAATTCAAAATCATTCGTGCATATGATTTATTAGAATTACTGCCAAATATGTATATTGGTTCTGTACTATCGAAATTAAAAACCATACCATCTTCAACAGTTTCTACTTCATCTATTGTAAAAGACTTATTTTTACTTTTAATTATATGTGGAACGTTATATTTACAATTAGAAAAATAATACACAACTGAATTTACTGTTAATGCATATCTATTATCATAATTTCTAAATCCTTTAATTTGTGAATTACCAAATTCAAAACTTCTATCGGCTAAGGGAGTATAATTAAACTCAAACACACTATTTATATTCGGAACATAATTAGTATTTATATATTGGTTTCCAGAACTCTCTATATAAGATACATAATCTACATTTATTTTATTTTTAACGTTATTAAATAATAATTTATGCGACATACTCAATCACCCCACCTAACCATTCTGTAGTATAAGTAAAAATAAATTCATATGTTTTATTAGCTAATATTGCGGGGATATTCCCATTTTGCCATTTACATGCCGGTAATGTTAATGTTAAATCTGTTGTCGTACTAAAAAATAAATGAATTTCTATAAAAGAAGTAACTGCTGGCAATGTAATTTCAGTGGCATCTACAACAGTAGCAGTTTGATATTTATCTGTTGTTAGTGCTAAAGTAGTACCGGATATATTAGTAGTCACTAGGGTACTTCCACCACTAGAAGCAGTATCACCCTTATCACCTTTCGCCCCTTTAGGTATTCCTAAATTAAGTAATGGATTTTCCACAGTCCCTGTAATACTTGCAGTAGCATTGCTACCATTATCTAGTGTTGTAACATTTCCGATTTGTAAGTTTGGAGTTGCTCCAGTATCACCCTTATCACCTTTCGCCCCATCTGCCCCTTTCAAGTCTGCTAATGCGACAAGATTAATCCAATCTGCATCACCTACATATCGCCACTGTATATGAGTTGTACTTTTTTGAAGTTCTATTTCTTTCCCGTTTGCGCCAGCATCAGTCGTAGATGTTGGTAAAGTAATAGTTTTTATATTTTTACTATTTGCAATAAATGTTAATACATTATTAGAAAGTGTGACATTATCAATTTTTTTATTCGCAATATCTTTATATTGTGCAGCAACTTCATTAACTGCACCTTTAACATCTTTCGCAGTAGTAGTTAGTTGTGCAGTACCTAAATCAGTTTTAATAGTATTTATATCAGTTTTTATTTCGGTATCATCATAAGATGTGCCAGTTCCACCTGCAGGTAATTCAGTACCACTATCTAATTTTGTTCCATCCTCTTTTGCTAGGTATATTTTCCCACCTTCTACTATAGATTTAGCAGGCATTTTATTTACTTTGTCTACATTGTCTTTTGCTACTTTTTCAAGTTTATTTAATTTTGCACTAGAGATTACATCTCCATTTCCCCAATTAGTTTGATTGTAAGTTCCGTCACTATTATAAGTATCAATTGCATCTCCATCTAAACTAAGCATAGATACATCTGCTACAGCACTGTTAACTGTTGCTATGTCACCTTCTTCAAACAATGGTTTTAGAATATGTACTGCACCTTTTATTATTGGAAGTGATCTTATACTTTCTTGACTTTCATTAAGAAGTCTTAGTTGTAAATCATAATCTCCTAATTCAGTATCTTCATCTATTAATTGTCCCTCTATTACAAATACAACTTTACCATCGTCAGTAGCTTGTATTGGGAATTCCTTTTTCACCTCTGCATTTTTATACCACTTAACTTGTGCATAGGATGCTTTATATTTCACTAGTAAGTTACTTAAATCATCTGACTTATATCTGTATTTATTATCTACAATTTCTATTAACAATTTAATATTTCTATCATTCTTATATAGAAATATTTCTTCATCTAATTTGGCTGTATTCTTTGAAACTGTCAACTTACAATCGGTTGTGATGTAATCATTATTAGCCATTTCAAACACCTTCCTTTCAAAATAAAAAAGCTTATTTATCTATTTTATCTGTGGATTTTAATTCTTCATTTTCTTTTTTAAGTTTATCTATTTGTTGCTTATATATTTCGCATTGAGCTTGATATAATATTTTTTCATAATTAGCTTCTGCCAATTCTTGTTTATATAATTTAGCTATTATATTTATAGTATTTATAGCATCCATTTTGATTAATCCCTCCTATTCTTTATATGTTACTTTCATAGTTATGCTACCTGAACATACTGCATAACTACTAGAATTATAAGCAGACTGAATACCGAATCCTTTTATAGTACCGTCTGAAAGCGCATTAAGTATAGTACTATTAGTTATAGTTAATTTACCAGTATCACCAACTGCAATTTTCACACTTCCACAACTTGAACCGTATGAAGGTTTTCCACTAGGTCTACTTGTGTAGTTATGAGTTTTTACTACTACCGACACGGCTGAATGAACACCACCAGATAATCTCTTAATAGTAAGTTCTATCTTTGTTATATTTTTGCCCTTAAATTGATTGAATTGGCTACCAAAGAACCAGCAACCATTACAATCGCCGTAACCATAATCACCCTGTCTTGCAGTATTATCTTTCTTCCAGTTGTTATATACTGAACTTCTATAAGTATCACCACTGTTAGATTTTATTGTTACAGTTTTTGTAGTTGTTGGAGTAGGAGCTGGGTTGTCATCTGTAGTTTGGTTGCCTCCTTCATATGTAACACTAGTAGGGGCTATTATTTGACCTGGTGAACTTACATGAGTATTGGATTTATTACCTCCACATTGTGGACTGTTTGCTATTGTAATTAATCCCCCACTTACTGCTTCAAATCCATATTGGCTACATACACCACTAGATTTTGCAGCGTGTATTCTACCTCCTGCATTTGCTCTAAAACCTATATCACAGTTTATAAATTGTACATCCTTATAGTATCCATTAGCATAAGAATCACAAGCAACACCAACAATTGTAGTGGCACTACCGGAAGCATTATCACTACCATATATTTTTAAGCTATATCCATTAATTGGGGAATTTTCTTGTCCAACTAAACTAGCAGTTCTACTGGCAACTGCACAACCTGTGCTTGGATGTATTACACCAGTCTTAGCAGTTTCATATTTCATATAGCCGCCATATACATTCACTTTAGTACCACTTGTATAATTTCTTATATAGCCATACACTGTACTACCATCTAAGTATAAGTTAATTCTGCCACTAATAAAGTATTGGAAATCTATATTTTCATATATATCTTCCTGTACCCATATATCTACTACTTTTCCATTTAGGAATTTAGGTAAGGCTTCTAATGCCCCGGTTACTGTGGCAAAAGATACACCGTCATATAATTCATTATCATCGCTACCACCGCTATTAATTGATATTTGTATATCGTCATCCAATGTACTTGGGTATTGGGCACTGTTAATTTTGTTCGCAGTTATGGTGTCAGCAGTTAATTCCCCCTCAACTGAGAAACTATCCCCAATAACTTCAGAACCTTGTATTTGTGCACCAACTATATTACCTTCGCTATCTACACTAAATGTATTACTTTGATTTCTAAAAGTACTACCTATAATTTCAGAACCTTGCATTTTTGCGCCAACAATATTTCCTTCACTATCTACACTAAACGTATTATTTTGATTTCTAAAAGTACCTCCTATAATAGTTACACCCGTAATAGTTTTACCGTCAATAGCGCCATCTACTATCATATCTCCAGTTACTTTCACTTGTTTTGTTATTATATTCAATGCATCCTCTGTTAGTGCCATTGAACTTGTATTATTACCTTTAACCCACCAAGCAAATTTATCAGATAATTGTTGATATTGTGTTTCATTATGTTTAATAACAGAGCTTTTTGTAATAGACGCAACCGGAATAGTCTTATTAACATTTGTTTTTCCTTCAATATTAATAGATATCTGTATCTCACCAGCATTTCCTGTTACTGTAAGGAGAGTGATCGTTTTATGATCATTCTCCAATTTTGCAGTACAGTTAGAAGTGTTGGTTATGGTTACTTTATATTGTCCGTCAGTTGGTGTTGAGTCAACTGCGACTAACTGAGTAGTTCCATTGTATATATTAATTTGAGTATTGTTACTAGTTTCTTCTACAACTACTTTATTTACTGTTGCAGTGAATATATTACTGTATATAGTAGTACTTGTAGCTGGTCTATTAACTTTTGTTGTAAACGAATTACTATATATTTCACTCATAAGCAATCACCTCCTAGCTTGTTTTAGTTAAATTACAATATGATAAATACTTACGTGGGTCATAACATCCATATCTTATTTTAGTTGTTGTTGCAGTAAATGAATATTTAGTGTTATAGTCACCTGTACTAGTAAATAATTCTTTAACAAAATTATCATTGTCATCATAAGCATAACACCATACCCAAGTAGCATCCATTTGTAATGTATAGTATCCACCTTTCTCAACTGTTACTGGATTAATTGTTGCCCAATCGCTGCTACTATCAACTATTTTATGCGTGCTACTATCAACTTTTTTTCCAAATGTCATATTACCAATAGTACCAGGAGCTGGTTCTGGCGTAGTTGAACCGCCTGAACTTTTTTCTCTTAATGTACCATTGGATACCGTTAATGTAATTTGTTTTGATACACCTGAGTGAGAAGTGGCAGTTATTGTTACTTCACCATTAGCATTTGCATTAGTACTACATAATCCACTATGAACCCAAACTAAACTTGAATTACTAGATTCCCATGTCAATGATTTATTAATACAGTTATCATTGAATGTTGGTCTTACCATACAGTTATGTGAACTATCATTGGCATCCATAGCAGTTAATGAGAAGTCACTAGAATTTAATACTAGATTATCAGTACTTAGTGGATAATATTTTATCCAATCTACATATTGAGTAATTTCAGTAGTACTACTATCAGGAGTACCACCACTAGCACCAATCGCTTGGTTAACTAGTATGAAATGTGGTATATGGAATGCTCTATTATCAGTAGCACTTGTTCTTGATAATTCATGCCCATCTATAGAGAAAATTAATGTACCGTCTGTTTTCCATTCCATTGCAAATTCATGCCAATCGCCAGTTGGATAATCATTATACCATACACGTCCACTTTCTTCTTTTTCATTAAAGAACGCGCCACAAGTTAGTTTACCGTTATAGAATTCCATAACGTCAAACTCACCACAATATGCCCACCATTCGCCTAAAGTATCAGGGTTACCATTTTCTTTATATCCAAATTCAAAACTATCTCCTAAAGTCCAAAACGCACCAAATGCGCCATTGTAGTTACATGCTCTAATTCTAGCAACTATTTTACCATACATGAAGGCAAAATGTTTTTTAGATATAATAGAAGCAGATGTCCAAGAACCATCACTTGCTTTTAATCCTCTTAGTGCTAATATGCCGTCATTAACTTCAGCATTTGTATTTGTATATTTTTGAGTTTCATTATTTCTCACATAACCTAATTCATATGACCACTTATTTGAATCTATTGTGTTACTTGAGAAGTCATCTATTACATAAGCTCCAGTAGAGTCTAATAATTCGGAAGGATTTGGATTAGGAGTTGGAGTGCTACTTTCTTTTATTGTCGCAGTAACTTGTCCGTTGGTACCTGTACCACATATTCTAATATAAGATGCACTTGAAGGAACTGTAAATGCAGTTGATAATGTTCCAACTGACCAGTCAGAGGTATTAGCTTCTACAAAACCACCACTATCATTACCCAAATAAGTATCACTACTATTATAGAAACATATACAAGTATAATTTACTGGACTTATATTAAGTGTATATGTTTTTCCACCAGTTACTGATATCTTATTAACTGTAGTGTAGTATGTATTATCAGTTGTATCAGTGACTACTCCGTTATCTAATTTTTTACCTTGTGTGAAAGTCATTGAGTCATCACTAGTTTTAGCTTCTAATGTAACAGTAAATACATTACTTGTCTTAGTTGTACCCTTAGCTGTTGTAACTCTTATAGCCATTTGATAAGTTCCAGCACTAGCTTTATTATCATGTTTAAATTTATAAGTTGTTCCACTAGAAGTTACATCACTTGTTTTGTCATAGAATGTGCTTCCCCCGTCCCAAGATACTTCATGTTTTATTACTGCTATATTTGTAGTATATTGGATATAAAATTCGGTTTGTTCAGTTTGTGTTATGTTTCCTATATTACTTATAGTTAATGGTTCAGTAGTACTTGTTCCTGAGATGTATTGTATATTACTACAGAATGGGGATGAAGCAGTAGATTGACCACACCATCCACTCATATTTCCAGTCAATGTAACTAATTTACTACCGTCTTGTCTATATATAGTTTGTGTATTACCATTTATTTCAATAGTTAACGTTTCCCCTGGATTAATTGTATTTATTTCTAATTTATCAATTTGGGTAGCACCTGTACCCGGAATAGTCATTTTGAATCTTTTACCATTTTCACCGCCGCTTGTATTTCCTAAAGCTATCATATTATAAGTGCCATCCCCATTATCGTTATATATATACCAACATAATGCTCCATAATCAGCTACGCTATCTCTAACAGTGAATTTAAGTTTTGATACTGTCTTATCTAGTTTTACCATACCCCATTGACCAAGTGTGGAAGCTACTAAATTACCACTCGAATCAACTTGAACTCCTTCACATTTGCCCACTGTTGAGAAGTTTCCTGATTCGGCTACGGTGTATGTTTCAGAAGGTGCTGGAGGCGTTACAGAACCTGAAGTTATTTTACATTTAGATAATTTAGATGCTAATAATTTATGCCCATCCTGTGTAGGGTGCAATCCGTCACTACTAATTAAATCAGGCTGTAACTCAGCATCTCCATGTAAATCTATATATTCGATATTGTTAGTTTTACATACTGCTATAATAGCGTCTCTATATTGTTGTAACGTATTACCTAGACTATTAGTGCCATTGCTGTTAGTACTAAATACCCCTGCTCTCATATTAAGTGGGATAATAAATAGCTTTTTAGCATTGGCATACTTGCTATTTAAAGCAGATACGAAGCTATTTAATGCTCCATAGAAATTACTTGTATCAGTACTACTTATATCTCCTATTGTGCAACTTTGTATATAGTCGTTAACTCCACCAAATATAGTAATAACATTTGGTTCGTTGCTTGGTAATTTCCCAAGAAGCGTTGCGAAAGTACTATAACCAGTAGTTTTGTTAGTAAAATGTGATCCATCTTTACCTACGTTATTGATTGTCAAATTATTAAATTTATTTCCTAAAATAGTCATATATTTCGTCTGTGGTAATAAATTAGTATCACTAATACTATCTCCTATTACATACCACGTAGATGCGCTTGATAATAATGCTCCAAATGTTCCACTCTCTGTAGATATTTCACTATCACCACTACTAGTTTCAGTGTACACACATTTTAGTTTGCAGTTATTGTATGTTCCATTATCCCAGTTACTAATATTAAAAACGGCACTAGAGTTGGTAAATGAAGTAGCACTTATATAAGTACTACCTCCATCTTTACTTAGTAAAATGTCGGAAATATTAGTGGCATCTGTTGTAAAATTTACAGTCAACGTATCCCCTGTTGTACTAGGATTACTTGACACAGTTATTGTTGCCATATAAACACCTCCATTAATCACAAGTAGTTACTATACACTCTTTACTAAGTATTATAGTATACCCATCTTGATTTTGAATCGATTCCTTAACTTCATTTAATCCTTCTTTTGTTGCATATGTGCTGCTTACTGTCATTTTGAACCCGTCTAAAGATTGCTCTAATTTTGATTGCTTGCTAGTTACATCTTTTATTTGTTCTGCCACCTGTTCCAATGTTGGGGTTGTATAAGTAGTTTGTGTAGGGTTCTGCCATACTAATTTATATCTTAACCATAAGTATTTATCTTGTACTACAGATGGCATACTTTCAACCCAGCTGCCGCCAGTTTGTGTAGTGTTACTAGTAGATAAATACCATTGTGGTACTGAGTTAACTAACGATTGTCCCTTATCACCTTGAAGACCTTGGTCACCTTTTTCGCCATTAACTCCCGGTTCACCTTTAGCTCCTTGAATACATACTGGAGTAGAGTATGTTATACTACCATCACCGTATGTGTATTTTATTCTTTGCCATATATATTTTCCATTTTCCCATTTAGGAGTGGTATCTTCTATCCAGTCACCACCAGTTTGAGTGGTATTGCTTGTAGATACATAGTATTGGGTTGCAGTCTTTGTTAATGTTCCTTTGTAATTAGTTTCCAATTTACCTATTGTAACGCTATGCTCATTAACGGTATCTTTGGTTTTATTATATTCATCTTTCAGTTGTGTAACCGTTCCATCTTGTTTTGTAATAGTTGTATTGTCGATTAAAGTACTAATTTGCCCTTGAGCTATGCCGATATTAGTTGTATTAGTAGTTACTTGCTCTATAACACTACTTAAATCTCCATCAATAGTTATATCTTTTATTGTGTCAACAGTCTTTTTAAGTTGGTTAAAAGATACATCTAACGTTTGTTCGGTGTCATCAAATTTTATATGACTAGCTTTAATTGTACTAGTGTTATTATTAATATTGTTGATAACACTGCTTATATCAAGCTTACTTCCGTTTATGTTGGCATTATCAGCTACTTTACTATCAACGATTAACCCATCTTTAATAGCGTCACTTGATTGAATACCATTTTGATTAATAAGCTGACCTTTACCAGTTGCATCATAAAGAGCAAATGTAAAATTCCCAGTAGCGTCTTTCCCTATTTGTATACGTACCTTACCGTCTTTGTCTTTGAACTGTTGTAGATTACCTTGCAACAGCATAGAGCCATCATCGCTCTGAATACTAACGTTGTTTGTATTAATTATACCAGTATTAATTTTACTTGCACTTACGGTATCTATCATGGCATCTTTTATTAATGCATTTTCAATCGTTGTATTCGCTGCTGTTAAATGAAGTGATTGAATGTTTTCGGATGTTAAATGACCATTAACCAATGTGTTTATATCAGCATATTTTGTTTCTAATACATCTATTCTTGCTTTATCTGCTTTTAAACTTTTAATGTCAGCGTTTATAACATCTAAATCTTTTATGTTTGCTTTATTTGCTACTAATTTTTCTATCTCGGCATCTTTAGCTTTTAAGTTTGTTATATTAGCATTTGTTGCATTCAAGTCTTCTATTGTAGCTTTTTTAGCTACTAAGTTTTCTATCTCTGCATCTTTAGCTTTTAAATTTTTTATAGTAGCGTTAATTGCTTCTAAATCTTTTATATTCGCTTTATCAGCTATAAGCTTATCAACTTGTAACATGTCTTCTTCTAATTTATTAACTTTAATTGAACTAGCTGAAGGAGAAGTAATATTACCAGTAACTGTAGCAGTATGATCTTTTATCATTACAGTCACTCTTTCTCCAGCTTGTAAATCAGCAGTAGTAGTTATAGGGGTTAATAAATCAGAACCATCTATTTTGACGTACATCTTAGATTCATATTCTACTGTCGTACCATAAACTATTGATTCTTTTTTCTCTACAGTTTGGTCTCTCGTTATTTTTACAAATTGAGATATCAAATCATTAGACAGACTCATTTAAATCACCCCCATAATTTATTTGTGTATACTGCTTTTTCTGTGACCGGACACCCCGGTTTGCATTCTATAGATTGACTAATGACTTTAGCTTTTATGTTTTTTAATCCTGCTCTTTCGTAATTTATTCTAACACAGTCGCCCAATCTTACTGGACAATAACCATGAGTATAGGATATCGTATACTCTAATGTCGATAAATCTCTAAGAAGTTGTTCTGCATATTCATCTATTTGGTTTTTAGTAGGGTCACCTAATAAATTAGGATTCGTTTCTCTATGTATTATTTCTCTACCTCTATTCTGTATTGATATTGGACTATTTTCATCATTATTTTCAACTCTTGCTGTATAAATATCTTTACCATTTGAATATATCACTTCGACAACATTTGGAATTCCATATAAATCCCTGTCTATATCTAAATCAGGGTATAATATAGAACTATTGCTATCATCATAAGTCCATACTGGTTGTAGAGATGCTGTATCTTGTACCGGCATAAATATAATACGACCCATTTCATCCAATCCAAATGTGTATTTAGCATTTGCTATTAAATCGGATAAGAAAGTAATCCATGTGTCATCAGTATTTGATACAAAATCGTTAAATAAATTCTTTTCATTTTCAGTTTTTACAACAGGTGCTCTTGCTTGTTCTCGAACAAGTGTATAAGCATTGTTCATTATATTATTACCCTCTAGTATAGAATATCCAAGAGGAGGCATGCCTTCTTTAAGTTCTAATAGAGGAGTGTAAGCATCCAAAGATATAGTTTGAATCTTACCATCAAACTTATACGAAGGTGTTTGCACTAAAAATGTACCTAAAGGATGCTTTTCTCTAACTCCATTTTGAATTGTTATTAGATAAATTCTTATATAGCATTCGCCTAAAGATTCTGCAACGTCTATAGTCGCAGAACCTAAGGTTTCAGCACTAGAATCTCTCTTTATAGTACTCTGTATAACATTATCTATTTTTTTAATGTCTTTCCAAGTCCCAGGATCAACTATATAATATTCAAATGTCTGTTGCATAGTAGATGACCAATCAGCCATATTATGCACCTCCATCTACTCTTGTTATATCAAGTGTAACTGGTATTACCAAATTACAATGTTCTTGACTAAATGACACTTTTATATAAGCCCAATATCCACTTCCTGAAGGTTCTCTCACATATACGTCGTCCATCCATACAGCAAGTCTTCTTAATGCATATAAAGTGTCTTTATCTTCTTTAGCTACATCGACTTTCCATGAAGAAGTAGAACCTAATTGAGTTCCATAATAACTAACAGGTCTTTTTCTTCCTATATATTCGACTAATGTTACATCTGATTCATTTGAATCTGATACATCTATGTTATATGGTAATTTCAGCATTGAACCAGCCCATGCAGGTTGTTCCATTTCATCTTCATTTGTTGTATCAAATTCTGTCCACGCTTCATCCCATTGTATAATAACAGCTGTTTCTCCAACAATAACTCCAGGAATATCAGTATAACTTACTGCGCCTGTTGTGTCTGATATAGCGACTATTCTATATCTTGCAAGGTCTAATGCAGGATGAGGGTCTGTTACAAATGTATTGCTTGCATTTAATATACCTGTTCCAATTTCAACGAATGAACCATCAAATTCTCTTCTATATACTGATAGAGTTATTCCGTCTACTAATTCGCTGACTTCTGATTCAACTTCACAGAAATATACACCTGTTCCTGATGATAGAGTACCATAATAAACTACGTCACCATTCTCTGTAAATGCCTCGTCAACTGAAGTTCCTTCTATAGTTTCTGTTATTATTTCGCTAGTTTGCACATATGCTCCTGTGGTAGTACTCAATTCGACTTTATAATATACCATTGGATAATAATCACAATATGGATGTATATAAGCGCAAAGGGTTTCTTCATCTATGGATATTTCTGCATTAGGTGCATATTGTTCATCAGTCCATGCTACTTCGAATTCAGCAGATTCTTCAACAGTTAAACCTGAATTCATGGATGCTACAACTGTAACTTTATATGTTACGCCATTTTCTAAATCAACACTATGTGCTGAAATTTCCAAGGCTAAATTTTCTGAAATATCATAAAATTGAGAGTAAACATCATCACCAGCACTAATCATTTTGACGTTTCCTATCTCATCAACGGTACTATAAGTTTCTGTTGAAGTAATAGTCACGTGATAGCCTATAGGAGTTTGCGTTGCAGGACCTGTTACACCATTTATATAGAATGGAAAGCTTTCAAGAATAGTTAACGATGTTCCTGCCTTATCAGTTATGCTCAAACTTAATGTTGGTGGAGCATATATATCAATTACCCTTTGTGTTGACCAATCACCATATACCCCTGTTATACCTGCAGTTCTTACTTTCCATTTTATTGTCGTTCCTTCAGTATAAGTAAATGTGCTTAAAACATATTGGCTAGTTTTATCTTTTTCAGATTCTTCTGTTGTGTTAGTTATTGTGTGTGTTTCTTTATTATCACCGATAATTAATTCTAATTCTGCTGTAGTTTGACTAGAACCATCTTCTGAATTATGTACCCAATATAATATAACTTTTTCTCCAACAATAGCCGTAGTGGTTGAAGCCCAAGTTGTCGGAGCGGCTGGAGCTTTACCTATTGTTATAGATACTATTTCAGACCAGCCGGATTCTCCTTGCTCATTTATTGCTCTAACTCTAAAGAAATATTCTTGACCAGATTCAAGTCCTGTAATCTCAGCATAAGATTTAGATGTTACAGTTAATGTTTTAACTTCACTAGAACTATCGAAATACATTTTTTTAGTAGTATATTCAACTTCGCACTTTGTAGCGTTAGTTACTTCTTTCCATTTAAGTTGAACTGACGTTTCTGATAAAGCTTTAATGTACTCGATACTAGCTGGCGCAGAAGGTATTGTTTTAGCTCCATCTGAATAGTCAGAATATCCACTATAAGATTTATTACGTTTACTTCTAGCACGAACTGTATACGAATGCCCCGCTTCTATATCACATGAAAATGATGCAGCCCATTTATCTATTTTTACTACTCCATTTTTATAAGTTTTTGAATTGTCTTTAACTACTTGAAATTCTATTTCTGTAGCATTTATGTCATCAAGATTTGTCAACGATGCAGTTAATTTATACTTTTCTATTTTTACAGTTGGAATAGGAGGCATTTTCGGAGGATTGTTGTCAAAGTCATAGGTTTTCCAATCCGTATAGTCAGCAGTCCAATAACTAACTTCTTTTTTATTAACCTTATGTTTCTTAGATATAGCCTTCACTTTAAATCTAACTTTTTCAGCATTGCTTGGTGCATTATAAGTACTTTGTTCTGCAGTAATTTCTTTTTCTTCGCCAATAAACCATACACCATCTCCAGTATGATAGTTCCATATAACTTTGTATTTATCTGTATTAGATCTTGACCACTCCCAAGTAGCAAATACTGTACTATCAGTATCTGACTGTAAACCAAAATGAATAATTTTTGGACAATTAGATTTTTTAGTTGATGGTTTCTTATCTGGTGTACTATGTGAAGTCGTTGTTTTTCCTGATATAATTAGTTTTTGTCCAACATATATAAGATAGTTTCCATATCTATTTTTCTTTAAATGATTAAGTTTTACCAATTGAGATAAAGATATACCGTATTTTTTACATATAGGACTTGGTAAATCCCCTTTTTTAACTATGTGATACTTAGTTGCCATTACTTATATCCTCCTTTCCATTTTAGCTGCTCTAACAAGAGTTTCAACAGCATTAGTAATATTGCTTCCATCGTCGTATGTGATACCATTTATTTGGTAAGTAGTATTGCTTGTGTTTCCTAATCCATTTTTTAAGTCTTTTATAGCTGATACTATTTCCTCATTACTAACTCCATTTTGAACTGAACCGATAGATTTTGAGATTCCACCAGATACACCAGCTATAGACATTGTTCTGTTTGATAATAAATTATTTAATCTACTAGCCCCATTTTCAACATTTGTTAAATCTAACACTGGAGTTATAACAGGGTTTACATCCATGTCGGAATTAAGAACTTTACTTGCCACATTTAATGCTTTATTAGTAGAATTTATGACTGATTGTGCTAATCCTTCAGCTGGTTTGTTTGCAACACTAGCATATTTAGTCAACCCTTTTGCTAAACCTAAAACTGTATATCTACCTATTTCCATAAATACTCTAGAAGGTGAATGTATCTTTAATATCTCCTTAGCTTTATTTACAACACCACGTATTCCACTTGATATTGCATTCTTCGCAGCAGTAATACCAGATTTAATACCTGATGCTAAACCGTTTATCAAATTTTTACCAGCACTTACTAATGCATTAGCTGCGTTACTAGCGGCACTCTTAGCTGCATTTATAACACTTCTTATAGCACTTCCAACTGCACTGATCTTATCTTTTATTCCTTTTATAAGTCCAGTTATTAATTGTCTACCTTTATCAACTAAAGCAGTAGCGGCTCCACTAAGAGCATTTTTACATCTATTAAGCGCTTCTTTAGCTGCACTAGCAACCGCACTAAGCTTATCTTTGATTCCTTTAATAAAACCTGTAATTAATTGTCTACCTTTATCAACTAAAGCAGTAGCTGCTCCAACAAGAGCATTTTTACATCTAGTAAGTACTTCTTTAACTGCACTTCCGGCTTGACCAACCTTACCTTTGATTCCTTTTATAAGTCCACCGATAAGTTTTCCACCAGCTTGTGCCAATCCTCCAACTGCGCTGCCTGCTAAGGATACAGCGGCTTTAACCACTGCTTGGATCAAATTACTTACAGCTTGACCAAGTCTATCGGAATTTTCGTTTAATCCTTTAGCGACACCATCTATAAATTTTATAGCCAAGTTAATACCAGCGTTTATTATTTCTCCTATATGTTCGGCTATACCATTTATAAAATTCACTACAATCTCTGCTCCAACTGTTACTAATTTTTCTATATTATCTGCTATTCCTTGCATTAAATTCAATATTAAGTTTACTCCAACTTCTATAAGCTTAGGAGCTGCCTGACCTATTGCTGTGGCCAATGCCACTACAAGTTGAGTCGCTGTGGTGATTATTTGTGGTATACAATTAGATAATGCTTGTAATAAACCTGTTACAAGTTGTGTTACGGCAGTCAATATTTGAGGTAGTCCATTAGCAAAACCAGTTATAAGATTTGTCACTGCTTCAGCTAACTTAGTTCCTAACGTTGGCAATAAACCTATAAGCTGATTTATAAATCCAACTATTGCATATCCACTACCTGCAACGACTGTTCCAACTAATGTTAAACCAGTACCAAATGCTAATAAACCAGCGCCTATTAGAGCACAAGATACGCTTAATAAAGCTATAGCACCTGATAATGCTATTAATGTAGGAACTAGTGGAGTTAATAGAAGTCCTGCCACACCAATAACAGCAAATCCTCCTGCTAATGCTAATAATCCAGTTCCAACTTGTTGTAAACTAAGCGAACTTAATGCCATCAATTGCGGAGTCAACAATGCTAATGCTCCAGCCATAATAACCATAGCTGTTGCGCCTAATATACAACCAGACATTGCATACATTGCCACACCTAATATAGTTAATGAACCAGCTAAAGCAACAAGTCCAACAGCTAATGATTCCCAAGACATACTAGCGAAAGATTGTAAAGCAGCGCTTAATACTAATAATGAGGCAGACATTAAACCAACACCAACCGCCACTAATGATAATTTTCCTCCTGATATCAATGCTGTCGCTGTTCCTAATACGACTAATGCTCCAGCCATACCAAGTAAGCCTTTAGCTAAATTTTCCCAAGATATAGAACCCATGCCCTTAACTGCAGGAACCATAAGATTTAATGCTACTGCCAATGCAGTTAATCCGATAGCTGTAGTTATAATTCCTCCTGATGTAGTTCCAAAACGTGAGAATACTGATAAACCTGTTAATATAACACCAATACCAGCTAAGCCTTGTACTAATGCGCTTAAGTCCATGTTACCAAACTGGCTTACTGCTGATGCTAATACATTTAATGCAGCGGCTAATACTAATATTCCTGCGGCATTACCTAATCCCATTTTGACGCCATTCATTAATTTTGAGAAAGCTGCCATTTCTGTTAATACTGCTCCTATACCGACAAGACCTTGAATTAAGTTATCTGTGTCCATATTACCAAGTGATTTGATTGATGAAGCAAATATCGCAATCGCGGCCCCAAATACTATCATAGATGTAGCAGTTTTAATCAAACCTTTACCTGAACCTTCCATAAGTTTCGCAGCAGCAGACATTGTAACCATTAAACCAGCGATACTAACTAAGCCTTTAACTATTTCTCCCCAATTAAGACTGGATAAAGATTTCATCGATGCTGATAACAATAATATAGCTATAGACATTCCAACCATAGCAGTTGCTATTCCAGTCATCTTCCCAAAACCTTTAGTTAGTTCTATTTTTTCTAAGAGTACCATTGCACCTATTAATTCTGCAAATAATGCTGTTATACCAGTTAAAGCAGTATCTAATCCTGCGTTATCAATTGTTGATAGAGTAGCTAATGAAAATGCTAATATCCCAACTGCGGCTGCAATTTTTAATAGAGTTCCAGCCTTTATATTTTGTGACCACGCTGTTAATGAATCACCTACAGAATCTAATATATCTGATACTGAATCTCCAACTTTTTTTATTGAATCAAAGAAACTTGTTGATTGTTCAACTGTGGATTTTAATGTGTCTAAACTACCTTTTATAGTTTTAAATATACCACCTGTTATTAATGCAGTAAGAGCTCCGAATATTGCTCCAAAATCTATTGTACCTAATGCTTTACCTACACCTTCAAGTATTGGCGCTATTCCATTTCCTATTCCTTGTAATGCACTACCTAAAGTACTAAATACTTTACTAAAATCTAGCTTACTTAAATAGTCAAAGAATGACATGATACCTTTTCCTGCTCCACTAATAATAGAACCTATAGCGTTAAGTCCACTTGAAATACCATCTGAAATTTTACCAAAGAAATTACTCTTATTAGCGGCATCATTTAGGCTCGAAGCGAATTTGCCTATACCAGAAGTGACTGATAATAACACTTTACCAATAGTACCAAACACGTTTGTTAATGGCGAAAAAGCTTTAAATAAAGTAGTTACTGCATTTTTTCCTAAATTAAGAACTGAGAATACACCTTTAAATGTGTTTTTAATTTTACCAGCTGTAGAATCACTCATTTTGAATTTTTCAGTAAGATTCTTAAATCCTTCTGAAATTTGAACTAGCTTTTCTCCAGTCATTGGCGGAAAGACATCTCTAAAACCATCTTTAATTGCTCCAAGTCCTTTACCTACGCCTTGCACTATGTTTGTTACACCTTTTATAACATCATCTCTACCGCCGTTCTCATTCCAAAATTTAAGCATTGCATTTCTTGCATCTGTAGACGGTTGAATTATCTTATTAAAACCATCACTAATAGATGTTAAAACTTTAGTCGCTTGATCTTTGTCACCTATAATATATTCCCATGATTGAGCCCATCCTGAACCGACAGATTCTTTCATTGTATCAAATAATTGTGAAACAGTTTTAACTTCTGTAGCAGCTTTAGTAGCATTTTCTGCTAATTGAGTTATTGCTTTCGCTTGTGCGTCAGTATAACCTTGAGCTTTCAATTCAGCTTCTGTATATGCTCCTGAAATCTGTTTCAATGTTTCAGTTAATACATCACCTGTCAACCATTTACCTTCAGTTAAACTATCCCTAAAACTTCCATATTTTTTTATAGCTGCATCGGCGCCTGTTCCCATTACTTCAGATGTTCTTATTAATGCATCTTGGAATAGTTTACCACCCATACCAGCGTTTACAACTGAGTTCCAGTCTTGTAATGATACTTTACCTGTAGCTAAAGCTTGTGACAATTGGTACATCGCAGTTGATGCCTGTGTTGAAGATGAACCAGATGCCGCTGCCAAGTTAGCTATACCTTTTATTGCTGCTGTAGATGTTTTCAAGTCGACACCTGCTGCTGTGAATGTACCTATATTTTTTGTCATTTCAGCAAAGTTATATATAGTTTTATCAGCATAATCATTTAATTCATTTAATGTACTTGTAACATCTTTTAAAGTAGTTCCTTCATGAGCAGTATTTGTTAATATAGTTTGTATAGAGTTCATCTTGGTTTCATATTCATTAAAACCATCAGTTATAGGTTGTATAGCTAATGCACTTACAAGGTTTTTACCAGCATTTACAGCACTATTTGTGATATTAGATAACACTGTTGCGCCTACGACACCAAGAGTCGAGAATTTAGCTTTAACAGTTTCTACTCCTTGACCCAACCCATTTAAATTAACTTTACTTGCAGCTCTACTAATGTTGTCTAATCCTTTACTACCTTCATTCATTTTGAGCTTTTCGTTTAAATTTTTAAGACTATTTAGAGTTGTTTTTACTCCACTCTCAAATCCTTGATTATTAAATTCCATTTGGACAATTCTTTTATCAATTGAACTCATGCATTAACAACCTCCTTCCATGCTTCTTCGGCTATCCTATCAAATATAGGTCTCATGGCCGGATTTATATAGTCTCTTCCTGCTACATAACCACCGGTACCGGTACCATGACCATATTGGAGTATTACCGCAATATTAACACCCTTATTAGTATTACTATTAGACCAATAAATAGTGTGTGTATCGCCGTTTGATGATACTTCATAACTCCATGAATTTGCTGTAGTTCCAGTATCAGTTGGAGTAGCGCTAGATAACGCTGATACACCTTCTTGCCCATAGCGTTCAAGTATTTGCCTAATCTGAAAATTTTTCATCTTTTCCAAAAATTTAAATGTTTTATTGAAATCACCTTTACTAGTGATTTTTATTTCCATTGTTCAATCTCACCGCCTTTATTTATTAAGACGTTGAATCTCATGCATAACATCGTTATAGTTATATCCCGCTTCTTCTAGTAACATTTTACAAATTTCATCTTCTCCCCATTTACCTTCTACAACCTCTTCTGCTACTTCATGTATTGATAAATTCATTCTTTTTCTAAGCATGGTATTAACTCTCTCGTCAACTATGTGTTTGTCGTATCCAGCTGTACTTAATTCTTTGCTACATAACTTACTCTTTTTACCAATTACAATTTCTTTTGCAATACGTTTATTATTGTTTTTATGACGATTATTAGCAACACGATCGAATGAATTCATGGCGTTCACCTATCCTTTAGTTTTTAAATTTTTCTTTCTCGCTTCGTTTAATGCTCTATTTCGTTGTAGTATTTCATTTCGTCCCATCTTTTTAGGTGGAGAGTTTTTAATATTACATACTTTAACAAGAGTTAATAATCTATTAATATGCCATTTTTGGCATTCAAATGGAATATTAAAAGCAACCATCCAATAATATATTATTTCAGAGGTTATAATTTCCCTATTAGGGGTTTGATTTGTATCACTAAAGGTCGTAGCAGTCATTGGGTTTTCTATATATTCATTTATATCTTTTAAGTTATTTTCAGTTAAGCGGGTATAAACATCTGCGTCAACATTTTGGGTTATTGTCATACAACGAACATAATCTATTACTTCTTCAAGCGTTTTATCTTTTCCATCTAAAAATGGTTTATGCCATTTGGCTTCCCATTTTGAAATGGAGACTAGAGAATGTTCTAGTTGTAAGGACTGTTCCTTGAATAATATAAATTCATTACTAACTTCATCGTAGTATTCCATTGCAGGTACAGTTATTTTTAACATCTCCAGTCACCTTAACCTTTCTATTTCATGCTAGTAGGTAATATACCATTTATGAATTCTGTAGCAGCTTTATCATCAAGTGCTAATTCCATAAATATTTCGCTGTATGCTTCTGTCTGAGAAAATGCATCTGATAATTCCTTACTCTTGACGAATCTTCTTCCATCTGGTGATTTTTCCCCATACGCTTTTAGTACTATTTGTTTAAAAGTACGTATTATTTCTTTATTATCTTTTGAGTTAACGATGTTTTCTAGCATTTGAGCTAGCCCTCCATCTACAGATAATTCCATTTCAGTTACCTCAGCTTTAGATAGATTGAAATAGAAATCTTCAGTTCTTTCAACGCCATTATAATCAGTATAAGTTACAGTTTTCTTTAACATATTCAAATCTCTCCTTAATCAAAAATTAAAATATAAGAGCCCCCGTAAAAAATGCGAGAGCTCTTTTTGTTTACAATAAAATATATTAACCAGCGATTATGCACCAGCAAGTATTGTCTTTAATTCATCAGGTAATGGTAATTTAGCGTCAGTAGCTCCCTCACCATATAACATATCTTCTATTTTTTTTAATTTTTCAGGGTCTATTTTAGTAGAGTCTATAGTTACACTTGCTGTAGGTTTAAATCCTGCTACATTTACAGGTGTTGTAGTTACTTCCCATGAGAAAGTTATTGCTTCTGGACTATCATTTATTGTTTGATAACCTTTTTCACTAGGAGCAGCTTTTGCACCGTAAATTAAGTGTAGTTTATATCCATATTCATTACTTTTAACATCATTACCTAGAACTGTTCTATAGCATAATCCGAAAGTTTTTCTATCTTGTTGACCTATAGTAACACCTGTTCCTAAAGATGCAGAACCATCACAAGCTTCAAACTCTTCTGGATAAGTATAAGCTTCTATAGTTGCTCCAAATTCTTCTGCTGAGAATAATTCCAAGTATTTTATATCATCCGCATATAATGGTGTTGCTTCTGCTCCAGAAGGACTTTCTGTTACAGCAGTTAATCCATTCCATGCTACACCTTTATTATATGCTCCAGTTTCATCTTGTATATATAATACACCATTTTTTACGCCTGTTTCGTAAAGACGTTTACCACTTTCATCCCAAACTATTTTAGCCATGTTAGCTTTCCTCCTTAAATTTAATAATAAATCGTGAACACGTAATGATATAAATTATCACTACAATATGCTCTATCAAACTTACACATTTGAAATTCTTTTAAAACGTTTTCTATTATATCAATATTTGGTTGCTTATAAATAAACATTAATGTATAGCTATTAATATATTGGTATATACTATCATTAGCACGCTTAGTGTCACCATCACCAATTGTATAAATTACACATGGATAAATTAATTTCACAGATGCTGGAGGCTGAAAATATACATGTTTGTTTTGCATTATGTTTTCAAGTTTTGTTTGTAGTTCTAATCTTCTATTCATTGTATAAGCCTCCAATCGTTAACAGTAATCTTGGATACTGAACTTCAACATCTGTTATTTTCCATTTAGCTCCCATGAATACGACATAGCGCATTGCATGAAAGTTATTATTGGCAAATGGGTCGGCTATGATGCTAATCTGATTTGATATATTAATATCGTCATTTATTTTACTTCTTTCTTGTAAACGTCTAGAGTTTCGTATTACATCTCCGAAGTACATGTTCTCTGTTATTTGTTCTTCATATATACCAGGTTCAGTTTCGACAGTTAGAGCATAACCGATTAATCCACAAAACTTTGCCATTTTGAATTATTCCTTTCTATTCTAAGCTTCAGCTTTATCTAATGCTACTGCTACTGCAGAGTAAGGTTTAACTAATGCACCAGAGCATCTAGTTTCCATTAAGTATTTTTGTTGGTTGTAGTCTATATCGAAATCGTCGAACATATTAACAGCTCCACCTTTGTCAGCACCAACATAGTAGTCAACTAGGTTAACCATGATAGCCATTAAAGGTTTTTCAACTTTATTAACTGTAGTTTTAGCACCTTCCATAACTTCAACAGCTACTATTTCTTTAACTCTTAAAGCTGTAGCCAATTTATCAACTGTGTCATATATTACTCTTCCGTTTTTGTCTTCTAATAATAAGCAATTAGTTATAACATCTTCAGTAGTGAATAGAGTTGGACTTCCTGATCCTTTGTATTCTTTTCTTGATTTTATAACTGTTTTTATAAATGCTTTTGCTATGTCATCATCAGTTGCTGCTGCGGCTGCGGCAACAGAAGCTTTAACACAATATAAATCATCATCTTTAGATATAGGTCTTATGCAAGTTTCATTGATTTTGTCATCAGAGTCAGATAATCTTCCATCACCAACTAATATAGCTCTTGCTATTTCCTCATCTAGCATCATTCTCATTTCCATTTTTAACCATGCTACTACATCGAAATCTGTTATATCCACAACATCATCTCTGTCTATTTTTTGCTTTTTGTATATAGTTGTTGGAGTAGTAGTTCTTTTTAGTAATGTGAATACTTCTTCTTTCTTTCTGTTGCCTTTGATATAACCTTTAGCTCTAGCTTCATCAGCAGTTATATTAGCATGCATAGATTTTATTCTAGAGAATGGAACATGATGAACTCCTCTCATTACTTTTTGCACATAAGAGTCGTCTCTTTTTATGAAATCTGGTGGCATATTAACGTTTTTAGCGTCTGGGAATAACCATTCTATATCTTTAATACCATAACTTTCAGCATGAGCTAAAAAGCTTTCTTTTAAAGATCCATATCTTTTAGCATCTTTTAATATAGTTTCCATAGCATCATGTGATAATACATCATTATTGTTTTCAGTTTCTCTACCTTCAAATACATTATGTTTCATTTCTTGTTCTCCTCCATCTTCTTCAATATTATTTTCATTTTCTTCTATGGCAGATTGTGCCATACTTTTATCTTCTAAAGCTTGCCCTATTAGAGCATATACAACATTCTTTTGCTCTTCATTTAAAGTGTCAAATACATCTTGGATAGTCTTTTCATTATTGTCCACTTTATCATCTCCCTTTTTATCTTTTTCATCAACTTTATCTTCTTTATCGCTTGGTTTGTGATCAGCATGTTGTAGTGTTAATTCTTCACCTGTATATATAACTGCTTCATCCTCGCAAAATTCGCCATGTCTTATTACAGAGTCTATAAAAGCTCCAGGATTAGCACCAGCTAACACTAAACTTACTTCTCTTATAGTTCCATGCATTACATTTGAACCTTTTTGTTTAAGTTGATTAGCGTAAATAGATAAAGCTGTAACATCACCATGTTCTACTAGTAGTTTTGCATTTTTACCAGCTTCTGTATCATTGAAAGTACAATAAGCGTAAACGCCTTCGTCTCTGTTTTCTAATACTGCATGGCCTAATACATTAGCTGATTCATTGTGTTGATGATTCCATACTAGTGGAACAGTTTGCCCATCATGTTGCTTAAAGGCATCTTTTAAAATTGTTCTACCGTCTGAGCATCTAATATTGTTTTTAGTTGCCCATCCACTAAAGTCGTATTTCATCTAACTATTCCTCCTTCTTCTCAGTATCGTCTACTGCATTTTGAACTTCTGGCGCATTCTCGATTTCTTCAGCATTTTTATTTAAGTTCTTGTTACGTAATTCGTCTGCGTCAGGGTCTTCGGATGGTTTCCATCCCATAATTTGTCTAATTTCATTTGATGTCGCTATTTCATTACGTGTTAATTTATCAGCAATTTCGGCAAGATCATTAACTGGAACTAGTTTGAATGGATCTCTAAAGTAAACTATGTCTTGTTTTCTAGTTCTAGCTGTTTTGGTTAGGAATTTCCTTTTCATTTCATCAACTATAGCTGAAACTATAGGCTCAATTGTTCTATTGTAGTAATTTAACATAGTTTTATCGTCAGCTGTACCATCTAATATAGTCTGAGTGATTCCTAACTGGCCATATAGCATACTCGTTAAGTATTCAATCTGCTTCATTAGATTGTTCTCAACTGGTCGATTTAACTGTGTTATCTTTTCGGTTCCGTCAGTGTAGGCTATACCATACTTAGAACCTGTAAGTTGCATTTCAATTTCTTTACGTCTATTTTCAGCTTGTTGTTTTCTTGCCTCAGATTTGATAACATAAGGTAATTGTATAATTAAATCTAATTTACCAGAACCACTTTGTTCATCTATAACATCCAAAAGATTAAGTTTTCTTATAAGACGTTGCATAGTTGAGTTTGGTTCGTTTATGACCGCATATAAAGGATTCTCTATTATGGCGACCATACTTTTTGGCAATAGTAGATCTTCTTTCTGTCCAGTTTTATCATTATATATTCTAACTTTAACATGTTGTGGACGCCACTCCAGTATTTGCCCTACTCTTAGACTATTTATATCATAAGAGCCAGATATATTAGGATTTATAGTAGTGTCAACAGGAACTATGGCAATACAACCTTCATCCATCATAGACATAACAGCGTCTTGTATAAACGCTTTTGCTGTCTGGTCCATGTTTGCACTAAGAGTTAAACACTCATTTAAACTAGTATCCATCTCTTCAACAAAACGACCATTGTCATCCAATTTAACATGCATAATATCTATAGACGCTACGTCTAATGCTATTCTGTTGTAAACTGATACGACAATACTTCTTTCATTACCTCTAGTCATGCGCATTCTAAAAGGATTATAGCTGCTTATGTGCTCACCATAATTGTATCTTGGTGTTGGGTCTTTGTTCAGGAAGGCGTTCCATGCATGTATTAGTCTATCACTAAAAGCCATTTTGACGTTTTCACCTCCTACTTTATTAATAGAAGAATCCCATAAATTCTTTTCCTTTGTTAATAGCGTTTATCGCACTATTTACATTTTGTGCACTAAATTTAACTCGCTGTCCATTAAAAGTTACATTATTGGACATCATTACATCGTTAACAACTTTTGTACCAACACCTATTGCTGCTGCAGTGGCAGCTGCTTTTACAGTCATAGTCATTGCACGTTTAGCTGCAGCTTTTCTAGCGCTTCTCTTTGCTCCTACTTCTGGTGCTTTTCTAGCTTTAGCTCTTTGCACATCATGCTGACCTTGTAAATAATTGTATTGTTTCTTAAGAGCCTTGTTATTCGGATCAGCGTTTAATTGTTTCTGAACTTTTTTAGCTTCACTTAAATATTTTCTAGAAGCATCTTTTCCAACTTCACCTCTTATGGCTCCTTTTCGGTATGTAGTGTTGGAATTTAAAGCTTTCTTATAATCTCTATTAGCCTGTTTATAAGTTTTCTTTAATTGTTTATTCGATCTGTCTTTTTCATAATCCATACGTGCAACATTAGCTTTTTTACCAAGGTCAATAGCATTGGACTTTTTATCGCTATTCTCTTTCCATTTTTTAAAACTTTTATCTACTTTTGCATTTTGTCGTCTAGCTCTTCTAACTCCCCATTTCATACCTTTTATACCATGATGATATAATTCATCGGTATGATTATACTCCCACATTTGACTCACCTCCTATGTTATTCCACATTGTTTATTGGCCCATTTTTCACCTTTTTTTGCGTACTTATTACAATATTTAGATGCTTTCTTTAACATAGCTTTATTAACTACTTTTTCGGATTCAATGGATAAAGATGCCTCTCCATCTAATAATATTATTGGGGATTTAACTGCACCATAATTTGTTACTGTATCATAATCATCGCGAAGCATATTATACCCTTTGTTTTTTAACTCCTGATAAAATAATTTCTTTGCTGTAGGCATGTTTTTATCATCTACAAATAAATAGTTAGCATTAAGATAATATAAATCTAGATTTAAACCATCATCTTTTTTATTACTAACATTTCCTTTGATTATTTCATCCATATGTTTTTTAAATTTTTTATCATCGTTTACAGGTAAATAATCAGCATTTTTTGATACAGCATCTTTATACTCTTTTAATGCAGTTGGATTATTTTTCAGAACTTTAAAAAAGGTACTTGCTGCTTCATCTGTCGATGGAGATTTTAAAGTAGTTTTTGCTGTCATGTTTAATACTTTCGATGTTCCAGCTTTACTTAGAGTGTTCATATACATATTATTATCGTGTTTTCCGATAGATACATAAGTTTGACCTTTAATATTTTGTTTAGCTGTTTGCTTGTCAAATACTATTCTTTGTAATTTAGCACCTTTTTTGATTTCTATACGGCCATCGCCATAATCTTTATATCGGTCTTCTCCATATCGTTTTCTACCTTTAGCGTTCCTAGTTCCGTCTTCATTTTGCCATCTTCTAATTCCCCATTTCATACCTTTTATACCATGATGATATAATTCCACAACTCATCTCACCTCCTATTCAAATGCATCTTTGTTTAATTTATAAGCAACATATGCATCCATCATAGCGGCAACTGCGTCTATCTTTTGTTCATATCTTTTCTTTAATAATTTTCGGTTACCATTTGTGTCTTCAAGAGTTATACAGTTACCCATGGCGAATGTCATAAGTTCTTCATCAAATAACAGCATTCTATCCTCTGCTAATTTCTTTAATTCACCTAATGGAACTGATTCAGTCTTAGCACCTTGTATAACTTTTTCTATACCAAATGGACCGTTCTCAGATTCCCATCTTTCAACAAATGCTTTTGCATTGTAGGGGTCAAATCCAAAACATCTAACATCATAGTCTCTTTCGATTATATGAGCGTCAAGGTCTTCATAAACTTCGGTCATATCTAGAACTGTTCCTTCCAATACTATAAGACTTCCTTCTTGTAAGAATTCATCATACTTTAATCTCATAGCTCCTGGTAACTTATGAAGGGTTTTGGATGTTATATAGTTTCTAGTCTTGATTCCAAAAGCACCATCTCTTAAAGGAAACATGAACGTGAATGCACAGAAGTCATCACCTTGTGATAAGTCGGCTCCCAATGCACATGGCATTTGCCAGAAATCTCTTTTTCTATGTGGAAGAGTTTCATCATAAGTGAAGAAATATGTATAACCTTCCATTGGAATACCAAAACGTTTTGCTAAAATATCATTTCTTGTAGCTGGAGCTTTTTCAGCTCTTTCAACATCTAACTGATAAGTCTCATATGTAACGGTCTTTCCTAAATTTGGATTTGCTTTTAACCAAGTTCTAGGATTATTAACTTCTTCTATATCATCAAGTCGATAATACCAAATCGAAACATGTGGGTTAACGTATTCGCCTTTAAGAATTTCCATTAGTTCCATTTTGATTGTATCACCACTACCATTTCTTACGGTTCCTTCTGAACTTGTCGCTACTATTAAATAATCATCTAGTTTAGATGCCCCTTGTTCAACTGCACCTATGACATCTTCTCTTATATCCCCAGAAAGCCATTCGTCTATTGTTGCTACTTTACATCTTAAACCTTGAAGTTTATTAACACTCATCGGTCTTATCTCTAATAGTGACCCTGTTAAAAAATTTTCTATACCTTTTTTAGTGGACGCTAATTTCATTCTATTAGCTTTAGAGCCAGTTGTATTTTGTATAGAACCTTCAGTTAAAAACTGAAATAAAGGACCTCTAGATCTTGTTATAGCGGTTCTTATTGGTGATAGTATTTCTTCGGCTTGTTTCATAGTAGGAGCTGTTGTTATTTGATGAGTAGTTGTAGTGTCTACGTTTAGAAAATAATTCTGTATACATGAGCTGTACATAGATTTGGCTGCACCTCTGGCTACAATGAGATATTGTTTATTAACTAATCTTTTTTTAACTGATTTGGTTACATATCTACCATCATGACCATCAGGGGAAGGTTCATATACACTTCTTTCTACAAAGTAATACCAACCAAATATTTGTTCGGCCCAAAGTTTAAACGAGTCTAGTAAATGTAAATCCGCTCCATCAGTTAATGTAAGTTCTTTTTCGCAATAATCTATGAAACCGTTTATAGCTTGATCATCATAGTAGATTCCAGGATTAGCTATCAGATCATCTATACGGTTCATTTCCATGGAAATCTCTTTACATACTGGAATCTCTCCTCTTATAACGGCATCTCTAAACTTACCATAATAGATAGGAGTGGCTGTGTTTGATAATGCCATTTTGAGTTCTCCTTTCTGCTATCCTTTTAACTTTTGTATGGCCAAGGCTATAGATAACGCTGAACTTGTAATACTTATAGCAGTTCCAACATTGTTTAATATAGAATTGACATTCGAGCGCCCAGCATTAATTTGCTCAGCTGACATTTTCACATACTGTTGTTCCATATTTAGTCGGTTAACCCTCTCTCTTAGCTCCTGGTCAGACATAATTTTAGCTTCAGACAATTTTTGTTTTTGCGCTTTCTTTTGACCTTTTTTGGAAGTAGTATCATTAATGTTTCTTGTTTCTTTAACTATTGTACCAGCGGCATCTACTCTCTTTTTTGTTTTTTGTAAATCAATTTTGCCTGTAGGATGCCCTAATTGGGCAGCAGTTCTTCTAACTCCCCATTTCATACCCTTTATACCATGATGATAAAGTTCATTATTATAATTCCACATTTAACACACCTCCTAACGTTGAATCGATGACAAATCTTTTTTCTTTTTCTTTACTTCTTTAGTCATAGTATAATCAGCATAGTATTTTAAATCGTCTTTTGTTAACTTAATAGAACCAGTTTGATTAATCTTATCCATATTCAGTATTATCAATGGATCTTGAGCAGTACCCTTTCTATCGTTGATATCGCTTAAGGCATCAAAACCTTGCTTTACTAAATTAGCATAAAAATTATTACTGGATGTTTCTGCTTTCTTAGATAATACAGCATTAGATACAAATTCCTCAGCTAATTTTCTAGCTTTTTTACTTTCAGGATCATTAAGTTTAGAAATTTTCTTCTTGTATGATTTCGATGTTTTCTCCATAAATATAACATTGTCGTTATAGGCTTTTGCCATATCCTTGGCCACTTGTTCGGGATTTTCTTTTGCTATTTTCATAAATGTATTAACTACATCCTTGTCGCTAGCCACTGATATGTCTTTTTTAACCATAAACGTATTCTTATATCCTCTTCCGTCATACATAAAATTACCCATCATGTCAGCATACATGTTTTTATCATAGTCGGTATAAGCTGTATATAGACGATTTTTCTTACCGCTTTGATATTGTCCTCTAGTTATTGTTTGAAATTCAGTACCTGACTTTATAGTTCTACGCTTAGAATTTATTTCATCTTTTTGTTTTCTAACACTTTTCTTTTTATTAGAAAGATTGCCATCATGTTCACTGTCACCGTATTTTTTCTTACCGGCAGGAGTTAAATGCCCGGATTTATCTTCATATCTTCTGATTCCCCATTTCATACCTTTGACACCGAAATGCTTAAGCTCATCATTCATACTCTCACCTCCTTTCGAATTATTCTTCATCAGAAGGCGGTGTATCTTCTATTTTAGGATCTCCTTCCAAAAATATACGCCATTCTATTTCGGATAATGTTCTATTAATACTTTCAATTAAAGCACTGCTAGTGGGTGGATCGAAAAGCAATCTTACTTTTAGATAAATATAAGTTTTAACCATGTTAAGATTATTCTCAGTTGTATAGTCTTGCCAACTCGAGTTTTCGTCTACTATCATAAAGCCATTTTTTGGTCCGACACCTAATTGATTTAACATAGCAAAAGCAGTGTTTATGTGAATTATTATGTCATCATCAAAGTTTGTATACTCAGGCATTATACCTAATAGCTTCTTTATCGAAAGTAATATACTTTCCATCATTTACATTACCTCCTTTAACTATTTTATACCTACTTTCTTATGGTATTCTTCTGTTGATTTTCTAGCTTCTTCAGCTTCTTTAACTATTTTATTCCATTCTTCTGAATCAAATGAAGGCTCTGGAAGTTCTGAAACTTTTGTAACTTTTAATGAATTTTCTCTTTCAAATATAATTAAAGGATTTATTCTGTGAGAAAAGCTGTCTTCTAAATCTTCAACTGCATCGTATCCTTGATCTTTTAAAGATTTAAAAAACACATCTTTATAATCTTGATTTTTGTATAAACACATAGAAAATAATGCGTAAGCAGTTGCTGTATTTTCATCTAAACCTTTTTTAATCATGGAATCTCTTAAACGTTGAGGTTTACCTATTAATTTACCATTGTATGTACTATTATAGTTTAATACCGCCATGTCAATAGTATCGATTTTATTATTTCCTATTAAATCTAAAAATGTATTTACTTTAGTGACTTCACTTGGTACTCGTATATCTTTTGTAGCCTTCATTGTTAAATCAAAAGTTTTAACTCCTCCACCATTTTCTTCATCTAACCATTGTGCTATCTCTTTTCTATACCCTTTTACATCCTCATTTATAAAAGAAACATATGCATACCCTTTTCTATTAGGGTTTGTGTTAGCACTTACTCTATGCAAGGTTGAACCTTTTTTAATGTATAACTACCATCAGAACCATACTCAACTTTATAAGCTCGCCCTGCCAGTCTATCGAGTTCCTCTTGACTTCTTCTCACACCCCATTTCATTCCTTTAACACCATAGTGATAAAGTTCATCATACCTCCACATTATAATTACCTCCTCCATGGGCAAGTATCGTTTTTAGACCTTTCTATAAATTCTCCAAATAGTATATCTTCATCGCCATAATGTATTGCATCATGAGTTCTTTTAGTAGTACAAATCATGTAGTCTGGATTTAGCAAAAACTCGGTTTGATTAATCACATCATACTTTGTCAATGGGTTCATATGATGAATGATGATTCTATTATCAATCTCTCTATCTTCTATTCCTAAATCACAAGCATTGTCTCGTAGAATTACATAATCTCTTATTCTTTTCCACTCTGCTGACCTATAAAACTTCTGATTCAAATATCGGTCAAAGCCAAATGTCTCTTCTCCAACTTTACCACCTAATTTTAGATAGCGGTATCGCTCTTTAAAGGTTTTAAACTTAATTAATTCTTGATAGGTTCTAATAATCATCATCTTCGTCACCATCCATACTAGTCATTTGCCCACTATAGTTTTGCATTGCTTTAAGAGCATTAGAATATAGCTCTTCGATTCTCTTAGCTGATTGTAAGTTCTCGGTTTTAGCAACTATAAGTTCTTTCTGCTTCTCAAGTATCTCCCTTTCTATCTTTTCTTTAGTTGTAGCTAGTTTTAGATAGTGAGTTATCACTTGAGAAGAAGCAGTCCCCTCTATAAGTTGCTTCTCAGCTAAGTCTACAGCTAAAGCTATCATCTGATTCTCTCTTGCTTCTGGAGTAGTTGCAGGTCTAATTTTTTTCTCAGTGCTTTCTTTGTTAGTTCTACTTCGTTTTGCCATTGTTTCGCCTCCTTTTCCACAAGATTAAATATAGTTTGTATGTGGTATTTTAGCAGACTTACAGACTTTTTAGCGCCGAAGGAGAGGAAAAAACGCTAGCATTAGTTAATGCACCTGTAAGCCCCCTAAAATATCACATACAAACTTAAAGTGTTTTTCAAGAATATCCCCGCGGAGAATTTTTTAGGAGGCCGGCATATCCGGTATTATAGGTCAGGATCGTCATC
>OLOM01000109.1_pt1 | contig 62149 bp, 84 predicted proteins | sample 1672531 | NCBI WGS metagenome assembly OLOM01 (sample SAMEA3136696, study PRJEB25190) | human gut metagenome | reverse complement strand
AAATAAATATCTTGCATTGTATACAAAATCAGGAAAATTTGTTGGATATATCAATGCCAAAGCTGTGAAAGTTATAAAGTAATTTAGGTGAAAAAATAGAATTCTGTTGATGCAGGATTCTATTTTTCATTTATGAAAATAAATAAAGTATTGACATTAAAAGTTGGTAGTACCATAATATTGTATACAAGAAAAAAGACTTAATATGAAAAACTGGAGGATTGTATGAAATTTCTTAGACAATTTATGATTATTTTACTACTCTCTTTTTTGGGAGAAGTGCTTAAGATGTTTATACCATTGCCAATTCCGGCAAGTGTGTATGGACTGGTGTTAATGTTGGTATGTCTGATGACTGGTGTTTTGAAGACGAGTCAAGTTAAAGATGCAGCATTTTTCCTGATTGAGATCATGCCTGTTATGTTTATTCCGGCAGCAGCTGGATTGATTGATTCGTGGAAAGTTTTACAGCCATTATTACTGCCAATACTAGTCATTACTGTAGTGATCACAGTATTTGTTATGGTAATCACAGGAAAAGTAGCACAAATGATAGCACAGAAGAGAGGAATCAAAAATGAATGAAATGTTCAGACAATCATTGTTTGCAGGAGTAACGATCAGTTTGATTGCATATGAGATCGGACTATTTTTAAAGAGAAAGTTGGGATTAGCGATATTAAATCCATTATTAGTATCTATAGTTATTGTGATCTTGGCATTGAAAGTATTTGGAATCAGTTATGAAGTATATAACGCAAGTGCGAAATACATATCTTATTTGTTGACGCCAGCAACAGTGTGTCTTGCTGTACCTCTATATGAACAGTTAGAATTACTAAAGAAAAATAAGGTTGCAGTTGTTTGTGGGATATTATCAGGAACATTAGCAAGTTTAACAGGAATTTTTGTTCTTTGTATGTTATTTGGATTCAACCACCAACAGTATGTAACAATGCTTCCTAAATCGATCACAACAGCGATCGGAATTGGAATATCAGAAGAATTAGGTGGAATCGTGACAATTACAGTTGCAGTGATCATTATTACTGGAATTCTTGGAAATGTGATCGCAGATACAGTATTTCATATCTTTAAAATAAAAAATCCATTGGCAAAAGGTCTGGCACTTGGAACAGCATCTCATGCGATCGGAACAGCAAGAGCAATTGAGATGGGACCAGTCGAAGGTGCAATGAGCAGTCTGGCAGTAGCAGTAGCAGGACTTTTGACTGTTGTATTTGTATCAGGATTTGCTCAGCTTATTTAAAATAGGAGGAAGAAATCATGGCAGATGAGAAAATGATCATCACGATCGGAAGAGAACATGGAACAATGGGAGATAAAGTCGCAGAAAAAATTCGAAGACAATTTGAACTGCCACTTTATGACAAGGCACATCTTCTAAGAGTAGTAGAAGGAACGGATGATTATGATGAATTAAATGCATTTTTTAATGACAGAAAAGTAAACAGTCTGTTATATGCAATTGCAATGAGTGAAAATGTGAGTTCTAATGAGGTACCTTTCGGGATTATCAAAAAGATTATTGGTAATACGGGAGGCGTCGTGATGGATAGCTGTGGAAATTATCTTTTCAGGGAACGTCCGAATACGGTAAGAATTTTTATGCATGCAGATAAGAACATTCGAATTAAAAATCTTATGAAATATCTTGGAATAAGCAAAGAACAAGCTGAAAAAGAAATAGAAACAGAAGATTCAAAACGTTATGAATTTCATAAATATTACACAAATGAAATATGGGGCATGTCCAATGGATATGAATTATGTCTGGACGAAGGAATCCTTGGAATCGATGGATGTGTAAAAATGATTTTGGATTATTTGAAAATAAGAAATTTAATTTAAAAAAGTTCTTGACATTACAAAAATAATATGTATAATAGATAGAGGTGGTTGCAACAGACCACCTCGAATATAAATCTGGCTCCATGGTCAAGCGGTTAAGACGCGACCCTCTCAAGGTCGAATCACGAGTTCGATTCTCGTTGGAGTCATAAGCTACAAACTTCGTATTTATGCGGTTTGTAGCTTTTTTATTTTTCTGGAGAAAAAAGTGCTAAACAAAAGTGCTAAACAAAATTTAAATTTCGTTCCCTGACTTGAAAATAATACCCTCAAATGAGTCTAAAGATTTCTGCTTTCGATCCATATGTATATGTGCATATTTTTGTAAGAATGTAGCTGGTGTGTTTCCCATGATCTCTGACAAAACCTTATCGGATTCCCCACGTTCATAGTTTGTTGTTGCGAATGTGTGTCTGCAATCATACAAAGTAATCACAGGAAGCTTTTCTATATGATTCATATTGTAGCGTTTTTCAACTCTTGTAAACATCCGATACAAATGATCAGGACGGACAGGAGTACCAATTCCTGTACTGAAAAGAAAATCGTTATTAAATAAATCTGGATATTTCAATCGCATTTCTTTCTTCCAGAGAAGTTTCTGCTTCACAATATGATTCAACGTTGCCGGAAGATATACAGCTCGAAAAGAATTATTATTCTTCATACTATCTTCAAGAACTCCATATTTATTTAAAGTCCTGTGCATATAAAAACATTGCCGATCAGGATCATAATCACTTTCTGCAAGCCCACAGGTTTCCGAAGGACGGGGACCAAGCAAGATCTGACAGCAGAACATAGCGTAATAAGGACTTTCTTTTGCTTCTCGTGATGTAAGAAATATAGAAATCTGTTCATCAGACCATGTCGATTTAGCAACGTATGGCACTTTATTTCGTTTTATTCCAATCATTGGGTTATCTTTACCATCAATTAATTTTAACGGAGATATGGCAAAGTTAAATACATCACAGAGGACGTTAATGTTCTTGTTTACTGTTTCAGCTCCGTATTTATGTTTCTTTGGATTATGCCCATTCTCTAAACTCGACTTAAAATTTAGAATATGCTGTGATTCGATATCTGAGATTTTTACATCTCCAAAAACTGGACGTATGTACCGATTTAAATAATCACGATAGGTTTTCCATGTCTGATCAGCATAAGTTTTTTTATTTGCATTCAGCCATGCATCAGCAACAGCTCCAAAAAGTTCTTCGGATTTTTTCTTCACCTTTTTCTCTTTCACTTCTTTTTTTATTGCAAGGACAAGTGCAGCATCATCTTGTTTTGCCTCTTTTTTATTTGTTCTTGCTAAACCATAGACACGTTTTTTTAACAGCGGATGCCATTGGGATGCCATATAGATCCTTTTGATTTTTCCTGTCTTTTTACTTTTACGTTCTTGTTTAATTACAGCCATAGGTTTCAACCTCCCTAAAAAAGGGTACAAAAAATACACCCTCTCAATTTGTAAAATTTGTGGGTGTATGATATAATTCTGGTGTCGAAGCAGAAGCATATCATACACTACGTTGTTGATAGGTTTCTTAAAGCCGTCTGGTTGTCAGCCAGGCGGTTTTTTATTTTGACCATTTTGGTGAAGTTACCGAAATGGTATTTAGCAAATTGTTTTGTCAGACTCTGACAAAAGTAATTAGTTATATAACGTAAAAGACCTCGTATTTCTACGAGGTCTTCACAATAATAAATTTATATCTTCATTAATGCCCTATAGGCGATATCTAGACAGACATAATCTGTCTAAAACTTATTATATTAAATATTATGCTCGTAGTCAATAAAAAGATTACAAATTAAAATAAAAGTATTAAATTGTATATAATTCTTTTATTTTATCATTAATTTTATTCATTTGTTCTTGAGAAAGTGTAATTCCAGCTAAGACACCACTAGAGGTTTTAGGATCATAGATTCTCATTTTACTAACAGTGGTTATTTGATTAACAATAGCAATACTACCTTTCTTCATTTGGGCAATTTCTTTTTCAATTTTTTTTAAGTTATCTAATTGCTCAACATTTTTATCGTGTCGAATATTCATTTCAGTTAATAGTTCTTTTGCAGTGTCCAAATTTTTTTCTGATTCAAAGATAAAGTCATCAAAGGCTTCGTTATTATTTTTAAAAAAATTTGCTTGATTAGAAGCTTTTTCGGCCATGGAAATAAGACTTTGAACAGTTTTCATCGTATTATTTATTTCTTCGTGTTCAGCCAGTATAGCTTTAAAAGCGACATCATGTTTAAATTTTAATAATTTATATAAATCATTTCCAAGAAAGACGCTATTTTCATGAATTTCTTTTCCAGTTTTTGCAGAAGTTAAAGGAATAACAGTTACGACGGGAGAGTTATGTGCATTATGGTTATCAAGAACAATTGCATAATGGAGTCCTCCATATTCGTTTCCAATGTTAAATCCAAAATTTAATTTAATAATATTACCTCGTTTATAGACAATGTTTTTAGTTGGATTAAATCTTTCTTCATAATTGATCATGCGAACATAATCCTTAAGCCAGTAAGAAATTAAATTAGCTTTTTTCAGATGGTTGCCAGAAGGATCATTTATGTAATATTCTAGTTGCTTATTTAAAGCACAGATTGCTGACTTTTTATTTTGAATTACATCCTCTTTCGTAAAAGGTTTAGACAATGCAATCACCTCCTCATTATATTTTTAAATTCGTTTGTCAGACTCTGACAAAATAAATCTATCTATTTCAATCTCAATCGAATCAATTCCTCACTATACCCAAGTGCCAGTGCGATCTGATTCGTTGTAAATTCCTGAAATTCAAGGAAAACCTCGTCATCGATCAAAAGCTCCGTTGCAAATTTATTTGCTTCAATCTCCATCTTACTGATCAAGAGGCCAGTGCGTTTCCGTAAAAATGGAGTGTTGGCATCAGGATGCATAATTGCATGCCCTAACTCGTGTGCACATGTAAATAGCTGGTCATGTTCGGAAAGATCGTGATTGATGTGGATCTGCTTCATGCGCAGTTGCTTATTATAGTAACCGCTGATACTTCCCAATGGTTCAAATATAACCTTTATTCCTAAATGCTGAGCAATGTCAAAAGGATTATTCGTGCCATATTTTTTCTTTAATGATCGTGTTTTTTTACGAATATCCAATGAATCACTTCCTTTTATTTTTTATCTCTGTATTTCTTCGGTGTGAACTTTTGCTTAGCATTGATTTTTGCGATTGTGATACTGTTCTGGAGACTTGCTTTTAATAATTCTCTTGTCTGGTCATCAAGCGGCTCTCCAGAGAACATCAATCCATCCTGATCAGATTCTAATTGATCGAGAGTTTGTTCCAGGCGTTTGGCAATGTCTCTTTCATCTTTTTTATTAAGTTCTATAGTCTTATTAGATTTATCCTCTATTAAATCAGAGCGACTTATTCCAAAATAATTACATAAAGCATCTATTTTATCCATTCTAGGAATTTTTATTCCATTAAACCATGTTGATACAGTAGATTTATTAAAACCAAGATCTTTTACAATATCTGCTTGGGTTTTTCCATTAGCTTCTGTATAAGCTCTTAAATTTTTAGAAAAAGCTTTTTTATATTCTTCTTCCGACATATATTCACCTCCGTCTAAAAGATCATGACCTAATTATAATACAAAAGTAGACAAAAGTAAACAAAAAGCAAAAAAAGTTTACAAAAAGTGTTGACAGTTTACTAAAGGTGGAATATAATGAAGGCGTAACAAGAAAACAAGGCATTAAAGAAAGGATGTTAAAATTGAAAAGATTACAAATTTCTTTAGCTGCAGCAAGAGTAAATGCAGGTCTGACACAAGATGAAGTCGCTGAAAAAATGGGGATTACGAGAGCTACAATCATCGCGTGGGAAAAAGGAAAGAAAGTATTAAAAATATGGGAATTAGATGCATTATGCAATATTTATAATTTAACAAGGGATGATATTTTTTTACCACAAGACTCTACTAAAAGTAGAATTATGTAACAGGGAGGTGAAGAAGATAAGTAACAAGAAAACGATTTGCCCAAATTGCAATCATGAAAATAAGAAAGAAGCAAATTTCTGCGTAAATTGTGGTCAGAAATTAAGAGAGAGTTGTAAATGCTGGGTAACAAAACAGGACAACTATTCCTGTGGAGAGGAAAGTTGCCCTGGATATAAACTTTTAGTTGAATCAAGGAAATAAAAGAGTTTTAATACCTTCACTTACAACATCTTTTAAAAGATTATATAATCCATCCTTAACAATTTGACTAGCGTGTTCTATAGCTATCTTATATTTTTGGACAGATAGAGTTGTTGATGGAGTCTCAACAATCAAATTAGGAATAGCTTCTTTAATAGTATTTTTTGTATCATCATCAAGATTGATATCTAAAGATAATAGTTCTAAGGCATTGTCAAGAATTGATTGTGTCCAAGGATAAGGAGAACCACATTCAGGACAATATTTTGGAACAGGCGTTGATGAAGATGTTAAAAAAACGTCTTCAACTTCATAATCACCGCGTATCTTAGCATGACAAACAGGACAAGCAGTGATAGTACGTTGACCACATTTAGAGCAGAAACTTTCATTGAGAGAGCTGATAGAATCGCTTTGATCGTTAATCATATGACCATTTAAACAAATTTGTGCAGTATGAAAAAATCCCATATTTAGTTTTTCCTTTCTTTATTTACTCAGGCATGGTAGTGCCCTGTAAATTAATTATACGAAAAGAGCCAAAAATTGACAAGCCAACAAAATGACAGGGAGGTGAGGAAGACGAAATATATACACATTCCAGGTTTTGTAATAGTGGGAGTTCTTGTTTTAGAAATATATACACTTATTAAATCATGGAAAGACATAAAAGAAGATCCCTTAAAAGAAATAAAAAGAGATCTTCTGATCCAAAAAACATTAATATATGCAATTGTGATGACAATATTTTTATCTGGAACTTTTAATTTTGGGAATTAGATTTATTTTGCTGGATTCGAAGTTCTTTATCTTTTTGATCCAGTTCACGGTCTTTTTGATCCAGTTCGCGATCTTTTTGTTCTAGTTCGCGATCTGTTTGTTCTAGTTCCTTTTGTTTATATTTTTTATCAAATTTTAGTTGTTCTTTAGCTATTTTATTAGATTCAATCTGAATTTTATTGGACTCAGCTTGGAGCTGATTGGAGATAAAACCATTATATGTATTTACAGCTAAAAGAATTAAATTCAAAATTGCGATTAATGTATTTACTTTAATTGTTTTAGATTTGGATGAGTGGTTTTTAAAAACAGGAGTTGAATCTTCTAGGTTTTCAGAAACTGCATCTGCAAAATCAATAGGGACAGCAACATGATCATCATCAAAAACAAAATCTTCAATAGTATAGGTTATTGGATAGCCGGCAGAAGAGAATAGTTTTTGAGAAACAGTTATTAATTCTATAGCTTGTTGTTGAACAGAAGAAGTATATGTATTTTGAAGTTTCTGTATACTTTTCTGCAAACTACGGATAGAAGAACTGTTTAAATATGTATCTATTATGCATGCTGAAAGTTTAATTGATGGTGTAAGCATGGATTTCTTAAGACCAACAGGTACAGCTTTAGAATTTAAAACAGCTACATATTGCATTTTGCGAGCAATGGATTGAGTAGCAAAAGCTTTTGCATAAAACTTAGAATATTTATCAAATGGTTGTGTGAACTTTTTGTATGAATCTAAAGTTTTTTGAACAGCTAACAATTCATTGGAAGACATAAATTTTTTATCGTATTTCATAAGAATCTCCTTTCATAGATACTCAGGTACTGCAGTACCCTGTATCTAAATTATATGAAAGAGATAAGAAATTGACAAGCCAACAAAATGACAGGGAGGTGAGGAAGAAATGAAATCAAAAGATACTAAAATAACTGTACTCATTTTAATAAGCACAGCTATTTCAGTATTAGTTTGTTTAAGTCGTTGGGTAGATAAAAAACAAACTAAAAAAATTGATATCGATACAATTTGTGAAGAATTAGCGGATCAGATTAATCATCTTCAATCTTAAGAAGATTTGCGCTTTGTAAAACATCAATCGTAGAGTTAATGGATGATTTACAAAGAATTGGAATAGTATTCGCGGTAAACGTAGCGAAAAATTCTTCAAAATTAGATGATTCATCACGAGATTCAAATGCAATTTCTTTAATTTTGGATTTTAAATCAGTTATTTGACGACTATAGATTTCTTCACAAATAGAATTTAGTTCTGATTTCTTCATAACACACTCCTTTCGTAAGACTCGGGCATGGCAGTGCCCTGTAAGTAAATTATACGGAAAGAGTTTCAAACTGACAAGCAGGAGGTAAGAAAAGTGTCTACAAATGTATTTGAAACAATTAAAAAAATTAATCAAGAAGTAGAAGTATGTTATCAATCACTCAAAAAGGAGTGTAACACATACAAAGAACTTGAAGAAGTAATCAAAGATATTGCATGGTTAGGTAACTATGATGGTTTTGGGATGACAAGAAACTTTCTTGTGAATTTAATGCGTAAAAAAATGGAAGAAGAGAAAAACAATCTGAGTATCCATTAGACATGAGGAGAAAGTAGCATGAAAATAACAACGATATTAATTCTGTGGATGTTTATTATGTGCATGATGAACACTAGAAGATAGGAGATGAAAGATATATGTATTTGGAGGAAAGAGTAGAACAGTTGGAGCAACAAATTGAAGAGTTGAAAGCTCAAAGGCAAAGTGAAAATTATCTAACACCAGCTCAATTTGCCGAAAAAATGAACTGTTCAAGAGCATTAGTGTCAAAAATGACTCAAAACGGAGATGTTAAGGTTATCCGATTAGGAAGACTGATAAGAATCCCCATGAGTCAGTTTGAGAAAGAAGAAAACAAAGAGCCATCATGGAAGGATGTGGTATTCAAAGGAGCATAGAAAATTTACGAAACAAAGATACTAAAAATAGAGATAAGTACCTATCTTTCGGGTCTGAAAAGTAAATTTAGATACATAGAAAGGTAGAAAATGGACATATTTGTAATTTTATTTAGAGTGCTTATGATCATCGTTGCAGCAGCGTTGATTATAATTGGATGTTTTGACGAAAACGGAATTAGAAAATCGAAGAAAATAGCATTATTAGGCATTGTTCCATTAGCAATGTTCGTAATTAGTTTATGTATTGTGTATGTACCAAGTAACAATGTCGGGATTAGATGGTCGGCATTTGGAGGAACAAGCAACAAAACACTGAATGAAGGAATTGCGATCAAAAGCCCGATCGATAAGGTTTTTCTGATTCCTACAACTGTAGAAGAGAGAACGATCAAGAAAGTAAATGTCCAGACGAAAGACGCTCAATTTGTAACATCTGAGGTAAACGTTAAGTTTAAAGTAAATCAGAAAGATGCATTTAAAGTGTACAAGAGATACACTACATTGGACAACTTAAAGCAGAACATTATCAGCAATTATGCGCAAAAATCAATTGAAACTGTAGTGACTCAGTATAACGTCATTGATGTTTTGGGAGCCCAAAAAAATGAAGTTTATACAATGGCAACAAAAGATTTACAGCAAATGCTAAAATCTGAAGGCGTTGAATTAATCCAGTTAACTATAAAAGACATGAACGCAGGGGACGAGATTGAAAAAGCGATCGCAGATGAAGCGGTAGCCAAAAAGAGAGTTGAGACAGCAGAGCAGAATAGACTCAAAGCAAAAAAAGATGCAGAAACTAAGGTAATTAACGCAAAAGCCGAAGCGGATGCAAATAAGATTCTTGAAAAGCAGATGACAAACAAAATTTTAGCACAGCAATGGATCAAAAAATGGAATGGAGAAGTTCCAAAGGTATCAGGTGACAATAAATCAATGATTAATATTGGAGATCTGATTAAATAAAAACTTATGCTTCAGACTCGAAAGATGGGTATTTACCTCAACAATAAAGAGAACAGATGACTTTTTGAAGTGACCAAAGAAAGCAGAATGACTATCACATGATAGGACCAACAAAAAACCTCTATTCAATATAACAACCCCTATATATGAATGAATCAACAACTTTTATTTAGTAACTAATAACAAAACCGTTAATGTTATTTTACATATCGGAAATTACATACAATTGGTCACTTCAAAAAGTCATCTGTTAGAAAAGTAAAGGAGAAATAAAAATGACACAAGAACAAATTAATTATATGAAAGAAAAACTGATCAACCTAAAAAAAAGAGACATAGCCGGAAAAATAACTATGGGAGAATATCTTACAGAGCTTCTTATGATTTCAAATGTTTATGTTCAAGAAGTAAATAAAGCTATTCTTCCATTAAGTGATGCTACAGAGCCTATTGCGGTTGCATCATTACTTTATCTGGCAAAAAGCATGAAAACACAAATGAGTGCAGAGACTATAGAAATAGCAGAAAGAATAGAAAAATTAATGGAATCATCTTTTTCAATGACACAAACAAGAAAAAAAGACGCTTATTAAAAGCGTCTTCCTTGCGAAAAAATCGCAAATGCATATTTCTAATCAAATTAAGTATACCATTATTTGCGATTTTTTTCAAGGGAACAGTACATGAAGAGAAAATATATAGATGACATAACAGATTTTACAGAACCATTTTGGGATAATCAGTGTCCAGAGTGCAAGAAACGATTTTGGTCAGTTTCTTTGGATTGCGCGTGCCCTAAATGCGGGAATCAGGAACTGTATATTTTGAATGAATCAAAACACTTAAAGCATGACGAAAAAGAATTAGAAAAATATCACAGGAAGATAATGGAGGAAGAAGAATGAAAGTTATTACAGTTATGAATTATAAAGGAGGCGTAGGAAAAACAGCGACAGCTGTAAATCTTGCGTATAACTTAAGTGAAAAAGGACATAAAACATTGCTAATCGATTGCGATCCGCAGGGAAATGCAAGTTTCTTTTTCGGTAGATACGATGAAACTAAAAAGAGTCTTACAGGAGTACTTAGTAAGAAATACACGTTAAAAAACGCAATTCGAAGGACCAAATACAAAGACTTAGATATTGTTCAGGCGGATAAGAACCTAGAATTTGTAGAAATATCAGGACCATTTGAACTAAAAGGTAATTTGATTGATCTGGAAGATTCTTATGAGTTTGTTATATGCGATTGCCACCCGACATTTGATTCTTATACAGAGCAGGCATTATATGCAGCAGATCTTTGTGTTGTTCCAGTCAAATTAGATCGAAACTCAATCAATGGATTGACATTTTTTGATGAGCATTTTCAAGATGTATTGGACTATAACAGAAACTGCGAATACAAGATTCTGGTAACGATGTGGAGAAAAACAAAAGCAAACAAAGAGGGATTAATGGAACTATTAAGAAAAAACCAATATCCAATGTTTCAAAGCGTCATTAGAAATTCTACATCAGTAGATGCATCTACATACAAAAGAAAACCTTTAAAAAAATGTGCAAGTAGAAGTAATGCGTGCATGGACTACGAAAACTTTACCTCTGAAATAATTGAGGAGGTGTCAAAATGAATGTAAATGAGATCTTAAAAGATATTGGACAGAAGCAACCTGAGAAGAAAAAGAAGGCTGCTCCAAGAATACAAATGATACACTACACAAAGCTACGTCCAAATCCATCAAATTTTTATGAAACTGATGGAATTGAGAAATTAGCCGCAGCAATTAGAGTTGCAGGCGAAATTAAAAATCCTTTAAGAGTCAGGAAGATTGATGTTGATGAGTATGAGGTGAATGAGGGCCATAGAAGAAGACTTGCAATGATCTATAACGTTGAAGAACTTGGTTTGAAAGAGTTCGAGTTTTTGCCCTGCATTGTTGAGGACACAACGACAACAGTTGGAAAACTTAATTTGATCTTAAGCAATTCAACGCAGCGTGAGCGCACAGAATATGAAAAAATGCAGGAGATTGAAAAACTGCGTACCCTATTAGATCAGTACGCAAAAGAGAATGAAAAGAAGATCTCAGCAGTAGATATGAGAAAGCTGATCGCAAATATTCTTGGAGTATCATCAACGAAAATTGCACAGCTTCAGAGCATTGATCGTAATCTTGTTCCAGAAGCAAAAGAAAAATTTGAAAAGGGTGAGATCCCGGTATCTGTTGCAACAGAAATGGCAGGACTACCAAAAAAAATGCAAAGAGATCTTGCTAATCACAAAGAAATTAAGCTATCTCGTGTGAAAGAAATTAAAGAAGATTCAAAAAAAGCATTGCAGCGTTCGGAAGAAAAGAAGAATCTGACGGAGAAAGATCTTGAAAATGTAACATTTACGTTTCAAGATGTAAAAACAACGCTTGGATATGCAAAGAAACAAATTATAAAAGTAAATACAGAAGATAAAGATGCAGCGATCCGTACAAAAGTCATGATAGAAGCATTGCAGAAGTATTTAAAAGATATGACGGAAAGGGTGGATTACGATGGCGAATAGAAGAATGTTTAATAAAAAACTAATTGATTCTGATATGTTTTTGGATTTACCATTGTCAGCTCAGGCTCTTTATTTTCATTTGGCAATGAGAGCCGATGATGATGGATTTATAGACAACGCAAACAGAATCCAGCGGATGATCGGAAGCAACAAAGATGATCTAAATATCTTGATTGCTAAATCATTTATATTAGTATTTAGCGAAACTGGTGTTATCGTGGTCAAACACTGGAGAATGCATAACTACATACAAAAAGACAGATATCACGAAACTGATCATAAACAAGAAAGAAGGTTGCTTGAAACTGATGAAAATGGAGCGTATGAGTTCCGAAAAAATAATTCGTTACAAGATGGATACAACATGGATACAGAATGTATCCCCAGTATAGGTAAGAGTAAGGTTAGTATAGGTAAGAGTAATAATAACATACTGCCGGAGCACTCCGGACAGCAGAAGCAGGAGAACGATAGTCAAGATTCCAAACAGCTCTATCAGGGGGCAAGAGAATATCATATGCCGTTAAAAGATGGCAGTGATTACGTGGTCACTGAGAACGACGTGAAAGAATTTGAACGACTCTATCCTGGTATTGACATTGATGCACAGATGCGAAAAGCACTTGCTTGGCTGACTAACAACAAACAAAAACAAAAAACAAAACGTGGCATGCCACGATTCCTGAACGGATGGATTAATAGAGCATATGAGCAATTTGTTGAAGAACCTAAGGCACGAGCTAATGCTCCTAAGCCACAGATACAGCACAATTTCACACAGAGAGATTACGACTTTGATGATCTGGAGCAGCAATTACTGAGAAAGCAGCAGGAGGGAATGTGATGGCAAAGAAAAGACAATATGCAAACTCAAATCCAGTAAGGTTGAATCCAGTAAGTTTTGAGATGATTGAAGAAAAACTGAAAAAGATAAAGCCTGGAAGAAAGATAACGATTTTTGTACCAAGAAAATTGACACAAGACAACAAAGATCGGTACAGAGTAGTGAAAGGCGAAGTCGCTGCGATCTACAGCAAGATGGTTTATGTTTGTGTTAAAGCAGGAAGAAGTGTTTACAACGAATGTTTCTTGAAAACAGATCTGTATCGATGGCAGTTTAACGTGCAATAAACGAAAAAAGAGACAAGAACTTACGAGAAGTCCAATGCCTCAGAACAAGTATAACACATTCAGGAGGTATTGAACATTGGAAAATGAATTTGAAAAGGCAAAAAAATTTTTGAAAAAGATCAGATGGATCGACAATGAAATTGATGCACTGATTGAAGACAAGAAAAGCTATATGGACCTTGCAACAAAACGGACAAGCACCTGGGATGGATGTGGCGTACATAATTCAGGTTGTAAGGACCAGATGGCAGAAGTGACTGCAAAGATTGCCGACATTGAGAATGAGATCTGTGCCAAGATTGACAGATTGTTGGATTACAAAAAGAAAGTATCGAAAGTGATTGAGCAGATCGAGGACAAAGAATGTCAAGAGATTCTTGTGTTAAAATTTGCAAGATATATGCCGATGGTTGATATTGCAGACAAAATGAATATGGACCGAAGTACGGTTTATCGTAAGTATAACAAAGCAATTAAAGCAGTACAGGAGATTTTGTCAGAGTCTGACAAAGAAAAACAGTGATGAAGAATGATCTGACGGCTTAGATCTCTGCCTGATATAACATGTAAATTATTTGTTGTTCTGCCAATCGGTGCTATATGTTGGATTCGGGCAGAGATCCAAGCCGTCAGGCTTGACACTGGATGTTTTATATACCACACGAGACAATTAAATAAAGATCCAGTTGCAATATAACTCATAAGAAATGCAAAAACTAATGCAGGAAATGCCCGGCTTCGGTCGGGCAGAAAGGAGAAATAGAAATTATTAAAATGATTTATAATCGATACGATTGAGGATAAAGAGTGTTTTCGATGCCAGAGGAATAAGTGAGCAGAAATAATTATTAAAACAAAGGAAAACACATAACGATTAATAAATACAAATAAAAGCATTCTACAATAAATAAAAGAGAACCACAACATATAGTGATTCTTTTTATTTATTTACTAGATGTCGTCTAGCGAGAATTCTTGAAAAAGTGTATAATTATATAAAAAACAAATGATAGTTGGTGAGTAGATTGTACCATGGGAGTGAACGCACCAGAGGAAATGAGATAATAAAGACACAACAAATGAAAATAAGCCAAGGTGATCGTCATTGGTTAGGAGACGGAGCATATTTTTATAAAGAATGTGCATATGCTTATAGATGGATACATCTAATGTGTGAAGAAGTAAAAGGGAAAGATTTTCAAGAAAAAGATATAATAGAGAATTACATGATTTTGCAAGCAGATATAAACTTACAAAAAGAAAGATTGTTTGATTTAGATAACCCAGAACATAATTTTGATTTTAATACCACAAGAGAAATTTTGGAAAAAGAATTAAGTAAGTCAGAAAAATATACACACAAAAGAATAACTGATGGAACAGTGATAAATATTATGTTTAAAGAGATGGGATATCAAGAACAATATGATGCAATTCAATATTATTTTGACACAGATGTAAAAGGCCATACAAATTCAAAAATAAGATTACGAGAATATCAATTATGTGTAAAAAATACAGAAATAATACATAATATTAGAGAAATTTCAAAAGAAGATTATGAAGTAGAAAAAAATGAGAAATTTATTATTCAATATGACACATATAAAGGGAAAGGAAAGAGATATGATGACAAGACAGGAAAGGAAAGAACGTATCAAAAGTTTCTTTCAAAGTCTAACACCAAAAGAACTAGACGAAATGCTAGAAAGAAATGGGATTGATAATGTGGAAACCAAAGAGGAATCTTTGTACTATAAAGCATATTTAGATGTATCTAGACGTTATAAGAACACAAATAGGAAAGGTAATGAAGATTATAGTAACAGCAGTAATTTAAATAAGGCAGCGTGATTATGAAAGAAAATGTAAATAGTATATTTAAATTTGAACAATATATAGTGAAATCAATAGATTTCAATTATAATTTAGATTCAGATGAAGAAGATTATGAAGTAGATTTTTCTGTAAATCCTAATTTTATCACAGTGGGAACAGAACATTTGATTGTTGAATTGGAAATTAAAGTGTTTGATAAGCCAGATAAAGCATATCCTTTTAGGTTGAATGTAGAAATGGTTGGATTTTTCGAATGCGAAAATTGCGAAGAAAATGATATAGAAGAGTTTAAACCGAATGCGGTAGCGATTTTATATCCATATGCTAGAGCACTTGTTACTTCAATTACGGCAAATGCAAATACAAATCCTATGATTTTACCGACAATTAATACAAACAAATTATTAAATAAGGAAAATGATAAAAAATAAAAATGAAAGAAGATGTGAAAATTTCATCTTCTTTTATTTTTTATGTTGACATAGTGTACACACTATTGTATAATATAAGTATGGAAGGAGGAAAAGCTAATGAAAAAGAAACAAAAGAAAAAGCTTGCAAAGTTGATTATCAAAGCAATAACAGCAATAGCCCTACTGATTAGTGCGATAGCTCAACTTATACAAGCCCTTAACTAATAAAGCCCTATTAGTTAAAACAACAGAGGAAAGGGAGAGAAATCTCCCAATCCTTTGTAACAATAGTATAACACACATTAGCTTAAAAGAAAAATGAAGAAGATAACATTTTACGACATGGTACTACTGTTTGCGATCGTGCTACAGTTTGGAGAGAGAAGTATTTACACAAGTTTGATATTATTGTTCGCATCAATACTTGAACTGATTGACGTACTTCCGAAGATTGTGAGGTTGATAAAACATGGAAAGTAAAGCAAATCCACAGACAAAGGCAAGTGCAAAGTGGAATAAAAAAGCAGGATATGTAGCCAAGAGTTACAAGTTAAAAAAGGATACAGTGGAAGCGTTTGCAGAAGCATGCAAGACGGCAGGGGTAAGTCAGGCAGGTCAATTGACCAAAATGATGAATGATTTTATTCAAAAAGTGGAAGAAAATTAAAAGATGCGACACTTTGCGACACTTACATGTGTTATTATGGCATTGTAAAGAAATGAATAAAGAGGAAAAAGCACATTGGACAGATTCTGATGTGCTTTTCTTATGCCTAAAAGAAGGTGAAAGAGATTGAACACTGTACAACCAATCAGGGACATGAATACAGTTATGGACATTGCACGATATCTGAAACAGAATAACGAGAGGGATTATGTGATGTTTACAACAGGAATTTATTCAGGGTTGCGAGTGTCTGATATTCTGAAGCTTCGTGTCAAAGATGTTCGTGGGAAAGATTACATAGCCATGAGAGAAAAAAAGACAAAGAAAGAGAAGCGTTTTATCATCAATAAGAATCTGAAAAAGATACTGGAAGCGTGGACACGAGGGAAAGATGATCTTCAATATCTTCTTGAGAATCCAGTAACACATAGACCGATCAGCAGGCAAAGAGCTTGGGAAGTGATGAGGAATGCAGGAGAAGAGTTTGGAGTTTATAATCTAGGAACACACACCATGAGGAAAACATTTGGTTATCATATGTATCAGGCGACACATGATGCAGTGATGTTGATGAAATTATTCAATCATTCAGATATTCATGTAACGCTCAGATATATAGGAGTTGAACAAGATGAAACAGATCAAGCGATTTCAAAATTGGATTTTGGCGTTTGATTTTTCTTTTTGTACAGAAAAGTTAACTCAAATTTGTTGTGTAAAGTTACATGACAAAAAATAAGGTACATTTATAAGAAAGAAAAAAACCTTTGCAAGTTTACAAAATTATAAGATATGTCAAGTCAAAGAGAAAAATAAAGCGGAATTAACTCAGCGGTTAGAGTGGTGATCTTATAAATCACTGGCGGTTGGTTCGACTCCAACATTCCGTATTCATCCAGGAGATGTAACAGTCAACTAAGGCAAATAGCCATACTTCATTTTTGTCAGAGTCTGACAAACTTCTGGATGTTATAACGTGGTAGTTGTTAGGAACAGGAGCATTAAAAAATATAAGAATGTTGCTTGGTCATTCTTTATCCTCCTTTCACAAAAATGTTTATTTATAGTTGCAGTCAATAAGTTAATTAATTGGTACATGGGCGCAGCTCCTTCAGGTTCGATTCCTGATACCACGGTTTTTGTCAGAGTCTGACAAAGTTATAAAGCAGAGTAGAGCAGTGGTAGCTTGTCAGCCTCCTTAGCTGAAGGACGGTGGTTCGATTCCATCCTCTGCAATTTAGAGAAAGGAAATAATGTATGTTGAAATCATGTCAGTATTGTGGTCGTATTCATCCGAAGAATTATGATTGCGGTCGCAAGCCGAAAAGAATTAAAAGAGATACAAAGGCTTATAGGTTTCATAGAACGCAGGCATGGCAGGATAAGAGTATAGAGATTAGAAGACGAGATCATTACTTATGTCAGTGCTGTATCAGACTCATGCATGGAACAATGAGAAAACATAACTATGATGATTTATCAGTCCATCATATTGTGCCGATTGCAGAAGACTATGAGCAGAGATTGGATGATGATAATCTGATTACTGTATGTGGTCATCACCATGAGATGGCAGAGTCAGGACAGATAGACAGAGAGGTACTGCATGAGATCGCAAAGGAACAGAATGAAAAGAGAGATATGTAGGGCTGAGCGAGTGTGTTCCAAGGTATCCCCCCGGGATTAAAATTTTGAAAAAAGAAACGCCGTCCAGACCGACGCCCCATCTTTCTTTACAAAAAATTCCCACATCAGCATTTTGAAAGGAGGGAGCTTTAAATGCCAACACCAACAAAACCAGCAAATGTAATTAGACTGGAAAAAAAGAGTCATCGAACAAAAAAAGAGCTGGCATCTAGGGAAAATGCGGAAAAAGCTCTTTTGACTGGTGAAAAATTAAAAGAACGAAAAGAAGTAAAAAGTGATCCAGTAGCTCACAAAGAGTTTCTAAGAATCAAAAAACTCCTTGAAAAAATAGAGAAAAATGACGATCTATATAGCAGCGTTATCAATCGTTATTGTCAATTATATGCAGAATGTAAGGATTTTGAAGAGAAAAGAGAAGCAATTTATAAGCAGTTGCTTGATCTTCAGGAGAATTGTCAAAAGATGATTGATGAAGAAGAAATGACAATGAAAGAGTATTATAACCTAGAACTTGGAATGCAGAAAAATCTGGTTTCCCTGGATAAACAGGTGCAGGCGAAGAGAAAAATGCTTCTTGATATTGAGAAAGAAAACATCATGACGATTGCATCCGCATTAAGGTCCGTTCCGAAGAAAACAGAAAAGAAAGATAATCCTCTTTTGGCGGCTTTAAATGGTTCGTGATGGAAGAGCATACAAGTATGCACAATGGGCAGTTTCGGAAACGGAAGGAATGGTACCGCATTATGTTAAAGTGCAAGCCCAGCAATGGATGGATATTGTTGATGACTATAATGAGGATGCTTATGTAGATGAAAAAGAATTTGAGAAGATATGTAACTTGTTAAAGCTGATGATCCATCCAGACGTTCATTGCAGCATTTATGATGCAATGGAAGATTATGCCTGGTTATTGATCACAGCGACACTTTGTACGATGTGGAGAGAAGGAAGTGAGATCTATGATGATAATAAAGTTAGTTTTGAATCTTGCAAGATCAGATATTACACGACAGCTCTGTTAGAGATATCGCGTAAAAATCATAAAACATTTTATTGTGCAGTAATCATAATATTGTTAATGCTGACAGGCGTTGGATTTGGAAGATACTTTTCCGTTGCTCCAACACTCGCTCAATCATCAGAGGTAAAGCTTGCAGTTCGTAAGATATTGAAAAGCAGTCCCTTATTGGTAGATGAGGAAGATCCAGCATTTAAAATCTTACGCAGTGAAGTAACTTGTAACATTAACGAGAGTAATTTCACACCATTAGCGTACAGTAACGATAACTTGGATTCCAGATTGGCGAATGCATTCGTCGCGGACGAAGCCGGTGGAATGGATTCATATCCACTCGAAGCAATGAGATCATCACAGATTGAGATTATTAACAATCTTGGAATGGTCATAAGCACGCAGTACCCCAATGATGACAATGTTTTTATTGATGAGGTTGATATTGCGAAAAAACTATTAGATGGAGTACTTGAGTCTGAGGACGTTGGTACATATTTTTCTCTGCTGTATGAACCGGATGATGAGTTGAAAACAGGAGAAATTTGGCAGAAGGACGGTCGCTGTATTTATCAGTCGAATCCGATCGCAGTGGAGAAAAAAGCGGTTTATAAGAATATCATAAAGAAAAGAACCGCAGCGATCTTGTATGAAAACAAGAGAGAAAACTATTTGTGCAAGCATAATAATATACGATATAGAGGTCTTGGAGTCGAAGGCTATATTGATATTCAGAAAGTTAAATTATGTTTTGGAGAAATAGAAAAAGAATGGTGGAAAGGTCGAAAAGTATGGATTGGTCTGGATCTGTCATTGTCAGAAGACAATACAGCAGCGGCAATGGTTACGGAAGAAAACGGAATTATTTATGCAAAGGTACTTGGATTTTTACCAGATGGACGAATCGAGCAAAAGACAAGCAAGGAACACGTAAATTATAAACGCTGCATTGATCATGGTGATTGTATCGCATGTGGAGATGAGGTTATTGATTACAGCGTTGTTGAAAATAAGATCATGACGTTAGAAGAAGAGTATGGGGTGACAATCATGCAGATTGGGTACGATAAATGGAATGCAATTTCTTCCGTACAGAAATTTGAGGCAGCAGGATATGAATGTGTTGAAATCAAACAGCACAGTTCCGTGTTGCATGCTCCAACGAAGCTGTTGAAAGAAAAAATCTTATCTAAAGAATTTATTTACGATTCAAACAGATTACTTGAGATTAACTTCCAGAATGCAAGATGCACCGAAGACACCAACTTAAATAAATATGTAAACAAGAAAAAATCTGCTGGAAAGGTTGATATGGTAGTGAGTCTGATTAATGCCATGTACTTATTACAGCAATATATGTTGTATGGAGTAGATGATTTCTCTGTACAGACAGCATAGGAAGGAAAGAAAATGGCATTTTTTAAGAAACGAGAAAGAGCAGAGCCGGAACAGATACCGAAAGAAAATGATTGTGAAGATTTATTGATCAGTACATATCTTGGAAGAAATAATATAACGCGAGAAATGGCAGAGGAAATCCCAGCAATTCAAGGAAATCTTGATCTGATTGTAAAAACAGCTGCTAATGTGCCGATACGTTTATACAAAAAGAATGGAAAACGTGTCGAGGAAATTGAAAATGATCACAGAGTTAGTCTGTTGAATGAAGATACCGGTGATACGCTTGATGCAAAAGAAATGAAACAGGCAATGTTTCGAGATTATTTCCTCGGAAAAGGTGGTTATTGTTATGTGAATCGAGATGGACTGGAAATCAGATCTTTGCATTATGTAGATCAAAAAAATGTTGGAACTGCAAAAGATCCAGATGTGATTTTTAAGAAATATGTAATTCTGGTACAGGGGAAATCTTATTTCCCTGAGGATTTTATCAAACTTCTTCGAAATACAACAGACGGAGCGAAAGGACACAGTATCATAGAAACGAATAAAACCTTGATTTCTATTATGTACAATAACATGAAGTATGAAGAAACTCTTGTAAAGACTGGTGGAAATAAAAAAGGATTTATAAAATCACCAAGATCACTGACACAAGCTGCATTAGACAGTATCAAGGCAGCATTTAAGAAATTGTATCAGAACAATACGGAAAATGTTGTTGTATTGAATAATGGATTAGAGTTTCAAGAATCTTCTAATACATCAGTTGAGATGCAGTTAAATGAAAATAAGCAGACAAATAGCAATGAATGTTGCAAAATGCTTGGTATTCCTTCGACGATGTTGTCTGGTGGTGGAAATGAAGAGGATGATAAGAAATTTATCAAGTATTGCGTTACGAATCTGTTAGATGAATTTATGACAGCAATCAATAAAGTATTACTGCTCGAATCAGAAAAAGGGCAGTATTTTTTTGCTCCAGATATGTATGAACTGACAAAGGGAGATATTGATAAACGTTACAACGCATATAAGACAGCAACAGATAGTGGATGGTTACAGGTAGATGAGGTAAGGGAACGTGAAAACATGGAACCGCTTGGTATGAATATGATCAAGTTAGGACTTCAAGATGTTTTATATGATCCAAAGACTCAGATGCTATATGTACCAAACACGAATCAGATGCACAAATTAGGAGAAGGAGGTAACGGAGAAGGCGAATCGAAGTAAGAGCTGGACAGGATGGAAAGAAGTCCGTCATTATCGAAGGATATGTGAATGTGACAAATCGAAGATCAAGACCGATTCCAGACGGAAAAGGCGGGTATTTTTTAGAAGAAATTCAACCTGGAGTGTTCCAGCGAGCAACAAAAAAGGCAGAAGAAATTAAATTATGTCTTGATCACCGCAGAGAAATCGGTGGAACAAAGAGTAATCTGTCACTGAAAGAGGATGTGATCGGATTAAAGGCACGTGCAGAAGTAACAGATTCAGAAACTGTGAAGGCAGCAGAGGAAAAAAGATTAAGAGGTTGGTCTTTTGGTTTCAGAAAACCAAGAGAAGAACGTGCAGAAGAAAATGGGATGAGTATCCGAAAGATCTCAGATCTTGAGCTGACAGAAGTGTCAATTATCGATAACAAGATGAAGCCTTGGTATAATTCGACTACGATTGAAGCCAGAGCAGAAGGTGAGAATGAAATCGAAGTCAGAGCCCAGGAAGATGATCTTGACTATATAAGTAATAAGAAACCTGAAAACGATGCAGAAAAAAGCAGAGCAAAGATCAAGAAGATGATCGAAGAAGTCGGAGGTAATATTTAAGGAAGATTACAAGAGTAAACAGTATGAAAATGAATATCCAGTTTTTTGCCGGAGAGGGTAAAGAAAAGGATAACATTAAAGCATTAAGAGAAAACAGAGCAGAAAAAGTGGAAGAGTTAAAACTTTTATATGCCACTTTGGAAGCAGAAGAAAGAGCTATTACAGACGATGAAGAAAAACGTGCGGAAACACTCAATGATGAGATTAAGAGAATTGATAAAACCATTCATATCCTTGAAGATATGAAAAAGAATATTGAGGAACGTGGGGAAAGAGAAGATCCAGAGATTGATCCAGATCCAGAAAAAGAAGAAGAGAAAAGAGCAGAAGAGGAAGAAAAAGCCTTTGCAGATTACCTCAGAGGAGTGGTCACGGATGAACATCGTGCTGCAAACATTACAAAAACAGATAATGGGGCGGTGATTCCGAAAACGATCGCAAATAAGATCATCAAACAGGTCTATGATATTTCTCCAATCCTTGAAAAGACAACAAAATACAATGTAAAAGGTGATCTGGAAATTCCGAAGTATCCAGCAGATTCAGATGATATTACTATGGCATATCATGATGAATTTACAGAACTGGAAGCAAAAGCAGGGAAATTTACAACAATATCTTTAAAAGGATTCTTATCAGGAGTGTTATCACTGGTATCTAACTCACTGATCAATAATTCACAGTTCGACATTGTATCCTTTGTGATTGATCAGATGGCATATAACGTATCACGATTCGTTGAAAAAGAACTTTTGATCGGAACAGACAACAAGATTGAAGGTCTGAAAGGTGTAGTGCTTACTACAACAGCAGAGAAAGCAACAGCGATCAAAGCAGATGAACTGATCGATCTTCAGGATTCTATTAAAGATGCATTCCAGACAGATGCGATCTGGATCATGAACTCCAAAACAAGAACAGCAATCCGTAAATTAAAAGATCAGAATGGAAGATATTTGTTACAGGATGACGTTAATGCACCATTTGGAAAAGTGCTGTTAGGGAAACCAGTGTACTGTTCTGATAACATGCCAGAGCTGGCAGCATCAGCAACAGCAATCTATTATGGAGATATGTCAGGACTTGCTGTAAAGATTGCAGAAGATCTTGAGATTGCAGTTTTACGAGAAAAATACATGACACAGCATGCAACAGGAATTGTTGGATGGATGGAAATGGATTCCAAAGTCGAAAATGAGCAGAAGATTGCAAAAATGGTTATGGCTGCGGAGTAACAGATGAAAATTAGAGCAAAAGCCGATTTTTATGGATCTATAAAGATGGACAAAGATGAGACACGGGAGATTGAAAATGATCCCGTGATCTCTGATCTGTTAAAAATGGGATTGATAGAGATCCTGGATGAACAGGAAGGCGGTGAGTCAGATGAGAGTGAGTGAAATTGATGAAGATTATCTTGTGAATTATCTGAAACTAGATGAACCAGACGATGACGATATCAAATTTGCTCAAACCTGTCTGGATGCAGCGAAAAGTTTTATCAGAGGGCAGACAGGTCTTGATGACGAACAGATTGATGCATACGAAGATATTACGATCGCAGTATTGGTACTCACACAGGATATGTATGATAATCGTCGGTTGTATGTCGAAAAAAGCAATGTAAATAAGGTAGTAGACAGCATTATTTATCAGTATGCGGAGAATTGGTTATGAAAGAGATCAACATCGGAAAGATGAATAAGAAAATATACATATGTACACCAAGAACAACACAGGATGAAATGGGACAGGATATCATGACCTATGAAAAAGGAAAAAGGATATGGGCAACCGTAAAATCTGTGCGTGGTGGTGAATATTATGATGCTTTGAAGCTGTCTCCAGAGGTATCTTATATCATTTATACAAGATACAGGAAAGACATACATCCAGATACAATCCTTATGTATCACGGAAAGAAACTGGAAGTGAAGCATGCAGCTGATATTGAAGAAGAGCAGGTAATGCTTGAGATTCAGTGTACAGAGTATAAGAAAAAAGGAGCAGATCATGGATGGATTGGAATTTGACGGACTGAATGATCTGGTTGATGGATTAGAAAATGCAGTCAGCAAGTATCCAGATCTTGCAGAGGCAAGCTTAAAAAGAGAGCAAAGAGATTTTAAAAAAGATATGATCCGTGAGACATGGAGTGCAGTGGATAAGCACACAGGAAATCTTGTACGAGGCTTTCGATTTTCAGCAATCAGAGGAAACAGATCTAATATGGAAACAGATTTCTATGCAGAGGGCAGCAAGAAAGGTGCGCATTTTCATTTGGTCAATAATGGTCATGAAATGGTAACGGTTGTCAGCCGGAACGGAAAGAAGGTTCAAGGCGGTGGGAAGACCGTTGGATTTGTTGCCGGGCGCAGAATCAAAGAACCAGTGATCGAGAGGTGGCATCAAGAACATGCAAAGAGAGCTGAAAAAATGCTGGAAAAGATTCATGAGGAAATTGAAAAATGATACCAATCAAAGAACTGAAAGCAAGTTATATCAAGGTTTTGCGTGAAGCAGTTCCGGGTATGAGAATTTATAGTAATGAAGTAGAGGAAGGTTATGAAACGCCATCCTTATTTGTTCAGATGATTCCTCTGATATTTAAACAGAGGGAGACGGCAAGTATCACACGATCAAGTTATATGTTTGAAACGACGTTTTTACAGTATAAGAAAAATGATGCCGAACAGCTTGAAATCATGGAAAAGATAAGAGACAAATTAGGTGATCATTTGGAAGTGGAAGACCGGAAGATATTTGTGGAAGAACCAGAGATTCAATACACCGGACAGGCTCATAATATCATACAATTTGTTTTCAAAGTTGAATTTTTAGAAGACTGCCGACAGGCAGCAATAGAGCAGATGATGCAGGAAGTTAATATGAAGGAGATGATAACAAAGGGGAACATGCAGCATTAATATAACCTTTATTGAAAAAGCAAAGACAGTGATCGAAAGATCTGGAAGTAAAAACGTAGGTCTGATCATTCCTGGAACAAACAATGACAGGATTTTAAAGATTGCACCAGGAGATAATATTCCAAGTGCTGGGTTAAAGTACAAAGAACAGATTGAGATGGCACTGATTGGGAACACGGTCAAGCCGAAAAAGTTGGTTGTTGCATTTTCAGGAGCAGATCATGCAGAGATTGATGATGCATTAAATGCATTGGCAGATGAAAATGTAAGTTATGCAGCAGTCAGCACACAGACAGAGACAGTAGCATCGAAAGTTGTCAGCTGGGTAAAGGAACAGCGAGAAATTGGAAAAAATATTAAAGCTGTTTTACCAGAAAATGCAGCGGATAATGAAGCAGTCATAAACTTTTCCACAGAAAGTGTATCAATTGTTGATAAGTCATACACTGCAGAGCAGTTTTGTGCCAGAATGGCAGGATTGTTTGCAGGAACACCGATTACAGAAAGTGCAACATATGCAGTGCTGCCAGAAGCGACAGATTGTACACGAATGTCCAAAAAAGAGATGGATTCAGCAATTGATGCAGGAAAACTGATCCTGTTTTATGAAGACGGAGAAGTCAGAGTTGCACGTGCAGTTAATTCATTTACAACAAAGACCGATGAAAAAGGAGATCAGTATAAAAAGATTAAGCTGGTCGATATTATGGACACCATCAAGAGTGATCTGAGAAGCACGATCAGAAATGAGTGGATTGGGAAAAAGGTCAATACTTATGATAATAAATGCCTTTTGATCTCTGCAATTCAGGGATATATGGATGATCTTGTATTACAGAATGTCTTAGAATCTGCAACAGTAGAAATTGATATTAATGGAAACAAACAATATCTTGAACAAAATGGTGTGGATGCTACAGATATGAGCAGTGATGATATCAAAAAAGCAAATACAGGAGATAAAGTATATTTAGTTGCAAATATCAAAATGAATGATGCAATTGAAGATGTAACGTTAGAAATCAGCATTTAAAGGTTTGTCAGAGTCTGACAAAGATATTCAGGAGGTAACAAAGGGATAGTTATAAACCAGATCATGTTATAAATGGAACATTTGGAAATGTATGGTTAAATGATCAGTACATGGCAGAATCTACAGCATTACAAGCAAAGTATAAGATTACAAAAAGTGATGTTGTACAGACAAATACGTTAAGCAAAGGGCAGAAGATCACACAGTTAGAAGGAACTGGAACATTAAAAATGAACAAAATTTCTTCTTATATGATCAAACTGTTGCTTGCAGATATTAAAAAAGGGATCATGCCGGATATTACGATCATAACAGCATTGAAAGATCCAGCATCACTTGGAACAGAAAGAGTCAAAATTACAGGAGTTAGTTTCGATGAGCTTACACTGGCAGATTGGGAAGCAAACAAGTTAGGCGAAGAATCCTACCCATTTACGTTTGCTGATGCAGAACCAATCGACTTAATTTAGGAGGATAAGATGAATTTAGTAGAGAAATTATTACAGCTTGACAAGAAAGATGTTCTAGATAATAAAACAGGAACTTATAAATCAGGGAATATGCAGCAGTTGGTTGGTGACCCAACGATCACAATTCAGGAAATTGATGCGGAGCGTCTGATGGAATTACAGACATTGCCACTTGATAAGGCAGGAAATTATAATTTTCAACAGGGATATGCAGCAAATTTAATGACAGTTGCAGAAGGCGTGATCAATCCAGATCTTAAAAGTAAAGAATTGCAGGAGCATTTTGGAGCAATCAATGCCTCTGATCTTGCGAAAATTCTGTTTAAAACAGAAGTGCCGGAGATCGCAACAGAAATTGCTAATTTATCAAGTCCAGATGTGGTCGATGAAGAAGAACTAAAAAACTAATTCACGAAAGAGGAGATATACAGATGGCATATCTCCTCTTTCGCGATCATAATATGACTCCGTCGCAATACTATGATCTTGGAGCAAATGAGAGAGCAATGCTGAGAGCATTTATAAGACAGGAATGCCAGGAAAGAGAGGAATTGTACAAGGAGCAAAGTAGTTGATGCAACACTACGACTGATAGATAAGTATACCGAACCATTGAAAAAAGCTGCAGAGCAGACACAGCATCAGGTTGGCTATATGAAACGGCAGGCGAACCAGATTAAGAGTGTTGGAAAGAGTATGTCCAGTTTTGGCTCATCTCTGACGAAAAATGTAACAGCTCCGATTCTTGCAACACTTGGAGCAACTGGAAAGATGGCTGATACATTTGAAAAAGATATGGGTCAGGTCAATACGCTTTTGGATAACAAAGAGCATCTGCAAAAGTACAAGGATACAGCGATTCAGGTGTCGAATGATACAGGAATTGCATTAGGAACAGTATCAAAAGGTGTATATCAGACAATCAGTTCCATCGGAGATCTTGGAAAGAAAACACAGGATATCTTTTCAATATCAGCAAGAGCGGCTAAAGGTGGAGGTGCTTCCGTAGCAGAATCAGTAGCATTGATCAGTTCTGGAATGAAAAGCTATGACAGTGTGAATGTCAAGACGGCACAATCAATCAGTGACATGGCTTTTATGACCCAGAAGTTAGGTGTTACGACATACAAGGAGCTGGCATCAAGTATGCAGCCTCTGTTTCCACTTGGAAAATCGTTGAATGTATCATATCAGGAATTGTTTGGAAGTATGGCAACCCTGACAGGTGTGACAGGAAATACAGCGGAAGTCACCACGCAGATGAAAGGGTTGTTTACTGGTTTATTGAAACCAACGGATTCCATGTCGAAATTAATGCAGAAATATGGATATCAAAATGGACAGGCTATGATCAAATCAGAAGGAATGTCTGGAGTACTAAAAATCTTGCAAAAGGAAACAGGCGGACAGTCAGATAAAATGGCAAAGCTGTTCAGTAATTCCAGAGCATTAACAGCGGCGATCGCATTGACTGGGTCACAATATGATACATTTCGAGAGAAAACAAAGAAAATGAATCAGGCATCAGGAGCAACAGAAAAAGCCCTGAAAGATATGAAAACGTCAACGAGTGACATAAGAAAAGCAATCAATTCAGCAAAAAACTCATTGACGGTCTTTGGAAGCTCTGTATTGAAAGTTGTTGCGCCATCAATTACTACAGGTGCAACAAAACTTGCTAATTTTGCAAAGAAATTTTCAAAGCTGAATCCCGAAACGCAAAAATTTATTGTAAGAATGGCGTTGACTGTTGCAGCAGTGGGTCCGGTAATAAAAATTATTGGAACACTTACAACAGGAATAGGAAGTCTTGCAGGAAGAATGGTCACGCTGTATGGAAAGTTCTCACAAGCAGAAAGTATATCTGCTTTCTTAGGACCTGGAGGAAAGATTGCCTTGGTATTGGCGGCAATCGCTGTTGCAGCGGTGCTGGTATATAAAAACTGGGATAAAATAACCGCCGGAGCAAGAAAAATGCAGAAGGCAGTTGTAAAGGCGATGAATGATGCAGGGGTTGATACTCAAAAACTTGGAAAGACAGTGCGCAAGATTGGAACAATGGCAGCTAGTTCTTTTGGAAAAATAGGAAGAGCAGGAGCTGCGGTTGTTAAATTTTTAAGACCAGTTGCAACATTTGTTGCTGGAGCATTTAAACTTGTATTTGGAGCTGCATTTAAATTTATTGTAGCCAGAGCATCAGGATGGCTTAAATCAACACTGGACATAATTCATGGAGTTACAACAGCATTTAGTGGCATAATAACATTTTTGGAAGGTGTATTTACAGGAAACTGGAAAAAGGCATGGACTGGTGTAAAAACAATATTCAAAGGAGCATTTGAGGCACTTGTTGGATTTGCAAAACGTCCTTTAAATCAGGTGATCGGGCTTGTAAACTCCGTGATTTCTGGATTGAATGGAATAAAAATTCCAAGTTGGGTTCCGAAACTTGGTGGCAAAGGTATTAATCTTCCAAAGATTCCAATGTTGGCAAGAGGTACAGACAATTGGAGTGGTGGTATTGCTCAAGTTCACGAAAAAGGCGGAGAGATCATAGATCTGCCGAGAGGAACTCGCGTATACCCACATGATAAGTCAGTGCAGATGGCAAGGAATCAAGGAAATAAGACTTATAAGATTGAAAAATTTGCAGATACGATTGTTGTGAGAGAAGAAGCAGATATTGATAAAATAGCAGAAAAACTTGCTGAGAAATTAGAGGCAATACCGGCATAAAAGGAGAATGGAAGGGAAATTTGGTTAAATAATGGAAATGACAAGATCCGGTTTCCGGTATTGCCATCTTCCTATAAGATAGGAACATCTGTGCAGAATACAACTGAAACTGTACACAGGAAAGGCGAAATAAATATTCTTGGAGATAGAAATTTAGAAACGATTGAAATAAGTTCTTTCTTTCCAGCGCAAGAATATCCATTTTGTCAATATAAAGGATTTGATACAAATCCAATAAACTATATTAATAAAATCAAAAAGTGGGAGTATGAGAAAGTGACTCCCACTTTTGTTATGACAGGAGACGTCGATTTTAATAAAACGGTGTCGATCGAAAGTCTTGAATATGGAAAAGATGACAGCACAGGAGATATCGCATTTACTTTGAATTTGAAAGAATATATTGCGGTAACATATGCGACAGAAAAAAGAAAACGTCAAATGGAAAGAAAGTAAAAAAGAAGAACAGCAGTAAAAAAAGAAGCAGTAAAAGTGTAAAAACAACAGCTTATACTGTAAAAAAAGGAGATACGTTGCGTAAGATCGCAAAAAAGAAAACAGGAAGTTCTTCAAACTGGAAGAAAATCTATACAAAAAATAAAAAAGTGATCGAAAGTGCAGCAAAGAAACATAAAAGAAGATCAAGCAGTAATGGAAGATATATTTATGCAGGCACAAAGTTGGTGATCGAGAAATGAGTTTAAATTTAAAAGTTGAATGGAAGGGAAATGATATTACCAGTACGATCAGTTCAATTACCTGGTCCGGAAGTGCTTATTCATCTGCCAGATCACTGGAATTTAGTGTAGTGAATCCAGCAGGAGATACGCACTTTAAAACGCCAGACATTAAATTGGGCGATCTCATATGTTTCTATAATGGAAATGACAAACTATTCCATGGAAAACTGACAAAGAGAGAAAGAAAAGGGGAAGCCGGAACAATTACATATACAGCGCAAGATTATATGTTATATCTGATCCGGAGCAAAGGAACCTATAAATTTAAGAAAAAGAAGCCGGAGCAGATAACACAATTGATCTGCAAAGACTTAAAGATAAGAACAAAAAGTATTGCAAAAACGAATATGAAGATCAAGAAACTATTGTTCCAAGACAAGGAATATTACAACATGATTCTTGCTGCATATTCTAAAGCGTATAAAAAAACAGGCACAAGTTATCAGCTGATCATGGATGGAGATAAATTATCTGTTATAAAGAAGGGATCAATGTTAAATGTAACCTTAGATCAAAAAGAAGGTATCACAGAGAGCTCCTACGAGCAGTCAACAGACAGCATGGTAAATAAGGTTGCAATTTACAATTCCAAGAATAAAAGAATTGGAACAGTTTCCAATAAAAATTGGATTAAAGCATATGGAACATATCAGGATTCCGTAACTGTTGATAGTGGTAATGGAAAGAAAGAGGCTGAAAATACATTGTCGGGCCTGGATACCAGTGCATCATTGACAGCTATTGGAGATATCAGATGCAAAGCAGGATATGGAATCAAGATTAATGATGTTGATTCTGGATTGTGTGGAAAGTTCTGGATTGAGAATGATTCGCATGTATTTGAGAATGGAACTCATATGATGACTCTTGAGCTTACATTTAAAAATGTTATGGAAACAGAAGATGATGATACAGAATCAAATGCTTCATCAATTAAAAGTACAGGTATATTAAATGGGAAAAGAGTAAAGGCATTATTTACAGCATATTATCCAGCATCAAATAAGATGGAGGGCGGTTATTACGATTGCAAGGGAAAGAAACTGGACCCAAGCAAATACACATGTGCAGCACCATCTAGTATAAAGTATGGAAATGAAATACAGGTACTTGGAACAAAGACAAGCAGAGACAAGAAGGTTCATCGAGTCAATGATCGTGGCGGTGCAATCAAAGTTGTGAATGGTGTCTATCACTTTGACCTGCTAATGAAAACAAAAGCTCAATGTAACCGTTTTGGAAAACGTACCGGATACGCAATTATAGGTAATGGTACCGGATACAAGCAAACATCTGCAAGTAATACAAAAGCAGATAAGGTTATAAAGAAAGCAAAAAGTTTTATAGGAGAAGTAAAATATGTCTATGGTGCATCATCTCCACAGTCAGGAAAATCTGATTGCTCTGGGTTTACATCTTATGTATTCAGAACCACGGCAGGTAAAAATATCGGAAGAACAGCGTTAGCACAATCACAAAAAGGAACGAAAGTACAAAAAAAGAATTTGAAAAAAGGCGATCTGGTTATTTTTCAAGGAACATACAAAGCAGGAGCTTCTCATGTCGGCATTTATGCCGGATCGGGAAAGTTTGTGCACTGTTCAAGCAGTGGCGGTGTAAAAGTCAGTAATCTGAATGATTCATATTACGTGAAACACTGGCAACAAGGAAGGAGAGTTCTTTAGTGAATAGTTATGAGAGGCTGTTAAAGATCATGCAGCATCAAGGTAAAAAAGGAAATAATACAGGATTGCAGATGGCAAGGGTGGTACAAGACCAAGTGCTATGCAATGAATTAAAGCTTGATCCAGAAGACTATTACATAGCAGATGGTTTAGTCCTTAATGATGGAGACATGGTTCTGGTGTACCAGATCAGTGACGATAGATACATAATTATATGCAAGGTGGTGAATACATAAGGTTTCCATTTGAAGAAGAGACAGAAGAACTTATCAATGAAGAAGAGGAAGAAGAATATTATCCAAGAGAATTTGATATAGATTTCACTACTGGAAAATTGACAGGAAAAATTGCAGAAGGTGCAAGAGCTATTGCAGTGTGGGCGTATCTGGCAATTAAGATTGTAAGATATAAATATATTCAGTATTCATGGGAATACGGAAATGAAATGGTAAATCTGATCGGAGGAACATATTCTGATGAGTATGTGAAATCTGAAGTAAACAGGATGCTGACAGAATGTCTCGAAGTGAATCCATATGTTAATGGAATTGAGAACTTGGAGATCGAAAAAGTAAATGAAACACTACACATTAAATTTACATTATTAACGGATTATGGAAGTGAGGAGGTGGAATCGGATGTATGAGGACATGACCTTTGAAAATATCATGGTCAGTATGATGGAAGATATGCCGGATGGCTTGGATACAAGTGAGGGATCACTGATTTATCATTCCTGTGTAAAGCAGGCAGCAAGATTGGAAGAGGTGTATGTAGAACTTGCAGCATTAACAGATAACCAATATGCTGATACAGCTGATCTTGATCATTTAGTACAGTTTGGACAAGAAAGAAGGACATACATAGAAGAAGCTACTGCGGCAGAATTTGAAGGAGTATTTAATGTTTCGGTGCCGATTGGAACTGAATTTTCAGGAGATGACTATAACTATATTGTAACAGACGTGATCAATGAAGAAGAACATAAGTACAGACTAGAATGTGAAGATCCTGGAATCGCAGCGAATGGATGGTTAGGGGATCTGATGTGTTTGGATGATATTGATGGTCTGGAAGATGCGGCATTAACCAAGCTTCTGGTAGAAGGAAAAGACGAGGAAGACGAGGAATCTTACCGCATGAGAATCATGGATTCGTTTGGCATTCAGGCGTTCGGTGGAAATCGTGCATATTATAAAGAAAGAATAGGCGCAATTGATGGTGTTGGAGGAGTCAAACCATATCGACGGAAAGGAACAATCATACCAATTGTGATTATATCAGACGAATATAGAAAAGCAGAAAGCAAGCTGATCAATGACGTGCAGACGCAGGTTGATCCAATAGAACAAACAGGAGAAGGAATTGGGATTGCTCCAATTGGACATTCTGTATCGATCACAACTGTGACAGAATATATAGTTAATGTATCTGCAGTTGCTACATATGATACTGGATATTCTGCGGAAGGCTTAAAAACGCAAGTCGAAAATGCGGTAGAAGAATATCTGCTATCGCTGAGAAAGAATTGGATAAACAGTGATTCTATAATCGTGAGACGAGCAGGTATTGAAAACGCTATCTATAATGTAGAAGGAATTACAGATGTAAGTAATATATTGTTAAATGGTGGAACAGAAAATATTACGTTGAAAGAAAATGTTATTCCGGTTAAGGGGGTGGTATCATGCAGCTAAATATTCCTCCTGTGATTGAAAATATAGAAGAAATAAAAGCAATCTATGATGCAGAAGAAAAAGTTGGACAGCAATTAGAAAATGAAATAAGAGACAGAGATCTTGATACTTCTATCAGAACATCTACAGAATATGGAATTGTACGACGTGAGAAAATATTAAAAATACAGCCACAGGATACAGATAGTTTAGAAGATCGAAAATTTAGAGTGCTGACAAAGTGGTATGATGACTGTCCATATACGAATCAAGATCTTATAAACAGACTTGATAATTTGCTAGGCAATGGGAACTATACCTTGGTAATTTTACCAGAAACAATGGAATTAAAATGTCTGGTAGAGTTAACAAGAAAGCAAATGTATAACGATTTCGAGCAACTATTAGAAGAGATTGTGCCACTGAATATGACGATAGATATTGGATTAAGATATAACCAACATGATACATTACATGGATTTACACATGATTATTTACACACATATACAAACGAACAGGTTAGAAATACTGTATTGAAAGGAGAGTAAGATGGCAACAAAGACAACAAATTATGGACTGACGAAACCAGAAGGATCTGATTTTTATGATATTGGGGTGCAGAATGACAACATGGATATTATTGATAAGCAGATGAAAGCAAATGCGAATGATATTGCGCAGTTAAATTCTGATACAAAAAATGCATTTGTAACTCAATACGTCGAATTAACTGGAACAGGAAATAATTATTTCTATCTTAATCGGAAACAGGGTTATCGACTAGCATCTGCAATATTGCACGTATATGACTCTGGATATATACGTACTGAAGCAATATCTCAAGAAGTAAATAATGAAAATTGCTATATAGTATGGACAAATATCAGTTATCCAAAAGACAAAATGATTGGTTGTGATCTTGTATGGATCAAAGAAAATTTCTTGTGGAATTAAAAAATGTTTACTGACGTCCATAGACGATATAGGATATATTATCACTTGACGGATTACAAACAAACCATGTTGCATTCATTTTAATTTTTCTACTTCCGTTATTATAGTTCATCAAAATGCAAGCGTTGTAAGCATCGTTATATCGATAAGATGTAATCTTATTCCACCATAGACTTAAATCATTGATGTATATCTCAGGAAGTGTGATATCCGAAGCACCTTGGTATGCAATTGTTATCTGAATTACGATCTCTTTGTATTGACTGGGCACGGTAAATTCTTCAGATAATTTCCCGTCAAAGATTCGTTTCCAAGTCTTATCAGAATTTAGCTGCGGAAGTCTACGAATCCTCCGCAGCGGAAAAGAGTATAATGCACACATAACACACAAAGGAGAATGTATTATGCGTGACAGAATTATAAGCAATGTTTTGATTAAAATGGGCAATAGAATCAAGAAAAAAGAGCTAGATTATCTTGAAAATGTGCTGGTAGAAGAGTTCCGAGATGTGCAGATCAAGAAAGAATGTACAGATGTTGTGAAATACAATGACACCTTGGGAAAGTTTAAGGATATGTTCTTAGCAACGCTGATCGTAGAAAACAAGTCAAATCGAACGATTGAGCAATATAATTTACACCTGACTCAGTTTACAGATTACTTTGTAGGTAAAGATATAAAGGCTATAGATGCAACGGATATTCGAAGCTTTTTATACGCATATAAGCAGAGTAGAGGTATATCGAATTTATCCTTGAATAATAAGCGATCAGCCATTTCCTCTTTTTTCTCGTGGCTAGCCGATGAAGAATACATCGATAAGGACCCAACAAGAAAAATAAAGAAAATTAAGGTAACAAAGAAAAAAAAGAAAGCGTTTACTGCTAATGAAATGGAGCGTATGCGTATAGCTTGTACAGATATAAGAGACAGGGCTCTTATAGAGATGCTTGCCTGCACAGGTTGTCGTGTGTCGGAGCTAAGTAATATAAGCTTGAATGACGTAGATTTTCTGAGAAAGAAAGTACAAATTGTAGGAAAGGGAGATAAGGAGAGAACGGTATTTATTTCAGATGCTGCTATGATTTATCTCAACAGATACTTAGAAACAAGGCAAGATAATAATATTGCACTTTTTGTATCCAAAAGGTTTCCTTATGATCGATTACGAAAAGATGGAATTGAGCGAGTAGTAAGAGACCTCGGAAGAATGTGCAACGTGTATGCCCATCTGCACAAATTTAGACGGACATTATGCACAAATCTCATAATGAGAGGAATGCCATTGCAGAATGTTGCGATATTAATGGGACATGCTGACATAAATATGACTGCAAATGTTTATTATGATGCTTCAGATCGGGCGATTGAGTATGAATATATTCGTTATGCAGTTTAAAGAATAATAATCAATCTAATATATAAACTATTAAATCTGCTAAAAAGGGAAGGAGATTTTATTTTTATGCAAAAAATTAAATTTAGAAGCAGATCTCCATGTATTTGTTTAGAAAATATGAAAAATTAAATATCAATAGCACAACTAAATTCTGATAAAGTTGATAAGACAGATAAGGCTAACGTGAAATGGATTATCAACGAAATAAATACTTCTGCAAAAATTATTTTTAGCAATTGCTCTGAAATTACTAAAAAAGTAGATAAATTGGCGTGCCTATTGTTTGGAAATAGTAATGGAACGACAGTATTATCTGTCATTCGTGTACATTTTTCAGAAGGGCATGTGGATGAAGTAGTTCCTATAAATTTGGGGAACCTTAATCTTACAACCTCACTTGAATGGTACGGATTTACATTGAATAATCTAAATGCATACGGAAATTATGTATTAATAGCACCGCCGGGATGTTACTTTGAATAATTATAATTGAATAGCAATCACAATGTAATAATATCAAATAGGCATCGGCGTATTTAGTTAAATTTTATAGAACTAGTAGGAACCACAAATGTAGCAATAACTACACCAGCGGATGCACTATCTTTGCATCGCACAGTTATTTTCTCGTTTCTGCCATTTACATACCCAGTATTTCCACAAGGGGTCCAACTGCCGTCAAGAATTTCACAAGGTGCAAAAATTTCATCTTTAAAGACGATGCCATTTGGTAAGTCTATTAAAGTTTGATCATTTATGTTGCCACCGATCAAACTTTTGCTTTTCCTGATGTAAAATATGGTACATTGGTTATTTGTTACTATTTTAATTCCGTCGTCCAAATAAGTTTTCCACTCCTTATCAGAATTTAGTTGTGCTATTGAGTAAAAACAGAGAAAAAGGAGAAAAAGATATGGCTATAAAAACAGTACAAGCGACTATTAACGGTCAAACGTATACGTTAACACTTAACAGTACAAGTGGAAAGTATGAAGCTACGGTAACAGCTCCGTCTAAGAGCTCGTACAATCAATCCGGACATTATTACGGAGTAACAGTAAAAGCAACCGACGTTGCAGGAAACATAACAACAAAAGATGCAGCAGATGCAACTCTTGGAAAATCTTTACGTTTACAAGTAAAAGAAAAAGTTGCACCTATTATTGCGATAACAGCACCGACAGTTGGAACATACTTAACGAATAATAAACCAACGATTACCTGGAAGGTAACAGATGCAGATTCAGGAGTTAATCCGGCAACAATTGGAATTACGATTGATAGTGGAACAAAAATAACAGGAGATTCAATTGCCAAAACGGCAATCGCCGGAGGATATCAGTGTACATATACACCGACAACAGCATTATCTGATGGTAGTCACACAATCAAACTTGATGCAAGTGATTATGATGGAAATGCAGCAGCTACAAGCTCAATGTCATTTAAGGTAGATACAGTTCCACCTGTATTAACATTGTCCAGCCCAACGGACAAACTTGTTACAAATCAGTCTGCATGCACAGTAAAAGGTACAACCAACGATGCAACCTCAAGTCCTGTAACAGTTACAGTTAAGCTTAATTCTGGAGCAGCAGAAGCAGTCACAGTTGGAAGCGATGGAAGTTTCAGCAAGGCTCTTACTCTTGCAGAAGGTACAAACACAATTATAGTTGTCGCAAAAGATGGTGCTGGTAAGACAACTACAGTAACACGTACCGTTACGTTAAATACAGTGGCACCTACGATTAAGAGCGTAACGATTACACCAAATCCAGTAGATTGTGGAAAAACATTCGTGATCAGTGTAGAAGTTACAAACTAGGAGATGAGTATGGTCAAAAGAGTATTCGGAAAGGTCGATGGCATAGAAGTGAATTATGATCATAGCAAAGGGGACTGGTGGAATGTACCAGTCCCACTTGATATAGATGGAGAATATGTGATCGAAGTAATAGCAGAGGACGAAGCAGGGAACCAAAGCTTTATAACAAGATTATTATATACCGTAAAAGGCGAAAACATTTGCGTGCATCAGTTACCACTTTCTGGATACTTGTTTGACAAAGTTGAAAGAAAATTATACTTTGACAAAGTTGAAAGAAAATTATACTTTGACAGGATGTACCCAAAATGTAAGGAGGTAGAAAGAAAATGATAACATTCATACTGGGGGAAGACAGGCATGTAAAATACTTTGTTCATTCAGTAGATCAGTATGATTATTTTGCAATAAAGGAAGCAAATTTTTCACTACTACACAATGGGAAAGAAGAAGCAGCAGGCGTATGTACAATCGAAAGAGATGAAGAAAAAAATGGTTATTATGTCGACACAAAAATACAACCAATGCAAAAAAGCAGGATGTATACCTTAGAAATAGAATTAAAAATTGCAGATGAAATCATAAAAAACAAGGAGATGATGGAGGTAATTTGATGATAAGGATAGAAAAAATTGAATTGTCTCCGAATCCAGTAAGTGTTAATGGAAAGGTTAAGATTTCAGTGACAATAGTTACACATGAATATCTTAATAAAAATTATACACACAAGAAATTGGCAACATATACACATAAACAGTTGAAGGACAGAGGTACTACATAGTGAGAATCAGAGCAAGACCGAAATAGGTCTTATTTTTATGCAAAAAACTAGATAAGAAAGGACGATTAAAATGATGAAAGAAATTATTATCCTATTAAGTAACAATATGCTTTTTAAGGCATTACTTATTTGTGTGTCATTAGATTCAATACTTGGAGCACTGCGAGCAATCAAGGAGCATAAGTTTAATTCATGCGTAGGAATTGATGGGGCAATCAGAAAAGCAGCAATGTTGTTTTCAGTATGTTTACTGATGTCAATTGACGTAATCATGAATGTTAATGTATTAAGTTTTGTACCAGAACAATATGTACAGATTCTAGGAATTAACAAAATGGGAATCTGCGAATTTTTCAGTCTTTTATTCATATTGTATGAAGCGGTCAGCATTTTGAAAAATATGACTTTATGTGGACTTCCAGTACCGACAAGAATCAAGAATTTTATCCAGAAGTTTTTAGAGGATATGACTGAGGAATTACCAGATCAGGAAGGAGAAACAAATCATGAAATTTAAAAATAAATTTGCTCATAAAAGTAACTATGGATCAGCAAGACCGTTGAGCAACATTAAATATATCGTAATTCACTTTACTGGAAACAAAGGTGATACGGCTTTAAATAATTGTAAATACTTCCAGAGTGCAAATAGACATGCATCAGCCCATTGTTTTGTAGATGGTAGTGGAACTGTTTATAAATCTGTGTCATTAAAAAGAGTAGCATGGTCTGTTGGTGGATTTTACAGCCGGAAAAATGGAGCAGGATCGTTTTATAAAAAATGTACAAATGCCAATAGTTTAAGCATTGAGATGTGTAACAGTGCTGGTAAAGTTCCAGAAAATGTATATAAAGATGCAGTTGCGTTGACAAGATATTACATGAAGAAATATCATATTTCGGCAAGTCGAGTGATTAGACATTGGGATGTGAATGGAAAAGATTGTCCGGATCCATGGGCAGGAAAAGATAATGCCGGATGGAAGAAATTCAAGAAAGCAATTTCAAAATAAAAGTGCTAAACAAAGTGCTAAACAATATAAGTGAATTATATGAACTAAACAAGCCATTTTTAACATATTTTTATGCTAAAAACGGCTTAAATATGATATAATATACCTATATTAAATAATGTTTTTCCCCTCTCAAGGTCGAATCACGAGTTCGATTCTCGTTGGAGTCATAAGCTACAAACTTCGTATTTATGCGGTTTGTAGCTTTTTTATTTTGTTTATATTTGAATTGGTTAAAGAAAAGGGTTAAAGTTTTTGAAATATTAAATCTGGAATAAAAATATAACGATCAAGAAATAAAAAATCCCCCTGGCATATAAAATGCCAAAGAGGATTCAAACAAATGTCAAAGTGCTGATTAAAGCACAAAGATATTATATCACACAAAAAACAAAATGCAATAATCACTTGACAAAAAAATATCAATATGATAATCTACAACAAGAGTGAATCTGAACTATCGGGTCCATGAAGGGGCACACCACCTCGGGTGTGATGCTTCTTTGTGGACCCTTTTTTTGTTCCTTTTAAAGATAAAAGGAAAGTCAGTCAAGGAGGAAAGCAGATGAAATTAAATGGAGAGACAAAAACATTAAAAGACCCTGTCGCATTATCTGATTTCTTAACACAGGAAGGATTTTCAGATAAGAGAATCGCAGTGGAAAGAAATGGAGAAATCGTTCCTAAAGGGGAATATGCGAATGTGATCTTAAGTGACAGTGACACATTAGAGATCGTAGCCTTTGTCGGTGGCGGATGATCTGAAGATAACAGATACAAAGAGATAAGAAAATTATGCATATATAAAGGAGAATAACATGAAACAGGACAAGTTAATCATCGGTGGACATGAATTTGATTCAAGATTTATCTTAGGATCAGGAAAATATTCCTTAGATCTGATCAATGCAGCAGTGCAGAATGCAGGAGCACAGATCATTACATTAGCACTTCGAAGAACGAACACAAATGATACAGCTAATATTCTTGACTATATTCCAGAAGGTGTCACACTTCTTCCAAATACATCTGGAGCAAGAAATGCAGAAGAAGCAGTTCGTATTGCAAGACTTGCAAGAGAAGTAGGATGCGGAGATTTTGTTAAGATTGAAGTTATTCATGATTCTAAATATCTGCTTCCAGATAACTATGAAACGATCAAGGCAACAGAAATCCTTGCCAAAGAAGGATTTGTTGTTATGCCATATATGTATCCAGACTTAAATGCAGCCAGAGATCTTGTAAATGCTGGGGCAGCTGCAGTTATGCCTCTTGGGTCTCCAATTGGATCTAACAAAGGAATCTGTACGAAAGACTTTATCCAGATTTTGATCGATGAGATCGATCTTCCGATTATTGTAGATGCAGGAATCGGAAAACCATCTCAGGCATGTGAAGCAATGGAAATGGGTGCAGCTGCAGTGATGGCGAATACAGCAATCGCAACTGCAGGTGATATTCCAGCCATGGCAGAAGCATTTAAGAAAGCAATTGAGGCAGGAAGAAGCGCATATCTGGCAGGACTTGGAAGAGTCATTGAAAAAGGTTCTAGCGCATCATCACCATTAACAGGATTTTTGGAGGATTAATCATGAGTGTAAGAATTGATGAGAATACAGATCATATGAAATATACGGATGACATGGAAGCGATTGATTCAGATATCATGGACCGTGTCATCGCAGAGATGAACAGCTATGATGCAGACATTTATACAGCAAAAGATGTCAAAGAAGCATTGGCAGCAGAAACTTGTTCTGTTGATAATTTCAAAGCCTTATTATCGCCAGCGGCATTGCCGTTTTTGGAAGAAATCGCACAGAAAGCACAGAAAGAGACAAGAAAACATTTTGGAAACTCTGTAGCGATCTTTACTCCGTTATATATTGCAAACTACTGTGAAAATTATTGTGTTTACTGTGGATTTAATTGCCACAACAAGATCAAACGTGCACAGCTTAATGCAGAAGAGATTGAAAAAGAAATGCAGGCGATCGCAGAGACAGGATTGGAAGAAGTTTTGATCCTGACTGGAGAAAGTCCAAACAAATCAAGTGTTGAGTATATCGGGGAAGCATGTAAGATCGCAAAGAAATATTTTAAACTGATCGGTCTTGAAGTATATCCAATGGATTCTAAAGATTATGCATATCTGCATGAATGTGGGGCAGATTTTGTTACAGTCTTCCAGGAAACATATAATTCAGACAAATATAAGACACTGCATTTGGGTGGAAGAAAGAGAATCTTCCCATACCGTCTCAATGCTCAGGAACGTGCGATCATGGGTGGAATGAGAGGTGTCGGATTTGCTGCTCTCTTAGGATTGGATGATTTTAGAAAAGATGCACTGGCAACAGGAATGCATGCATATCTTTTACAGAAAAAATATCCACATGCAGAAATCGCATTTTCATGTCCTAGATTACGTCCGATCATTAATAACGATAAGATCAATCCAAAAGATGTTCATGAACCACAGCTTCTACAGATCATTTGTGCATATCGAATCTTTATGCCATTTGCAAGCATTACGATCTCAACACGTGAATGTGAAAGATTCCGTGACAACATCATTCAGATCGCAGCGACGAAGATTTCAGCAGGAGTAAATGTTGGAATCGGTGGACACAGTCAGGAAGAAGAAAAAGGTGATGAACAGTTCGAGATCAGTGATGGAAGATCAGTTGATGAGATTTATCAAATGATCGAGGACAATGGCATGCAGCCAGTTATGACAGATTATATTTATGTATAAGAAAACAAAAAAAGTATATAGTATACACAATCCCGGATCAAAATAAAAGATCCGGGATTTTTTTATCCTAGGAAAATCCGATGGAATCCCTTATGCAATAAAAAGCTCGCCGCTCCTAAAAAGAAGAATATAGAGAAAGATCAAGGATTTTTAACATAATATAGCTTGTAGATACTTGGCTCAGTAGAGCCATTGAGCAAGAAGCCCCCACTTCAAAATCAGGGATTTAAGTGGTGGGAGCATGTCATCGAGATCTGGGCGGTTGCAACCAATATATATATTGAAGGAACCTTCCAGAATGGTGTACAATATGATATGGCAAGTGCGATCCAGTTAATGCACAATATGATGGTGGCTCATGCAAAAGCTGTTATTGCATACAAAGAAGCAGGCTATGAAGGGAAGATAGGTATCGTTCATTCGTTAGAAAGTAAATATCCTTATGATGAAATGAAAGACGAAGATGTTAAAGCGGCAAAAAATGAAGATGTATTAAATAATCAGTTCTTGTTAGATGCAACATTCCTTGGAAAATACAGGGATGAAACAATGGAGATCATCAATCGTTTGGTAGAGTTAAACAACGGAAGCTTTCATGCAAGCAAAGATGATATGGAGATCTTAAAAGAAGCTGCATACTGGTATCGCGAAGTAAGCAAGACAAAAGAACTGTAAAATTGCAATGGAGGAATGAGAAATGGAATATCAGGGAATCATTTTTGATTTCAATGGAACATTATTTTTTGACAATGATAAACATGTGAAAGCGTGGAATGAGATCTCTAAGATCTTACGAGGAAAAGAAATCACGTTAGAGGAATTACATACGAAACTAAACGGAACACCAAATATACAAAATATTTTATATTTTACAGATGGGAAGGCAACAAAAGAAGAATTAGAAAAATATTCTCAGAAAAAAGAAGAATATTATCGTCAATTCTGTAAAGAAGATACGGAAAAATTTCATCTGGTAGATGGTGTATGTGAGTTTTTTGATCATTTGAAAGAAAAAGATATTCCATTTACGATTGCTAGTGCATCAATCAAAGAAAATATTGATTTCTTTATTGAGTCTTTTGGACTGGACCGCTGGATCAAGCCAGAAGATATCGTTTATGATGATGGAACATATGAGAATAAGATCGCAATGTTTCATAAAGCAGCCGATGTGATCGGCATTGATATGAAAGACATTAGAATTTATGAAGATTCCAATTCTGGAATCCGAAATGCATATGATGCAGGATGTGAACAGATCGTTGTGATCTGTGACAAGGAAAATGAAGAAGAATTTTTAAAACGTCCAGGAGTTATAGAAGTTATGCAGGATTTTTCCTTTGCAAAAGAATTGTAATACAAATTTAAAATTGATTTTAGGGAGTTTCGTAGACGAAACTCCCTTTTTGTGATAAGATAAATTGAATATACCTTAATCAATAAATGAGAAAGGGTATAATCTTTTGAAATATAAGAAGAAAGATATAAAGGAGAGTTCGATGATCAATCAGTTAGTAAACAATATTAAAAAATTAGATGCCCCTATTGTTGTTGGATTAGATCCAATGCTTGATTATGTACCAGAATATATTAAGAAAGCAGCATTTGCTGAATATGGTGAGACTTTAGAAGGAGCAGCAGAGGCAATCTGGCAGTATAATAAAGGAATCATTGATGCAACTTATGATCTGATTCCAGCAGTTAAACCACAGATTGCTATGTATGAACAATTTGGAGTTCCAGGACTTGTTGCATTTAATAAGACATGTGAATATGCAAAGAGCAAAGGTCTTGTGATCATCGGAGATATCAAACGTGGAGATATTGGATCAACATCTAAAGCTTATGCGATCGGTCATGTAGGAAAGGTTGCAGTGGGAAGCAAGACATACAGCGGATTTTGTGAAGATTTTGTAACAGTTAATCCATATCTTGGAAGTGATGGAATCCGTCCATTTATGGAAGTATGTAAAGAAGAGAAGAAGGGAATGTTCATCTTAGTTAAGACATCAAACCCATCCAGCGGAGAATTCCAGGATCAGGAGATCGATGGAAAACCGTTATATGAGATGGTAGCCGAGAAAGTTGCTTCCTGGGGAGAAGAACTGATGGGAGATTCTTACAGCTATATCGGTGCCGTTGTTGGAGCAACTTATCCTAAGATGGGAGAAGTATTAAGAAAGATCATGCCAAAATCATACATCTTAGTTCCAGGATACGGAGCACAGGGTGGTCAGGCAAAGGATCTTGCGCCATTCTTTAACGAAGATGGATTAGGTGCGATCATTAATTCTTCCAGAGGAATCATCTGTGCATATAAACAGGATGCTTACAGTCAGTTTGGAGAAGAAAATTACGCAGATGCATCAAGACAGGCTGTTCTCGATATGAAAGAAGATTTAAAACAGGCCTGGGTAAAATAAAAGAACACCTATTTTGTGAGTAAAGAAAACAGCCAGATAAAGGAGAATTGCAAGATGAGTAAGAAACAGGTAATGGCAGAGATCATTCGTCATACATCTTTATCAGACGGAATCTTTGATATGACATTGAAAGCAGAAGAGATTGCGAAAGAAGCAAAAGCAGGACAGTTTATTTCTGTTTATCTGAATAACAAGAGTAAGATCCTTCCAAGACCGATCAGTATCTGTGGGATCGATAAAGAAGCAGGGACATTAAGGATCGTCTATCGTACGGTTGGAGATGGAACGAAGGAATTATCCGATTACAAAGAAGGTGAGATGGTCAAAATCTTAGGACCTTTAGGAAACGGATTTACACAGAAAGACAAAAAAGCAATTTTAATCGGTGGCGGAATCGGAATTCCTCCGATGTTAGAATTAATGAAGCAGTTAGATTGCGACAAAACAGCAGTTTTAGGATACCGTGACAGTGATATGTTCTTAAAAGACGAATTTGAGGCAGTTGGAGATGTTGTGATCTCTACAGAAGACGGATCTTTTGGAACGAAGGGAAATGTCATTGATGCGATCAAAGAGCAGGGCGTGGAAGGAAGCATCATCTATGCATGTGGTCCAACACCAATGCTTCGAGGAATCAAAGCATATGCAGAAGAGATGGGGATCGAAGCACAGATTTCCATGGAAGAGAGAATGGCATGTGGAATCGGTGCATGCTTAGCCTGTGTTTGCAAGTCAAAAGACGTGGATTCCCATTCACATGTTCATAACAAACGTGTTTGCAAAGATGGACCAGTATTCGACGCCAGGGAGGTGGAACTATAATGAATTTATCAGTTGATATTGCCGGAGTAACAATGAAGAACCCTGTGACAACAGGATCAGGAACATTTGGTTCCGGAGAAGAATTCAGTGAATTTGTTGACCTTTCCAAATTAGGAGCAGTGACAACCAAAGGAGTTGCTAATGTTCCATGGCCGGGGAATTCTGTGCCTAGAGTTGCAGAGGTATATGGTGGTATGTTAAATGCGATCGGATTGCAGAATCCTGGGATCGATGTGTTTGTTGAACGAGATATTCCATATCTTAAGAAAGCCGGAGCAACGATCATTGTTAATGTTTGTGGAAAATCCGAAAAGGATTATCTCGAGGTTGTAGAAAGACTTGCTGACCAGCCAGTAGATTTATTAGAGATCAATGTATCTTGTCCGAATGTGAAAGAAGGCGGGATTGCTTTTGGACAGGATCCCAAAGCGTTATATGATATTACGAAGGCAGTGAAAGCAAAAGCAAAACAGCCGATCATCATGAAGTTAAGCCCGAATGTCACAGATATCACAGAGATGGCAAAAGCTGCAGTTGATGCAGGAAGTGATGCTCTTTCTTTGATTAATACATTAACAGGAATGAAGATCGATATTGAAAGAAGAGATTTTGTGCTTGCCAATAAGACAGGTGGGATGTCCGGACCAGCGATCAAACCAGTTGCTGTCCGTATGGTATATCAGGTTGCTAACGCTGTGGATGTGCCAATTATCGGTATGGGTGGAATCTCAACAGCTGAGGATGCATTAGAGTTTATCATGGCTGGTGCAACAGCGGTATCAGTAGGAACAGCAAACTTTATCAATCCTGCAACGACACTTGAAGTGGTTGATGGAATCAAAACTTACATGGAAAGACATCAGATCAATGATATTAACGAATTGATCGGATGTGTCAAATAGATAATAAAAGGAGGATGAGGGTATGAATATTTTATTTTTCCTGACTCCGAAAAGTGAGGTTGCCTATATCCCTGCCGATGAAAGTTTAAGGCAGGCATTTGAAAAACTAAAATATCATGGATATTCAGCAGTGCCGACATTAACTGATGATGGTAAATACGCAGGAACGATCACAGAAGGTGATGTATTGCGTGCCATGGAATCTATGTGCCATTGGAATATATCAGAAGCTGAGAAAGTCAAACTTATGGATGTAAAGAGAAAGAGAAACATTCAGGCAGTGACGATCAGCACAGATATGGATGATCTTGTCGATGTGATCACAGATCAGAATTTTGTTCCGGTCATTGATGATCAGGAGAAATTTATCGGGATCGTGACAAGAAAAGATGTGATTCGTTTTTATCATGACGAATACCGCAAATTAGCAAAGAATGAATAAGATGGAGGTTTAAATAGAAGATGGAACAGTATAAGAGAGAGTTTATCGAATTTATGGTAGAAAGTGATGTATTAAAATTTGGAGAATTTACATTAAAGAGTGGAAGAAAATCTCCATTTTTCATGAATGCAGGAGCTTATGTGACAGGATCTCAGTTAAAGAGACTTGGAGAATATTATGCAAAAGCAATCCATAGTACTTATGGAGATGATTTTGATGTGTTATTCGGACCTGCATACAAAGGAATTCCATTAGGAGTTGTAACAGCGATCGCATACAGCGAATTATATGGAAAAGAAGTTCGTTATTGTTCTGACCGTAAGGAAGCAAAAGATCATGGTGCAGATAAAGGAAACTTCCTTGGAAGCGAATTAAAAGACGGTGACCGCGTGATCATGATCGAAGATGTTACAACATCTGGTAAATCCATGGAAGAGACAGTTCCAAAAGTAAAAGGAGCAGCAAACGTAGAGATCGTTGGATTAATGGTATCCTTAAACCGTATGGAAATCGGTAAAGGCGGAGAAAAATGTGCACTGGATGAAGTGAAAGAATTATATGGATTTGATACAGCAGCGATCGTTGATATGGAAGAAGTTGTAGAATGTTTATATAACAAAGAATGTAATGGAAAAGTTGTGATTGATGATACATTAAAAGCAGCAATTGATGCATACTATGAACAGTATGGTGCAAAACATTAAGGATGGTTCTTGTGACGGTTGAGAAAAAGAAGTTAGCCAGACGAGGAATAAAAGTTATATTTTATCTTTATATCATAGGTATATTTTATTTTGTATTATTGAGTGAACGATATGGGAGGGATACAGGATATGATACCTCCCATGTGAACTTAGTTTTATTCAAAGAAATCAACAGGTTCTGGACGTACAGACATCTTTTGTCCACCGAAGCAGTGGTCACAAATCTGTTTGGAAATATTTTTGCATTCAGTCCATTTGGTTTTATGATCCCGATCGTGATCAATAAGAAAAAGGCATTTTTTCGTGCAGTGTTTGCAACTTCATTTTTTAGTTTAGTGATCGAGACAAGTCAATTGATCATGAAAGTAGGGGTATTTGATGTAGATGATCTTCTGATGAATACGGTTGGTGGATTGATCGGGTATATGATATACAGGGTCGTAGTAGCAGTATATGATTTATATAACAGAAAGAGGGCGGCAAAATGAAGAGAAACAAAAGAAAAACATTTGCATATCGTCCATCTGACAAAATTATTTCACGGGAATCAATTGTTTCTGTGATTTTAGGAGCAGCAGGGATCATTGGATATTACCTGCTGCTTTTCGGTTCCATAAAGACAGGAGGAACAAGTAGTCCATTAAGTGGAGCTGGAGGATGGATCTTGCTGGTAGTATCAGCTATAGGATTATATTTTGGAATACAAAGTATGAAAGATACCGCAGCAGTGATGAAATGGAAGATCATTGGATGTACTTGCAACGGAATTGTGCTGGCAGTATCTGTGATCATTTTTGTGATTGGAATAATTGCAATGATCTAAGTAAAGAAAGGAAGAGATGACTTGAATACAATGTTATCAGAAAGACATGAATTAAATAAGATCGCACTGTTAGAATTAAAGAAAGATGTAGAAGAAACAAGAGAATTTTCTTCATATTTTTCTAAAATGGCAGATCTTTTATTATATGTAAATGAGATTTACGATACCAAAGAGAGGACATTAGAACAGTTAAAACAGTGGAATAGAATATGGTATGAAGAGATTAGCCAGGAACAATATGCACATAGTTTTGGAAATCCAGAATTTTGTACAGAAAAGTTTGGAAAAGAGTATGGTCAGATCTTCGCATTTTTATATGCAGAGATGCGCAGTGGATTTATCTATGCGATCGAAGGAAGACTGTTTGACCTTGTGATCAACAATGAATTGTTCTTGGAAATCAGCAATTTATTTTTGTCAGGAGAAGAACATCCGCAGAAGATCAAGCATATTGTTTTTGATCATATGAGAGATTACAGCGAGGATGTTTTTGAGTACAGAATCAGAGAACAGTTAGATCCAGAACTTGATTTTGCAACAAAGATCGTGATGGAATCTGATCTCAGTGATCCAGATATTTTGTATCAATATGGAGAATATATTTCCGAAAATGAAATTGATACTTTAAAGTTTTTAAATAAATTGCCACAAGAAGAGATCACAGCAATGGCCAAAACATATGTTGATGGATTTCATGAAGGATTTATCATCAATAACATTGATATGAGTCCAAAACGAAGTGTTAATATCCGTTATACGATCGGATTTGAACCAGTTGTCAGAGAGGCAGTTCGTTTATTTTCAGAAATTGGGCTTGCACCGATCATCTATAGAAGTGGCGTATCTGTTTTAACACGAGGACTTCATAAGATTGGTTATGTTTCATCTTCTCCAAACCCACAGTATGAATATGACCACAGATATGATCAGGCGATATTCTTTGATAATCGTTTTATGAAACACAAATTAGAATGTTATCATAATGCATATGAACATTATAAAGATGAAGCGTATGTGTTTGCTGGACCAGCTTGCATGGAAACATTTGGGGAAATACCTTTTTTACCAGAGAATAAAGAAGAGAATTTAAAATTAAGCAAGAAGCAGCAGGAGCTTTCTGTGGAATTTCAGATGAAAGCCTCAGAGATCATGAATCAATATATCAAACCAGAGCAGAGGAGCTTTACGATTATTTCATATCCAATTCCTGAGATCGGGGATAATTTTGAAGAGATTTTTAAAGAAGTCGTGAAAGTTAATACATTGGATAAAGACAAATACAGACAGATTCAGCAGCATTTGATCGATGCCCTGAATCAGGCAGTGGAAGTTCATATCAAAGGAAAAGGAAAGAATAAGACCGACCTATACGTAGCGATGCATGAGATGGATGACCCATCCAAAGAAACGAATTTTGAAAACTGCCTTGCAGATGTCAATATTCCAGTTGGAGAAGTGTTTACCTCACCAAAATTAACAGGGACCAATGGAATACTGCATGTTGGAGAAGTCTATTTAAATGATCTGAAATTCATTGACCTTGAAATTACTTTTAAAGATGGAATGATTTCTGAATATACATGCAAAAACTTTAAAACAGAGGAAGAAAATAAGGCATTTATCAAAGAGAATCTCTTATATAACAGAGATACGCTTCCAATGGGCGAGTTTGCGATCGGAACAAACACAACAGCATATGTGATGGCGAAGACATATGATATCTTATATCAGCTTCCGATCCTGATCGTTGAGAAGATGGGACCTCATTTTGCAGTGGGAGATACTTGCTACAGTCATTGTGAAGAAACTGAAGTTCACAATCCAGATGGCAAAGAAATCGTTGCAAAATATAATGAATGCTCCAAAGAAGGCGAGTATTTCCAGTGTCACACAGATATTACGATTCCATATGAAGAACTGGATTCTATTTGTGCGATCACCCTTGGCGGAGATGAGATTTTACTGATCAAAGATGGTAAATTTGTACTTTCTGGTACAGAAACATTAAATGAACCATTGACGGAAATCGGTTAAATCAGTACAATGATAAGAAAGATAAAATCCTGAAAGGGAAGTTTTTGTTAATTTCATAAGATAAGGAGAAAGAACATGGCAAAAGTAGCAATTGTAATGGGCAGCGATTCTGATATGCCTATCATGAAAAAAGCAGCAGAGTTTTTAGATCAGATGGGGATCGATTTTGAGATGACGATCATTTCCGCACACAGAGAACCAGATATTTTCTTTGAGTGGGCAAAAGGTGCGAAGGACCGTGGAGTGAAAGTGATCATTGCAGGTGCTGGAAAGGCAGCACATCTTCCAGGTATGTGTGCAGCTTTATTTCCAATGCCAGTTATCGGTATTCCGATGAAGACTTCCGATCTCGGTGGTGTTGATTCTTTATATTCTATCGTACAGATGCCATCTGGAATACCAGTAGCGACTGTAGCGATCAATGGAGGACTTAATGCAGGAATCCTTGCAGCGAAAATCCTTGCAACATCAGACGAGAAATTACTTGAGAAATTAGAAGCTTACAGCGAAGAGATGAAACAGTCAGTTGTAGAGAAAGCAGAGAAACTTGACAAAGTTGGATACAAAGATTATGAATAAGAAGATTCTTGCAGCGTTTTTATGCGTATGTATGGTTGTAGTTACAGGAAGTTTTCCAGTAAGTGCAGCAAAAACAAAGAAGACATACAAGATTGCAATTGATGCAGGACATCAGGGAAAGGGAAACAGTAAGACAGAACCTATCGGACCGGGCGCGAAGATGCGTAAACCCAAAGTAGCATACGGAACGCAGGGAGTCAAAACGAAAGTACCAGAATCCAAATTAACTCTGCAGATTGCATTAAAGCTTGAGAAAGAGTTAAAGAAACGCGGTTATGATGTGTATATGATAAGAAGAAAACAGAATGTAAACATTAGCAATAAGCAAAGAGCGATCCGTGCAAATAAAAGTGGTGCTGATATCTGTATCAGACTACATGCTGATGCAGCATCAGCGAATGTTCGTGGTGTTTCTGTGCTATACCCATCACAGCAGAATCCTTATGTAGCAAAATTAAGCAAGAAGAGTAAAAAACTCTCAAAGAATATACTGGACAGTTATTGTAAGTCAACCAAATTCAAGAAACGTGGTTTATCAAAACGTGACGATCTTACAGGAACAAACTGGAGTAAGATTCCAGTGGCACTGATAGAGATGGGATTTATGACAAATAAGACCGAAGATAAACAGATGCAGAAGAAGCAGACACAGAAGAAGATGGTAGACGGCATTGCAAATGGTATTGATCAATATTTTAAATAATCAGGAGGAGAAGTAACAATGGATTACAAGAAAGCAGGCGTGGATATTGAAGCAGGATACAAATCTGTAGAACTGATGAAAGAACACGTAAAGAGAACCATGAGAGAAGAGGTACTTGGTGGATTAGGAGGATTTTCCGGAGCATTTTCTTTAAAGAAGATCAAAGATATGGATGATCCAGTCTTACTTTCAGGAACTGATGGATGTGGAACAAAAGTAAAACTTGCAATGATCCTTGATAAACATGATACGATCGGTATCGATGCAGTTGCTATGTGTGTAAATGATATTGCATGTGCAGGAGGAGAACCTCTGTTCTTCTTAGACTATATTGCCTGCGGTAAAAACTATCCTGAAAAGATCGCTGAGATCGTAAGCGGTGTAGCAGAAGGATGTGTACAGTCAGATGCAGCCTTGATCGGTGGAGAGACAGCAGAACATCCAGGACTTATGCCAGAAGAAGACTATGACCTTGCAGGATTTGCAGTTGGTGTATGTGACAGAAAAGACCTGATCACAGGAGAAAACTTAAAAGATGGAGATGTCTTGATCGGTATGGCATCTACAGGAGTTCACAGCAACGGATTCTCTTTAGTAAGAAAAGTATTTGATATGAGTAAAGAATCTTTAAATACATATTATGATGAATTAGGAAAAACATTAGGAGAAGCATTACTTGCTCCGACAAGAATCTACGTAAAAGCATTAAAGAGTGTGAAAGATGCAGGAGTTACAGTTAAAGCATGTAGTCATATCACAGGTGGTGGATTCTATGAGAATATCCCACGTATGCTTCCAGAAGGAATGAAAGCAGTTGTGAAGAAAGACAGCTATGAAGTACCAGCAATCTTTAAACTTCTTGCCAAAGAAGGAGATATCGCAGAAGAGATGATGTACAACACATTCAATATGGGACTTGGAATGGTTGTTGCGGTTGATAAAGAAGATGTTGACAAAACAATGGAAGCGATCAAAGCAGCAGGAGATACACCATATATCGTAGGGTATATGGAAGCTGGAGAAAAAGGAGTTACTTTATGCTAAAAGTGGCAGTACTTGTTTCCGGAGGAGGAACAAACCTTCAGGCCATTATCGATGGAATCGAGAATGGAAGCATTACAAATGCGAAGATTGATGTTGTGATCAGCAATAATAAGAATGCATATGCACTTGAGCGTGCGAAGAAACATGATATCGAAGCAGTTGCACTTTCTCCCAAAGATTTTGAGACAAGAAATTTATTTAACGAAGCATTGTATAACGAGCTTGTAGACCGTAAGATTGATCTGATCGTTCTTGCGGGATGCTTGGTTGTGATTCCGGAGAAGATCATTCATGAATTTGAAAACAGGATCATCAATATTCACCCATCATTGATCCCATCATTTTGCGGAACAGGCTATTATGGATTGAAGGTTCATGAGAAAGCCTTGGCAAGGGGAGTTAAAGTTTCTGGAGCAACCGTTCATTTTGTCGATGAAGGAACGGATACAGGTCCGATCATTGCCCAGAAGGCAGTAGAGATCAAACAGGGAGATACTCCAGAAGTTCTTCAGCGAAGAATCATGGAGCAGGCAGAATGGGTTATTATGCCGAAAGCCATTGATGACATTGCTAATGGAAGGATCAAAGTCGAAGAAGGAAAAGTCATTTATCTATAAATCATTCAGATCACGAAAGAAAGGAAATGAAAGATGAAAGTTTTAATCGTAGGAAGCGGTGGAAGAGAACACGCGATCGCATGGTCTGTCGCTAAAAGCCCAAAAGTAGACAAGATTTATTGTGCACCAGGAAATGCAGGAATTGCTGAATTTGCGGAATGTGTAAATATCAAAGCAATGGAATTCGATAAACTGGTTGCATTTGCGAAAGAAAATGCAATTGATCTTACGATCATTGGAATGGATGATCCATTAGTTGGTGGTGTTGTCGATGCATTTGAATCAGAAGGACTGCGTGTTTTTGGACCAAGAAAGAATGCAGCGATCATCGAAGGTTCCAAAGCATTTTCTAAAGATCTGATGAAGAAATATAAGATTCCAACAGCTGCATATGAGAATTTTACAGATCCAGATGAAGCTATCAAATATTTAGAAACAGCTAAGATGCCAATCGTATTAAAAGCGGATGGATTAGCACTTGGAAAAGGTGTATTGATCTGTAACACATTAGAAGAAGCTAAAGAAGGTGTTAAGACATTAATGCTTGACAAACAGTTTGGCGATGCTGGTAATGAAATCGTTATTGAAGAGTTTATGACAGGAAGAGAAGTATCTGTTCTGGCATTCTGTGATGGAAAAACGATCAAATGTATGACATCCGCACAGGACCATAAACGTGCTAAAGATGGAGATCAGGGACTTAACACAGGAGGAATGGGAACATTCTCTCCAAGTCCATTCTACAATGATGAAGTAGAAGCATTCTGTGAAAAATATGTCTATCAGTCAACGATCGATGCGATGGCTTCTGAGGGAAGACCATTTACAGGAATCTTATTTACAGGATTGATGATCACAGAAGACGGACCAAAAGTCTTAGAATACAATGCACGTTTTGGAGATCCAGAAGCACAGGTTGTTCTTCCAAGAATGAAGAATGATATCATCGACGTGATGGAAGCCTGCATTGATGGAAAATTATCTGATGTAGAATTGGAATTCGAAGATAATGCAGCAGTATGCGTTGTTTTAGCATCTGACGGATATCCAGAGAAATACGATAAAGGATTCGAAATCAAAGGATTAGATACATTCAAAGACAAAGATGGATATTATGTATTCCACGCTGGAACAAAGTTTGATGGTGATAAGATCGTGACAAATGGAGGACGTGTCTTAGGTGTTGTAGCAAAAGGAGAAAATCTAAAGGCTGCAAGAGCAAATGCTTACAAAGCAACAGAATGGATTGATTTTGCAAACAAATATAAGAGAAATGACATCGGAAAAGCAATTGATGAAGCATAATCTTTAAAGGATGATCATATAAAAAGGATGGCTGAGAAATCAGCCATCCTTTTTGTAGTAGTACACATATATGAAATTACATTGTGATAATTCCAAAAGCATTTGCAACTGAGCTGATCAAAATGATCGCTGCAAAAAGCGGGCACAGATATTTGATCATAAAACAGAAAATCTTCTTGCGGCGAAATGCCTGTCCGTCTTTTGTGATCTCTTCTTCTATTTTATCAACTCCAACAACTTTTGACACCAGAAGGCAGGTTGCGATCGCGGCAATCGGCATCATCACAGAGTTTGTTATGAAATCGAAGAAATCAAGAAATTGCATTCCAAGAATCTTAAAATTCGCAAGAGGTCCATACCCAAGGCAGGAAAGCGTTCCAAGCAGTAACATAACCATTCCCATGAACACAGTTGATTTTTTACGGCTCCAGTGTAGTTCATCTTCGAACGTCGAAACAGCACTTTCTGTCAGTGCGATCGAACTTGTCACAGCTGCAAACAGTACTAATAAGAAAAATACAATACCGATCGCAGTTCCAAATCCCATGTTTGCAAAAACTTTCGGGATTGTGATAAACATTAAGGCAGGTCCAGACTTTAATGTTTCGGCATTACCGCCAGAGAAAGCAAAAACAGCAGGAATGATCATAAGTCCAGCCATGATCGCGATCGCAGTATCAAAAATCTCAACATTCTCTGTAGATTTTTCAATGGAAGTATCTTTCTTCATATAAGAACCAAATGTGATCAATATTCCCATTGCAATGGATAAAGAATAAAACATCTGTCCCATTGCAGATACAACGGTCATCCATGAAAAATGATCAAAGTTTGGCACAAGAAAGTATTTTACCCCTTCAATAGCACCTGGTCTGGTTACAGAATACACAGCGATGATCAGTGATAAAACGATCAGGATCGGCATCATAAATCTTGATACACGCTCAATTCCATTTCGTACACCGGCGTAAATGATACCAAGTGTAAATAATGTAAAAATGATAAAACAGATTTCTGTAGACCACCCATTGGAAATAAATGTCGTAAAATAAGCATCGCCAGCTAAAGTTTTACTATGTCCGGCAAAATATTCGATCAGGTATTTGATCACCCATCCACCGATCACAGAATAATAAGGAACGATGAGGATCGGAATGATTGCATTGATCCAACCACCAATAGATATAAAATGTGAGTTTCCAAAGCTTTCAAATGCTCCAACAGGGCTTTTTCTTGTCATGCGTCCAAGAGAAGTCTCCGCCATGATCAAGGTGTAACCGAAGGTCAGTGCAAGTATGATATAAACAAGTAAAAAGATTCCACCGCCATATTTAGCAGCGAGATATGGAAATCTCCAGATGTTTCCAAGCCCTACGGAAGCACCAGCAGCTGATAATACAAAGCCAAGCTTTCCAGAGAAAGTGCTTCTTTTGTGTTTCTTCATTATAAATTGTCTCCTTTAACTAATGTTTCCATACGCATTGAGCATATCTGAATCAGTTTAACACAGCAGTAGGAAAAAAGCAAAGAAACTGATAAAAATATTGTATGGAAAATATTACATATGTATGCCATAGAAAGACAAGTGTTTTTGTATAGTGTGCTGAAAGTGACTGATTATTAAAAAAAATACTTGCAAATATCAGAATCATCATATAAAGTAAATATTGCGGATAAGAAAAATAAACATAGGCATTTCTTTCTGATGAACAAAAAGAAATGAACTCTGGAGAGTCTCATAAGTGAGCGCCGAAGGTGTACAGTTTCTATTAGGAAACTAATCTCTCAGGCAAAAGGACAGAGCTTTATAAGCAATGTATTCGATACTCTTTAGAGCTGATTTAATCAGCTCTTTTTTGTATACTCAGATATGCAAAAATCAAGCTGTTCAAGGTTACATTCGCAAAGATCTATTTTTGGAGGAATGAAAAATGTTAAACACGCTAAACGATGTACTAAACAACGTCGACAATTTTATTTGGGGGATGCCCCTCATCATCTTGATCCTTTTTACAGGAATCTTATTGACAGTCAGGCTTCGAGGACTACAGATCAGACATCTTGGAAAGGCACTACATTATGTATTTCATAATGAAGATGATGGAGAAGGAGAAGTTACAAGTTTTGGTGCATTATGTACGGCACTTTCAGCAACGATCGGAACTGGTAATATCGTAGGATGTGCGACAGCAATCGTTGCAGGTGGACCAGGAGCATTATTCTGGATGTGGCTTGCAGCCTTTTTTGGAATGGCAACAAAATATGCTGAAGGAATGTTAGCGGTTAAGTATAGAGTGATCGCAGAAGATGGTCACGCACTTGGCGGACCATTCTATTACATTGAAAAAGGAATGGGTAAGAATTTTAAATGGCTTGCAAAATTATTCTGTGTATTTGGAACAATGGTAGGTTTGTTTGGAATCGGAACATTTACACAGGTAAATGGAATCACATCAGCAGTTAATAACTTTTTTGACCCATCCAATGTACATACGATCAGCTTATTTGGAATGAATTATTCTATTAGCGTTGTTGTAGCAGGAATTATCGTAACAATCTGTGCAGGACTTGTTATCATTGGAGGAATCAAGAGAATCTCTAAGGTATCAGAGGTTATCGTGCCATTTATGGCAGTGACATATATTGGTGTCTGTCTGATCATTGTATTCACACATTTACCACAGGTACCAGCAGCATTTGCTGAGATCGTACAGTCAGCATTTGGACTAAAAGCAGTTGCAGGTGGAGCAATCGGAGCTATGACAGTTGCAATGCAGAAAGGTATTGCAAGAGGAATCTTCTCTAACGAAGCAGGACTTGGATCAGCACCGATCGCAGCGGCAGCAGCTCAGACAAATGAACCAGTACGTCAGGGACTTGTATCTATGACAGGAACATTTATTGATACGATCATCGTATGTACAATGACAGGACTTGCAATCGTTATGACAGGTGCATGGGATATGGGACTTGAAGGAGTTGCAGTCACAACAAAGGCATTTGCATTAGGACTTCCATTCCCTGCAAAAGCATCAGCATTTGTATTAATGATGTGTCTGGTATTCTTTGCATTTACAACAATTCTTGGATGGGCATATTATAGTGAAAGATGTCTGGAATACCTGGTAAATGGAAAGAAATTCGTTATCACAGCGTTCAAATGGTTTTATATTTTAGCAGTATTTATTGGACCATTTATGACAGTTAGTGCTGTATGGACTATTGCGGATATCTGTAATGGATTAATGGCATTCCCGAACCTTGTAGCACTGCTTGCGTTGAACGGAGATGTTGTATCTGAGACAAGAGGATATCTTGAAAGAGTTGGTATTGTGAAAACAACAGTAGGAGAAGCATAAAGAAAATATTGCTTTACTTTAACACTCTGATATAGTATAGTGGAACTATAAGATCAGAAAGGGAGTAAATGCTAATGAGCAAGAAAATCAAGACAGAAGCGGCAAAAAGATTATTTCAGGCAGTACTGACATTAGAGACAGAAGAAGAATGTTTTACATTTTTTGAAGATCTTTGTACAGTAAATGAATTAGAATCGTTAGCTCAGAGATTTGAGGTGGCTTCGATGTTATATGATAAGCATACATACTTAGAAGTTGCAGATAAGACAGGTGCTTCCACGGCAACCATCAGCCGAGTGAATCGTTCATTGAATTATGGAAGTGATGGCTATGATATGGTATTTAAACGAATGAAGAAATAGGCAGATGCCTATTTCTTCTTTTTCTTTTCTGCTTTATTGTTTGACTCTGGTTGATAGAGTTCATCGATCATTTTCTCAATCACCTGTTTCCTTAGATAGATATCATATCCAAGAAGTGTAATAAAAGCAAATTGCTGCAGCTGTTCTTTCTTCTTCGACTCCTTTAATTCAGCAAAAGTAGCCTCAGATTTATGAAATACATCTGCGATCGAATCTCGGATCGCCGTATTATGGTCATGCTCCAGCTTGAAAATCTCATTATAAATCGTATAAAAAGAATTCTTTGAGTCCTGATCATCAAAATGTTCATTTAAAGGATCTAACAGATTCTTAATATCTGAAATTGATAAAAAATTCTTCAGATAATAAATATAAATTAAAAGAATCATGTGATTCCTGGAATATTTCTTCTTATTAGAAGGTGGAAGAAGATGGTTTTTGGTATAGTTGTTGATCATGGTTTTTGTAAATATCTTATCTTCTTCGAAACGCTTCGTATTCTTTAGCTGTTCTTCTAAAAAAGTAGTGACCTGATCCATATACAATTCGATGTTTGGAAGGTCTTCTGGAATCACATAATCGAGTTTCATCCATTCTTCGAGTTGTTTTTCAAATTCCATAATGATTTCTCCTTATCTTATGACTATATTATACGGTTATTCAAACCATATGACAAGAGAAAAAACATCAGGTGCAACGGACTGGACTCGCTTCGCTCGATAAGGTATAATAGCAGTTAAGCTTTGAGAAAGGAATTTATCTATGGGAATTTATGATACATTAAATGAACAGCAGCAGGAAGCCGTTTTTTGTACGGAGGGACCGCTTTTGCTTCTTGCTGGTGCAGGGTCTGGAAAGACTCGTGTGTTGACGCACAGGATTGCTTATCTGATGGATCAGGGTGTGAATCCTTATCATATTATGGCGATCACATTTACAAATAAAGCAGCGAAGGAAATGAGAGAGAGGGTCGATGATCTGGTCGGATTTGGAGCAGAGCATATCTGGGTCAGTACTTTCCATTCAACTTGTGTGAGAATCTTAAGAAGGCATATTGATAAGCTTGGTTATGGAAACAGTTTCACGATCTATGATGCAGATGATCAGAAATCCCTGATCAAACAGATCTGCAAGCAGTATAAGATTGATACAAAGATGATGCCAGAGAGAAGGATCATCAATGAGATTTCTTCTGCCAAAGATGAATTTATGACACCTTCCGAGTACGAAACAAGACATCAGTATGATTTTAAGAAGAAAAAGATCGCACAGATCTATAAAGAATATCAGAAGCAGTTAAAGACAAATAATGCACTGGATTTTGATGATCTGATCTTTAAGACCGTGGAATTATTTCAGTTCCATCCAGAAGTGCTTGATTATTATCAGGAGAGATTTCGTTATATCATGGTTGACGAGTATCAGGATACAAATACGATCCAGTTCCAGTTAGTCAGTATGCTTGCAAGAAAATATCAGAATCTCTGCGTTGTAGGTGATGATGACCAGTCTATTTACAAATTCAGAGGTGCGAATGTAAAGAACATCTTAAACTTTGAAAATGTATTTCCAGAAGCAGTTACGATCAAACTCGAGCAGAATTATCGTTCCACGAAGAATATCTTAAATGCAGCGAATGAGGTGATCAAACACAATAAGGGAAGAAAAACGAAGAAACTTTGGACTGAGAACGAAGAAGGAGATCTGATCGAATTCCATCAGTATGGAACAGAATATGAAGAAGCAAGAAAGATCATTCATGAGATTGAAGATCTATCCAAAGAAGGCTATGATTATAAAAATATGGCAATCCTTTATCGTACTAATGCGCAGTCTCGTGTATTTGAAGAAAGTTTTATGATCAAAAATATTCCATACCGTATTGTGGGAGGCACAAACTTCTATCAGAGAAAAGAAGTGAAAGATATTTTGAGTTACTTAAAAGTTGTTGATAATGGGCTGGATGATCTGGCAGTGCGAAGGATCATCAATGTTCCAAGACGAGGGATCGGTGCAGCAACAATCGAGAAGATCAATGTGTATGCAGTTGAGCATAATATTAGTTTTTTAGATGCATGCTTTTCTGCGGATAGCATTGATACATTGGGAAATGCAAAGAAAAAGATCAATGGATTTGCTGATCTGATCCGTGAATTCAGACGCAAGATGCAGGAAGGATCGCTGGAAGAATTATTTAAGTATATTACAGATGAAACAGGATATATTGCGAATCTGAAAGCTGAAGAAACGGAAGAAGCTGAAGGAAGAATTGAAAATATCAATGAGCTTTTAAATAAAGTTGTAACATATGAACAGGAAGCAGAAGAAGCGAGTCTGTCAGAATTATTAGAAGAAATCGCATTGGTTGCAGATATTGATAATCTAGAAGATTCAGATAACAGGGTTGTATTAATGACACTGCATAGTGCAAAAGGTCTGGAATTTCCATACGTATTTATTTGTGGTATGGAAGATGGAATCTTCCCAAGTTATATGACGGTGATGTCTGAAGATGATGACGATATGGAAGAAGAAAGACGTCTTTGCTATGTAGGAATCACAAGAGCAAAGAAAAAGCTTTATTTAAGTGCGGCAAAACGAAGAATGATGCAAGGAAGAACTCAGTTTAATAAAGTTTCACGGTTTATCGATGAGATTCCGGAACAGCTATTACAGTTAGACACAGGGGTCAACTTCAAAGAAAAACGTCCAGATAAAGCATTGTTTTCATCAAATCGCAGTAATCGATTTAGAAAACCATATCAAGCAAAATCATTTACTTCAACGAAAATGGATACTTTACCATATGATGTTGGAGATATGGTGAAACATATAAAATTTGGAAAAGGAAAAGTGCTTGAAATTGTCTCTGGAGGCCGTGATTACGAGGTAACAGTAGACTTTGAGAAAGCAGGAGTGAAAAAAATGTTCGCATCCTTTGCAAAACTAAAAAAAGTCGAATAAAATGAACGAAAAAGTTAGTAAAATATAGTTAGAAGTGATATAATAAAGAAAACGCATAAGAAAGGAATGAGCGGCATGGAAAAATTAAGTGATCTTTTAGAAATGGCAAAAGTTTCAGACATCATTGCAACAAAAAAAGAAAAAGAAGATAACAAAATCGTTTGGGCGTTAGCGATCATCGGAGCGATCGCAGCAGTTGCAGGAATCGCATTTGCGGTATATAAATATCTGACACCAGATTATATGGATGATTTTGATGAAGACTTTGATGATGATTTTGACGATGATTTCTTCGATGAAGAAGATGATACGGATGTGAAAGAAGAAGACATCGAGGAAGTGGAATAAGAAAGCTTCATATAGGAAACTGAAACGAAGAAAGAACACCTGTTTTTGGTGTTCTTTTTTTGATACAATTAGTGGCTTTTTCCTATGATTTTGTTAGAAGGTCTAAGAAAAATAAAAAAGGATAATGAAAAAATATAAGATCAGAAACCGCATAAACAGGGGATTTGCGACAAAGTGTTCAAGAAAAATAAAAAAAGTTGAAAAAAGTTGTTGACATTTAAAGGACGATTCTATATAATAAATCTTGCTGTTGAGGAAATAGAGAAACAGCAAAGCACTTACGGGGTGTGGCTCAGCTTGGCTAGAGCGCTTGATTTGGGATCAAGAGGTCGCAGGTTCGAATCCTGTCACCCCGATTGTAAGCGGGTGTAGTTCAATGGTAGAACTCCAGCCTTCCAAGCTGATCACGTGGGT
>OLOM01000108.1_pt1 | contig 62152 bp, 57 predicted proteins | sample 1672531 | NCBI WGS metagenome assembly OLOM01 (sample SAMEA3136696, study PRJEB25190) | human gut metagenome | reverse complement strand
GCGCGGATGGCGGCCTCGTAGCGCGGGCGCCCCGGACAACAGGGTCCGACCCCGGCGCGCGCCGCGCTCGAGGCCGTTGGGAGGCCACTCGAGTTCTTTTTTATGGGCGGCGGGGGACCGCCACGCCCGCCAACAGACTCCGATTTCGCCACGAGGCCCCCAGCCGTAGCAACGAAATGCGCAGCCGAGAAGGCCACGCGCGGATATTAGAATGCCGAACGTGCGTCGAGAAGACACGCCCTCAAACGGCGCGGTCGCCGGGTGAAGATAGGTAGGCCCGGCCGTGCGCGGTAGCTCCGCGGACGGCCGGGCCGGTTTTGCCTCTTGACAATGTTCAACTCATATTAAAAAAGGTCCGCCATCCAGCGATGGCGGATCTTTTTCACACCGATTGGTTTTCCAAAAACTTACGCGTTTTTCTTGCCAAACTTTGCCTTGAGCAGGCCCACAACCGTTGGGACAACCGAGACGGCAACGATACCTACGATCAGCAGCTCAAAATGCTCCTGTACAAAAGGAATGCCGCCAAAGAAGAATCCCAGCAGCGTGAAGAGCGTGGACCAGGTAATACCGCCCAGCACGTTGAAGAGGACGAAGGAGTGCCACTTCATGCCGCCTACGCCGGCGAGAAACGGCACGAACGTGCGGATGAACGGGAAAAAACGACCCAAGAAGATGGCCAGATGGCCCCACTTGTCGAGGAATGCCTCGGACTTTTCGATACGCTCGGGCGTCATGACCTTGACCTTGCCCGAAGCGATGATCTTCTTGCCAAAGAAGTGGCCGATCATAAAGTTGCACTGATCGCCCAAAATCGCTGCGCACCATGCCACCGCGAGCAGCGTGAAGATATTGAAGCTGCCATCGGCGGCAAAGCAGCCGCTTGCAAACAGCAGCGAATCGCCGGGCAAAAAGGGCATGAAAACCACGCCGGTCTCGATGAAGATAATCAAGAAGATAAAGCCATATGCCGTGAGCGGGCCCGCTGCGATCCAGGCAGAAATCGCCGTACGCGGGTCTTTAAGCAGCTCGACGATCGTATTGATGAAATCCATGGAGTAAAACCTCTCTGCTGTGGGCGCGGAATACGTCCAAGCAAAAAAGTATACGTGCGGCAGCACCGCGCAACAAAAGCCCAACGCGATTAGCAGCAACTATGCATAAGTAACAGGTGTAGCCGTCGCACACGACGCCCGGGCGTGCACCGTTCTACAATCCCGGGAAACGCTTTCGAGGATCCCCGGCAGACCACTCGATATCGATAATCGTCACGCGAAGGGCCGCTTCATCCACCGTGTAGTAAAGCGTAAAAGGCGTATCGGGAAGCGGCAAATATCTACAGGGAAACGGCGGTCGAGCCGCTATGTACTCAGGATCGTAGACGGGACCCAGGGATGGAAACGCCGACAGCATCTCGACCGCCCACTCAAAGCGCCTCAAGACCGATTCCAACGCCACATTCTGCTCGATAAAATCGGCAGCGTAATCGGTAATCTCTACTTTATAGCTCACGCTACCAGCCCTTTTTTTCGCGAATGGCACCAAGGGCGCCCCTTGCGTCCGACGTCTTTCCACCAAGGACGTCGGCATAGCCACGCATCAAGCCTTGGTAAACATCCATCTCACGTTTTTGCGCACGCTCCTTGGCCGACACCATCCGGTCAAAAGCCGCAGCGTCCATCACCACCACGCTCGCTTTTCCGTTGCGCGTTAGATAGATAGGCTCTTGGGTTTTTTCCAATGTATCAATAAGGGCTGTTTGATTGCGATTGAACTCCGAAAGCGATGCAACGGCTGGCATGACAGCTCCTTTCAGCGTAGTATCATATTTACAGTAAATATACAGTAAATAGCCTTCCGGTCAAAACAATCGAACTTCGCGAAACGTATTATTCTTTCTTCTCTCCTGGAACTCATTAATCCTAGTAGTTCGCTATACTTAAGCGCATCGTTTGCACGGGAGGGGTGCCGAAGATGAGCTTTATCACGACAATTCGCGAGGATATCGCCAACGTTAAGCGGGAAGACCCTGCCGCGCAAAACGGCCTTGTCATCTTTCTTACCTACCCCGGCCTTCACGCCAAATGGAATCATGTGCCCGAACACTGGCTGTGGAACCATGGTTGCAAAAGCCTCGCGCGCATCATGTCGCAGATAACCCGCCATATGACCGGCGTCGAGATTCACCCCGCCGCACACATCGGCAAGCACTTCTTCATCGACCATGCCATGGGCGTCATCATTGGCGAGACCGCGGTCGTTGGCGATAACTGCACGCTCTACCAGGGCGTCACCCTGGGCGGCACCGGCAATGAGACAGGCAAGCGCCACCCTACGCTGGGCAACAACGTAACCGTTGGCTGCGGCGCCAAGGTGCTGGGAAACATCACCATCGGCGACAACGTCAGAATCGGCGGCAACTCCGTGGTGGTCAAAGACGTTCCGGCCAACTGCACCGTGGTGGGCGTGCCGGGGCGCATCGTCAAGCGCAACGGATGCCGCGTCTTTGAAGAAACCTTCGACGCCAAGCGTCACCGCGAGTTCATGCCCGACCCCGGCGAGGAGGCATCGGCTCGCAACCGCGCGAGTATCGCCGAAAACGCTCGCCGCGTCACCGAGCTCGAGGCGGAGGTCGCCAAGCTCACCGCCCTTGTGCGCCAACTGACCGATCAAGCTGCCAAAAAGTAGCCTCGCGCGCATAAACAGGCCTTTTACGTCACAGCAAAAAGGCGAGGTGCCAAACCCGGCACCTCGCCTCATTTCATTTACGCAAACTGGCTCTGATAGAGCGTCGCATACGCGCCGCCCCGTTCGAGCAGCTCCTCATGCGTTCCCTGCTCGATGATATTGCCCGCGTGCATGACCAAAATCAAGTCGGCATCCACGATTGTCGACAACCGATGGGCGATCACAAAGCTCGTACGACCCTGCATAAGCGCCGTCATCGCACGGTCGATAGCGCGCTCGGTACGCGTGTCCACGCTCGACGTCGCCTCATCCAAAATCAAGATCTTGGGGTTTGCCAGCAAGACGCGCGCAATGGTGAGCAGCTGGCGCTGACCCTGGCTGATGTTCTCCGCGTCGTTTGCCACCTGCGTGTCATAGCCGGCGGGCATAGTGCGCACAAAGAAGTCCACCTGCGCGGCACGGGCCGCGGCAACGATCTCTTCGCGCGAAGCGCCATCGCATCCGTACGCGATGTTCTCGGCAATGGTGCCGTCGAATAGCCATGCATCCTGCAGCACCATGCCAAAGTTCGAACGCAGCTCCGCTCGAGTCATGGCACGCGTGTCCACGCCATCAAGCGTGATGCGGCCCCCATCAATCTCGTAAAAACGCATGAGCAAGTTAACGAGCGTGGTCTTGCCCGCGCCCGTCGTACCCACGATTGCGATCTTCTGGCCGGGCTCCGCCGTAAAGGACACGTCCTGCATAAGGGTCTTCTCGGGCGTATAACCAAACTTCACGTGTTCGAACGAAACGCGCCCCTGCATAGGCTGAGGCACATGCGCCGCCAGCTCGGGCGCCGGATCGGGCTCGATTTCGGGCTCATCAAATACATCGAACACGCGCTCCACGCTCGCCAGCGCGCTTTGCATCGAGTTGATGGTGTAGCTCAGCTGCGTTATGGGCTCGCCTGCCGTATAGATGTACTGGAAAAACGCCTGGAATATACCGACGGTCATACGGCCGGCAACAAGCATGTTGCAACCCACAACGGCGATGATAATCTGCGAGAGCCTGCTTAGGAAACGAATTGCCGGTCCCACCGCATTGGTGTAGAAATCCGCCTTGCAGTTGGCGTCAGCAAGTTCTGCGGCCTGCGAGCAAACTTCATCGGCACTGGCCTTCTCGCGGCAAAACGAACGAATCACCAAACGTCCGCTGTAGGCCTCCTCAACTGCCCCGGTTAAGGTTCCCAAAAGCTCTTGTCGCCGCGCCGCAGCGCCAAGAGTCGCCTTGGAAACCCAAGCGGTAATACCCAGGGAGATTGCCGAAAAGACCAGGAAAATCGCAGTGAGCTCAACGCTATACGTAAGCATCATGATCACCGAGCCGATGATACTGCCTATCGCAGTGAGCAGCGTGAGCACGCCGCGCTGCAGCACTTCGCTCATCTTGTCGAGGTCGTTTGTAGCACGGCTCACAATCTCACCGGGCTTGTGCCCGTCGTAGAACTTCAACGGCAAACGGTTGAGCTTTGCCGCCAAACGATTGCGCAAATTAAGGTTAAGGCGCTCCGCAAAACTCGCCATACACAGGCTCTGCGTCGAATAGAAAACGAGCGCCACAGTCCAGATTCCCAGGTAAAAAAGAATCTTCTCGCCGCCCGTCCCCCAGCCGATCGAGAACTGCCTGCCGGCAGCATCGGCCGCTTGAACCTGCGTCCAGATGTAGTCGATGAGATGCGCAGAGTAGGCAGGCGCTGCAATCGAGCACACCGTATAGAAAACGATGGCGATGACTACGACCACAAAGCGCCAGCGCTGGTCTGCCGCCTCATCCCATAGACGACGCACCGTCACCCAGGTGTTGCGGGGCTTGAGGTCTTCAAGCTCCCCCTCCTCCGAATCGTGCAGATCGGCCAAGCGCTTTTGTTCGCGCCTCAGCTCCTCCTGCTCTTCCTCGGCAAAAATCTCCTCGGCAGAAAGATACTTCTTCTGCTCACTCATGCGCCCCACCTCCCCTCATCTGCGATTCGGCGATAGCACGATATACCTCACACGCTTCCATAAGCTCCTCGTGGCGCCCCTGGCCCACAACCTCGCCGTCCTTAAGCACGATGATCTGATCGGCGTGCAAGATGGTCGAGATGCGCTGGGCGATGATGAGAAGTGCAGAGCCGCGCATCTCCTGCGTCAACGCGGCGCGCAGGGCGGCATCAGTCTTAAAATCGAGTGCCGAAAAGCTGTCGTCAAAGATATAGAGGTCCGCGGGCTTGATAATCGCGCGTGCAATGGCCAAACGCTGGCGCTGACCACCCGAGAAGTTCGTTCCCCCCTGGGCCACCGCCGCATCGAGCCCGTGTTCGAGATCGTAGACAAACTGGCTTTGGGCAACGTCGAGCGCATGGCGCATCTGCCCCTCTGTCGCATCGGGCAAGCCGTCTCGCAGATTGCTCGCCACGGTGCCCGAGAAGAGCCATGCCTTTTGCGGCACATACGAGATGCGTGCACGCAGTTCACGCTGCGTGATATCGCGCACATCGCGCTCACCCAAAAGCACGCGCCCGCGCGTAATGTCGTGAAGGCGCAGCAAGAGCTTTGCCACCGTCGATTTACCCGACCCCGTCGATCCGATAATCGCCGTGGTTTGCCCACGTCGACAGCTAAAAGTAAGGTCATGAAGCGTATCTTGGTCAGCATCGGCAAAACGGAAGCTCGCGTGGTCAAAGCGCGCCACCACATCCCGTTCGCCTGCAAGCGCACGCGCGGGCTCCGCCGCAACAGAAGGCATCTTGGCATCCGCGCTGTCCACAATGGAAGGCTCGAGCTCCAGCACCTCGCGCGCACGATCAAGACATGCCTTGGCGCGCGGCATGGTCACCATCACCATCTGCGCCGTCATGATGTAGAAGAGGATGAGGATGGCATACTCCAGCACTGCCGAAATGCTGGCAATCTGCATAGCATGCGCACCTACGCGATTGCCGCCAAGCCAGATAACGCACACCTCAACCATGTTCATCACGAAGAAACACGAGCAATCGAGACCCGAAAACACGTAGTTCACGCGGATGGCGTTTTGCGCATACTCCCCGAACACGCGCCCTTCGCGCTCCTCCTCGCGCTTTTCCCGGCCAAACGCTCGAATCACGCGCGCACCGATGATGTTCTCGCGTAGCACCACATTCATGCGGTCGATAAAGTTTTGCAGGCGAATAAAGATCGGCGCCGTCTTGGCCACCGTAATCACCGCAAGCACCATTACGATAGCCACGGCGATCAGCAGCATGAGGCCCATTTGGTAGTCGATCCTAAAAGCAAGGATGATACCGACGACGGCGAGTACCGGCATAGGCAGCACCAACTGGCAGGTCATGATAATCGCCTGCTGAATCACGTTGATATCGCCCAGCGTGCGCGTAATCATGGCACCGGTTCCAAAGCGTTCGAAATCGCTCGCTGAGAACTCCAGGGACTTACGATAGATCGCGCAGCGGATGTCGCAGGCAACCCGCGAGGCCAAGCGCGCAGTGAGGTAAGAGCCGGTCACCGCACCGCCCGAAGCCATGGCGGTGGCGCCCAGCATGAGCAGGCTGTTGCGCAGGATGTACTCGGTCGATCCCGATGTGATGCCCACATTGACCATATTTGCAAGCATGGTGGGAACCAGCAGCGTTCCCGCGTTGTCAATCAGCAAAACAAGAAGGGTGAGGGCAACGAGCCCTTTGTGAGGTTTGAGGAAACGCACGAGCGTTTTCATATATATCCTTCGTTCGTTATCGAGTTTCTTCCAGAATTGCTTCTTTGAGCTTCGTGAGCTCGAGCGAAAGCGCGGCATCGTACTTATTTACCAAGGCCTCGAAGCGTTTGCGCTCGGTAGCGGTCAGCGTCGAGAGGGCTTTAACCTCGGCATCGAGTGCGGGCGCGATAAAGCGTTTTGAAAAGCGCGTGCCCTCGGCGGTTAGCTGGGCCACTTTGTTCTTGCGGCTTCCCTCGGCGTAAACCAAATCCACAAGCCCGCGCATCGACAGATGCTTGAGCGCCGAGTTGATGGTCTGCTTGCTGTAGCCCCACTTCGAGCAAAGCGCGGCAACGGGACGCGAGCCGCCATGCTGCACGATGTCATAGATCATCCAGTACGAGCACTCCGGAAGCCCACATGCCCGAGCAACCTCGTAGTAGAGCTTATCCACCTGGTTGTAACCATGGTCGAGGCGCTGCGCCATCGCAGCGAGCTCGTCCCCATCCATATCGTCCATACCCCTCCGAAGATTCGCTCGGCATCAGTAATCCGAAATCGGACATTTCTTTCGAGAGAGGGTAGTCCGGTTTCGGATTACTGTCAAGAGGGGGTCATTCGCGCCAAAGCGAACCTTGCCATAAAAAACCCGCCAACGTGAGCTGACGGGCAAAAGGGGAATCGATTATTAAAACGCAAGCGTTCGTCTAGTCCTCCTGTATCGACTCGTAGAACGTAGCGCCCGCACAGAGGTCGTGGATGCTCTTTCCGTCATGCCAGGGAAGCTCGATAAGCTCGGACAAGGTGTTGACCAGCTCGGAGCAATCCGTAAAGCGGCCCTTCTCGTTGAGCTGGTTGCAATCCTGCACACGCCAGTAGCCATCGGTGTGCGTGATGTAATACTGACCGCCGTCGGCATCCATAAAGATGCGCGTCTTAGACCGCAGGTAGCTCAGGAGATCCTCGAATTCCAAGGATATCGTCTCGTCTGCCTTCAATCCCATGATGACCTCCCAAATGGTCGCGGGCGGATGTGAAAGCCCCGTATCAAACAGAGCGTTATCTTCAAATAAACCCGTTTAAGGCCCCGCGCGACAGGTCATTTAGGCAGGCGGCACAGACATACACGCAAACGGAAGAAAACGAAAAAGATATGGCAGCCGAGTGTGCAACGCGCACATTGACAAGCCCTACGCATCTTAAAATTCTGCAAGTCCTAAGCCATTATTCATATAAGCTCAGTGGGTATAGATAGCCCCGTAGACCAATTCCCAATCGAAAGGAACCGTTATGGATGCTCTCGATGCCCTAAAGACGCGCCGCAGCTGCCGAGCATACCTCGATCGCCCTGTCGACGCCCAAACGATCGATACCATTATCGAAGCGGGCCGCTTCGCCGCAAGCGGCATGGGACGCCAGCCCGTCACCTTTGTTGCTGTAACCGATCCCGCCACAGTCAAACAGCTCTCGCGCATGAACGCCCAGATTATGGGAGTCGACACCGATCCGTTCTATGGAGCGCAGACGGTAGTTGTGGTGCTTGTTGACGCAAGCGTTCCCACTTGTGTGGAAGACGGCGCCCTCGCTATGGGCAACCTCATGAATGCGGCGCATGCCCTAGGCGTCGATTCGTGCTGGATCCATCGCGCACGCGAGGAGTTTGAGTCCAAAGAGGGGCGCGCACTTTTGGCATCTTGGGGTCTTCCCTCCGACGGATCGCTGCGTGGCGTAGGCCATTGCATCCTGGGTTACGCCGCTGGCCCCGCAGGCGAACCCAAACCGCGTCGCGACAACGTGGTGTACGTAAAGTAGCCTTTACCCCCAGTAGCCCTTGTATGCAATCGGGCCTGTCCGCATCTTTGGACAGGCCCGATTTCTCATACGCTTGGTGCGTTTGCGCTATTTGCCTTTGACCATTCCGGCAATACGATCGGAAATCGAAGTCTGGCCGCGACGGTCCTCGCCCCAGAAGGAAACAGACACCATGCCCGGCCCCACATGGCAGCCAATCGTGGGACCGATGTTCGTCTCGAGAAACATCGTGGTGTCGTCTTGCTTGGCAATCAGCTCACGCAGCCGACGGGCATCGCCCGTGGCATCGGCGTTGCCGATAGCCGCGACGTTAGAGTACAGGTCTGCATTGCGACCCTTGCTATAGAATTCCGCCATGCGCCGCAGCCCCTTCTTACGACCGCGCACCACGCCCACAACGGCGAGCTTGCCATCAGTATCAAAGGTAAGCAGCGGCTTGACGTCCAGCTTTCCGCCCACAAGCGCCACACCGGCAGGAATCCTGCCGCCTCGATGCAGGGCATCAAGATCGTCGACCATAAACATCGTCTGCACGTAATAGCGCGCCTCGGCCGCCCAAGCGGCAAGCTCGGCAGCAGTAAGGCCGCGGTCGCGCTGACGCACCGCCTCGGCAATGATCAGGCCCTGGGGCGTGGAGCCCAATTTAAGATCGACAACATACATGCCCAGCTCTGCCGCAGACTCGACCTCGCGCTCGCGGCAGATGCGCGCAAGCGCGGTGCAGGCGCCCTCGTATGCACCGGAAAGCCCACTCGAAAAAGCCAGATACACCGTTGGCACACCCGAATCGATCGCCTCGTTGAAGGCGGTCTCAAAAGCGAGCTGCGAAGGCTGCGAGGTCATTGGCTGTGCACCATGGCGCATGGCCTCGTAAAAATCGTGTGCCGAGATGCTCTCATACATATCGTCCACACCCGTTAGGCCATCGTCGCCTTTGACGGTCTCGGTATAGGAAAAATTGAGCACGCGCAGGCCCGCACGTTCGCAGTAACCCCTCGAAAGCTCGCAGCATGAATCGACAATGATATTGCAGGCAGCACCGGAAGTGGGCATGAAAAAAACTCCGCTCGAATCGAAAAACATATGCGCACAATTGTGACAGCATCGGCAGCCTTCGAGCGGCAAAAGCAGAAGTTGCGCACATACGCAAGCAAGCGTGCACGCCAAAAGCAAAGCGACCCCGAGAACTCGGGGTCGCTCCTCATTCTTGTGTGGATGGCGTCACAAGAACGGAAAGGGTACCAACGGGGCGTTGAGAGCACTCGGCGGGCTTGTCCGCAGTGTTAGTAATGTCGCTCACCATCGCCGTGCGCACCGGCTCGAAATCCCTTGTCGCACGGCGATGGCGGACGTTGCCAAGAGCCCTCATCGCCCAGTTGGAAGCTGGCGGTTAGCCACTCCGTCAGGCACCTTCTGTTTGGTGCACCACTATAATCGCGCGTCGCCTTTTCCTGCTCTATACTGACAAATGCGAATTATCGTTTAATTTTGAAACAGTCACAGAGGTGGCCCATGGACAACCGAGACACGAACAGCCCCGCCGTCAACTATCTTGCCCCGGACTCACTGCAAGAGCTTCTTGTCGGAGCGCTTGCCGACGCCGGCATCGATATCATCGCCTTCGACAGCGACGCGTCCGTTGCCTTTACCACCCTGACACCGGCACAGGAGCATCGCGATACTCTGATTCAATACGCGCGAAACCATCGATACCAAGCAGCCGAGGGAGGGCGCCTGCTGTTTACGCGCGACCGAAAGCTCTTTACGCTCTATCCCCGCAAACAAGATGTGGGCGGGCACGCGCTCGACGTCTTTACCGTGCGCCATCGACGCAGCAGCACCGTACGGCCCGGCATCGATTGGCTCAATGCCGAAGACGTGCGCGCCGATTTTGAGCAAAGCGCCTTTGGCATCATCGAGGGCGAAGCGGCCCTCTCCCCGCTTGTCCTTGCATCCTACGAGCACAACACGCCCGTGATGCTGGAAGGCGAAGCAGGGTCTGGCAAAGACCAGATAGCCGAGCTTCTCTATTTGAGCGGTTCCCTTTCCCACCAGCCATTTGTTCGCATTAGCTGCGATATCTTGAACGACCGCTCCTGGCATCATCTGCTCAAATCCGCAGATTCGCCGCTCTATCAAACCGATATGACCATCTATATCAGGCGCTTGCATGCCCTGGAAGAACGCCGCCATCGCGAACTTCTGGCAACGCTGCGCGAAGGAGCCCTGACCGAACGCTGCCGCGTGATTCTTTCGGGCAACGACATTCCCGGTGGTGGAGAGTGCGATGCCGTAGCCCAATGTGCCGAGCAGCTCAACTGCGCGGTCTGCATTGCCCCCTCCGTGCGAGAACAAGGCGAACCCGCGCGACGCGTCGAACGCTACCTGGCGAGCCTCGCTCAAGAATTTGAAATGGAGGCGCCATCGATCGAGCACGATGCCGCAGCGATCTTGAACGCCTACAGCTGGCCGCGCAATTACGCGCAGTTGCGCGAAGTTGCCGAGCGCCTGCTGATTCTAGGCGGAGACGCCCCCGTTAGCAAAGAGAACGCAAACGCGGTTCTTGCTCAGGAAAACGTGATTCGCTCCGGAGTCTTCTCATCTCCGGCCCTGGAAACCGACCTCTATATCCTGCGCCCCCTCGCCGACACCGAGCGAGATATCGCCCAGCTGGTTGTCGACCACCTGGGCGGCAACAAAACAAAAGCGGCCGATGTCTTGGGCATCAGCCGCACTACCCTTTGGCGCCTCCTTCGCTAACACGCGAGCAAAATGCGCCTCGTCGGAGCTTTCGCTAGGCTTCCTCGAGAACCACGTGCCGGAAGGAGCCGTCCTCGTAGATGCCGTAGCTGTGCGTCCCATCTTTGGGAATGGATACGCTGCCTGGGTTGAAAAGCCACAAGCCCGGATGCTTCTGGCTCTCCTCGTTGACCTTGATATGCGTATGTCCGTACACCAGCGCGGAGCCGGCGGGCAGCGCCGGTGCGTTATCGACGCTGTTGTGCACGCCGGCGCCAAACACATGACCATGCGTGCAAAAGAGCTCGCGACCGTCGCTATCCATCACGAGAGCGCTGTCGGACATACAGGGAAACTCGAGCACCATCTGATCGACCTCTGCTTCACAGTTACCGCGCACCGCAATCACGCGCCCGCTTTTGGCAAGATCGTTGAGCAGCGGAATCACGCGCTTGGGAGCGTAATCGCGCGGGAGGTCGTTGCGGGGCCCATGGTAGAGCAGGTCACCCAAAAGAATGATGCGATCGGGCTGTTCGGCCTCGATGGCAGACATCAGGCGCTCGGCCCAATACGCGGAGCCATGGATGTCGGATGCGATAAGAAACTTCATGAGTAGGTCCAATCTCGAGGTGCTTCGCTAAAGCATCGGGTTAGCGTAGGGATTCCTTCGCAACAGCGCTGGCGCAATAGGAAATGCCCGCGATGATCAATGCGTTGATCACAACCGACACAACAGCGGTGCCGTTCAGGATAGCAAGCACCACATCGGCGGCATTGACAAGCAGCCCGACGAGCGCCACGGGCAGCAGGCCGCGGGCGCGAACGGGAACGTTAGCGGCAGAGATGCCCTGCGCCCCCAGCAAAAACGCAAAGAGCACGACAAACCCCATCACGATGGAATGCAGCAGGTCGGGCGTCTGGTCGCCGGAGGTGTTGAGCACGATAAGGGTGATTAGCAGGTCAATGCCGCCAATCACGGCAAGAAGGCTCAGGACCTTCAGCGCTTTTCGCATAGTGGACATACGGTCTCCTCTCCCCGCCCAGCGGCGAAGTTACATTCATATACGCAAAGCATTGTACCCCGCCCTATCGGACGTGAGTGCGCCTCATCGGCCGCAAACCGCCTCGCGCACGGTATCCATCACCGTCTGCAGCGCAACGCCTTTATCGCGCGCGATGGCGGCACAGGCCTCGTACTCCGGCATCGTGCGCTGCGTGCCGTCGGGAAGACGGACGGTCTTTACCAAGACGTCGCCCCAGGGTGTCTCCACCGTCTCGATAGCGCGAGGCAGGCAGGTGCGCTCCATCTCCTGGCGACGAATGCCGATGGTCGTCGTCTCGCTCAAGATAATCTCCTCCATGCGTAAAACATCGGAAGGCTCCACAATAACCTGGAGCTGATAGGCGGGGCGGCCCTTCTTGCAGAATATCGGCAGCCAATGCGTCTCGCGCGCACCAGCCTCACGCAAACGCTCCACGGCATAGGCCAAAACCTCCGGCGAGCAGTCGTCGATATCGCATTCAAGCTTAACAATGCAGTTGGGCGCTTGCGTTTCGGCAGAGAGCGAGGGACGAGGTCCACAGGCGGCAACACCAACGTGCGCGTCAAGCTCCTCGATGAGCATTGCGCGCAAGATCGATGGACGCTCGTAGGAGCGCTTGCCCGCGCCGAGCCCCACCGCGCGAATCGCATAGCGCTCGGGCAGGGAAAACTCGGGCTCCAGGGCGGCAACGAGCGCCGCGCCGGTGGGCGTCACAAGTTCACCCTCAACCGAACTCGAGGACAGCGGCAAGCTATGGGCGATGCAGATGTTCAACGTTGCGGGAACGGGCACCGGGATAACGCCGTGCTGGCAGCGAATCGTCCCATGGCCATCGGTCAGCGCGGGGACAATCGCTCGCTCAATGTCCAGATCGTCAATCAAGAATGCCGCCGCGAGAACATCGACAATAGAATCGACTGCGCCCACCTCGTGAAAGTGGACCTGGTCGATCGGCAGACCATGGGCCTTTGCCTCGGCCCGTGCGAGAATGCGAAAGGCGTCGCGAGCGAGGCCGCGCGCACGCTCGGAAAGTGGGGCGGCGTCGATGACCTGCTCGACCTGCGCTAAACCACGATGCGCATGATGATGGTCGTGGTCGTGGTCGTGGTCGTGGTCGTGGTCGTGGTCGTGGTCGTGGTCGTGAGAAGTGTCGCCCAAACCGTGCAGATAGGCCATGTCGTGATCATGGTTCTCGTGCGCGACGTCCAGTTTCACGTCGAAGTCGCAGCAATCGATACCGGCCTTCTTCACGCGCGTCACCGCAACCGAAAACCCCTCGAGCGACAATTTCTCGAACATTTGCGTCAGCCGACCCAGCGCAGGCTTTCCCCCAAGGTCAAGAAGCGCCGCAACCAACATGTCACCGGCAATTCCTGCCTGACAATCCAAATAGAGCGTTTTGCCGCACCTCGTGTCCGCTGCCCTTATCGCCATCTCCACGCAGCCCCTCTCGATCTCAAGCGCAAACGTTTCCCGCCAACGCTACCACAGCAGATGCGCAACGCAAACAAACATGTTCTGCACTAGCCCAACTTGTCCACGCAGGCATACGGAGCAGCGACGCGCACCACGATAACCCCATGCCCGCGTGCTATGCTTTGCGGCATCGTTTGCACGCAATGCGCCAACAATATGTACGGGAGGCACGCATGTCCCAAGAAGATATCAAGCAAAGCATCCACGACGCCTTTGATGAGGACGACCCGAGCCCGGCAAAACGAGCCCCCAAGCCCGGCTCCGGCAATCCCGGCCTTCCCATCGCTTCTCTCATCTTTGCTGTAGCCGGAGCCATCCTCGGCGGCTATGTCAGCTGGATTTTGAGCGTTATCGCCGGCATCGTCGCCATCGTATTGGGCGTTGTGGCGCGCAAGCAGGCATCTCCACGCCTTGGCCTTGCCCTCGCAGGCATCGTTATCGGCGTGCTTTGCATCCTGAGCAGCCTCGCACTCGTAGGCATCTACCTGCTCAAGCTCAAGAACATGGGTCTGCTGTAACAAGCCATCGTCCAATAAAGGAGCCCTTATGCCTTGCCGCCCGTTGGTCGACTGCCATACTCACACGCATTTTTCCGATGGCGTCTCGACATTCGAGGAAAACGTCCGCACGGCGGCGGGCGCCGGCTGCGAGCTAATGGTCTCGACCGATCACCTCACCCTGCCCGCCAGCATGGACGCTCCTGGAGATGTGCAAGTCACGGTTGCAGACCTTCCGGCCCATCGTGCCGCCTTCGACGATGCAGTCAAACTCGCGGCCGAGCTTTCACCCTCGTTCAAGCTGCTATACGGCTTCGAATGCGACTGGTATCCCGGATGCGAACCACTGGTCAAAGCATGGTCGGCAGGCGCCGCTGTGCGCTTGGGCAGCATTCACTGGCTCGGCGACCCGGGCAATATCATGGCGGGCGCTGCTGGCACTGCCGGAACCGCAGGTGTGCCCCGTGCCGACCCGCCCAACTCCGACGCCGGCTGGATCGACTACGATGCCGACCTGCATGTTTGGAAAAACCTCGGCGTGTACGAGGTTTGGCGCCGCTATGTCGATGCCTGGTGCGCTGCCTGCGAAAGCCCGCTCGATTTTGATGTAATGGCGCACCCGGACCTCCCCATGCGCTTTGCCAACGAGGGGCTTGCGCCGGATTTTAATCTTGCCCCCTTATGGGACCAGATGGCAGCGTGCGCGCACGATACGCACAGGCGCATCGAAGTTTCCACGGCCGGTATGCGCAAAAGCGTAAACGATTATTACCCCACTCGTGGTCTGCTCGAGCGTTTTGCCCATGCGGGCGTCCCCATCGCGTTTGGGTCTGATGCACACCGCGCCTGTGATATCTGCTGGGGCATCCGCGATGCCTATGCATTCGCCTATAGCTGCGGATACCGCTCGTTTGATATCCCCCGCGATGCCGGGGCATGGGAGACCGTCTCCCTCTAGGGCGCCGGGGCATCGCGAAGCATCGCCACCCGTTGCCAAAAGCGACCAAAAATGGGCGGGCGCCATCCTCGCAGAAGGCGCCCGCCCGATTACGTTATGTAAAACCGGCTACTTCATGCGCGCATTGAGCTCGCCGGCAAGCTCATCGAGGGTCACGCCGTAGCGCTCGAGCGTCACGAGCAGATGGTACACCAAGTCGCCCGCCTCGTAGCGAATGTGGTCGTGGTCTTTATCCTTGCAGGCCATGATCACCTCGCTTGCCTCCTCGGCGATCTTCTTGAGCAGTTCGTCCTCGACATCGGTCAAAAGGCGCGCCGTATAGCTCTTTTCGGGAGAAGACTCGCGACGTCCATGAATCGTCGCGGCCAGGCTCTCCAAAGTCTCACCGATATTACCATCCTGCACGTTAGCGGTACGTACGCCCATGCTTGATTCCTCCCAAACGTAACGCCGCTGCTACCGCGGCTTGCATCCCATCTACCTACGGCTCAACACGCTTGAAAAAACAACTGCGTGCACCCGTATGACATGCCGGACCGGGGCTGTCGACCTTCACGAGCAGCGTATCGCTATCGCAATCGGTCCACAGTTCGCGCACTTGCTGCATATTTCCGCTGGTCGTGCCCTTATTCCAAAGCTCCTGGCGGCTGCGGCTCCAAAACCACGTGGTGCCGCGTTCAAGCGTGAGCCCCACAGATTCCTCGTTCATCCACGCCACCATCAACACCTCGCCCGTATCGTACTGCTGAACCACACACGGAATGAGGCCGCGTTCGTCATAGGTGAGCTGCGCGGGCGTTGTGACCTCGATCATCTAAAAATCCAATCTTACCGGGATACCCTGGCTAGCCATGTACTCCTTTACTTGGCGAATGCTAAAGGTTCCAAAGTGAAACACGCTTGCTGCAAGCACGGCATCGGCTTCGCCCTCGATAACGCCTTCGGCAAAATGCTCGAGCGTACCCACGCCGCCGCTCGCGATCACAGGGATGGAGACCGCGCGAGCAACGGCACGCGTGAGCGCCAGATCAAATCCCTCTTTGGTACCGTCGCGATCCATGCTCGTAAGCAAAATCTCGCCCGCACCGCGGCGTGCCGCTTCCGCAGCCCACTCAACGGCATCGATACCCGTGGCATTGCGACCGCCCGCGGTAAAGACTTCCCACTTGTCGGCACCGGACTTTCCGGGCGTGCCCACGCGCTTGGCATCGATAGCGCATACCACCGCCTGGCTGCCAAACGCCGCAGCGGCCTGCGTAATCAAATTTGGATCGCGCACGGCCGCCGAGTTGAGCGACACCTTGTCGGCACCCGCCGCAACCATCTGGCGCATACCCGCAAGATCGCGAAAACCGCCGCCCACCGTATAGGGAATGGAGAGCTCCTCGGCCGCATGCGCAGCCATGTCGATTGTCGTTGCACGGTTATCGCTCGTGGCGGTAATGTCCAAGAACACGACCTCGTCAGCGCCCTCGCGATCATATGCCGAGGCAAGCTCGACTGGATCGCCCGCGTCGCGCAGTTCCACAAAGTTGACGCCCTTCACAACGCGTCCGCACTTGACGTCCAAACACGGAATGATGCGCTTGGTTAGCATGCGCTCTCCTCTCCATGGGCCACGGCCAAGGCCTCGGCCAACGTGAAGTTCCCCTCATACAGGGCACGCCCGGTGATGGCGCCCTCGATGACATCCGAACCCGCGGCGGCAACCGCACGAATGTCGTCGAGTGTGGAGATTCCTCCCGAGGCGACAACCGGAAAGCCGGCAACCTGGGCCACGTGGGCATATGCCGGCACATCGATGCCAGTCTGCATGCCATCGCGAGCGATATCGGTATAGACCAGGTGCCTGAAGCCCTGCTCGGCAAGCTGCCCCACCACCTCGTCAAGCGCCAGGCCCACGCCATCGCGCCAGCCGTTCACCTTGACCTGACCGTCGCGAGCGGCAACGTCGGCCACCAGCAAGTCGCCAAAGCCGTGCGCCGCGACCTCGGCAAAGCCCGGCTCCGTTACTAAAACGGTACCCATGGCAATGCGCTTGGCGCCATACCCCGCAAGTTCATCGATGCGTGCAAGCGAGCGCACGCCGCCGCCCACATCGATAGACAGGCCATCTACCTGGCAGATTGCCTCGATAGCGCGCGAATTAGCCTCGCGAGCGGCCTCATCCTCCTCGAACGCAGCCGAAAGATCGACCACATGAAGCCACATTGCGCCCTGCGCGGCAAACTCCCGCGCAACCGAAACGGGATCGTCGGAATAAACCTTGCAGCGGCTTCGGTCGCCGCGCTCCAGACGAACGACCTTGCCGCCAATCAGATCGATAGCGGGAAACAAAATCATGCGTCTACCTCCCCATCGTTCATGGCACCCTCGACGATGCCCACGAAGTTCTCGATAAGCCGCAGACCGCGCGCCGAGGATTTCTCGGGATGGAACTGGCAGCCAAAAACGCGCCCACGCTGCACCATGCAGGCAAAACTGCGCGTATAGTGCGTATGGCCCAGCGTATCCGCGGCAGAAACATCGAGGTCTGCCGCATACGAATGCGTGAAGTACATGTTGGCGCCCTCGGGAAAGTCGCTCAAAAGAGGCGAATCGGCACCCTCCTTGGTCAGATGCACCTGATCCCAACCAACATGGGGAACTTTAAGACGCGTGGACTCAAGGCGCGAACACGACCCCTGAATCAGTCCCAAACCGCGTACCCAACGCCTGCCGTCAGCCTCAAAAATCACTCCAGGATTTAAACCCTTGCCGTAAGCGTCGTTCGCAATAGCTACAGAGGCATCCTCGGGAACGGCCTCGTCACCGCGGTCAAGCAGTAGCTGAAGCCCCAGGCAAATACCTAAGATCGGCTTGTTTGCGCCAGCGGCCTCGAGCACCGCCTGGTCAAGCCCCGACTCGCTCATATAGGAGATGGCATCGTAAAACGACCCCACGCCGGGAATCACGATGCCGTCGGCCGCGCGGACACACGTGGGATCGTCGCTCGCATAGGCCTCGGCGCCAGCGCGCGCAAAACCGCGCACCACGCTCGACAGGTTGCCCTTGTGGTAGTCGACGATGACAATCGATGGACTGAGCACTGTTCCCTCTTCTCTTACCATTCAATCGATTAAAACGCCCAGCTAAAGGGTGCCCTTGGTCGATGGCACACCCTTTACGCGCGGGTCCATCTCGCACGCAAAACGCATGGCACGGCCCACGGCCTTAAAAGCTGCCTCGATAATGTGATGGCTGTTCTCGCCCGCCAGCTCGCGCACGTGCAGCGTGAGCTGGGCATCGCGCGCAAAGGCGTAGAAAAACTCGACCGCAAGCTCGGTATCGAACGAGCCCACGCGCTCGGTGGGCAGCGGCAGGTCACAATAGGCCTGACCGCGGCCGGAAATATCGACTGCCGCCATGACGAGCGTCTCGTCCATGGGGATGGTCGAATCAGCAAAGCGCGTGATGCCTGCTTTATCGCCAAGCGCCTGGCAAAACGCCTCGCCCAACACGATACCCGTATCCTCCACGGTGTGATGCGCATCGACCTCAACGTCGCCCACGGCATGCACCGTCAGGTCAAACTGGCCATGACGGCCAAACGCGTTGAGCATGTGGTCGAAAAACGGCACACCCGTATCGATATCGCAAACGCCAAACCCATCGAGGTCGAGCTTGATCTGGATGTCGGTCTCCCCCGTCTTGCGGGTTACCTCTGCGGTGCGAGACATCTACATCTCCTCCTTAACGAGCACAGCAAGCGCGCTCAATACAGCGTCGTTTTCCTCTGGCGTACCCACGGTAATGCGCAGGCAGTCGGCAAGCCCGGGCGCATAGCTAAAGTCGCGCACAAGAATCGAGTACTCGTCGCGCAGCCGCTCGCGCACACGGGTCGCATGCGCCATGCGCACAAGCAGGAAGTTGCCAAAACTCGGCCAGACCTCAACGGGCAGGCCTTTGGCAGCAAGCGCCTCGAGCGCAGCCTTGACGCGCTCGCGCTCCGCGGCAACCTGAGCCACAACCGGCGCATAGGCATCGCGAGCGCGCACGGCCGCAAGCGCCGCCGCCTGCGTAAGCACATTGACCGAGTAAATCTGGCGAATCGCCGCAAATACGTCGATAACCTCGGGCGCCGCGATCACATATCCGCAGCGCGTGCCTGCCGCCCCAAAGGCCTTGGAAAGCGTGTGCAGGATAACGAGGTTGGAGTGCTTCTCGATGAGCCCCTGAGCCGTGGCATCAGCGCCAAACGAGGCATCGGCAAACTCGATATACGCCTCGTCGACCATGACCATACCGGGACATGCCTCGCAAAGCTTGCCGACAAAATCGAGCGGAGCCACGTCTCCCGTGGGATTGTTGGGCGAGGTCACGATAGCCAGATCGCATGAGGGGGCAGCCTCGAGCACCGCCGCGCAATCGAGTTCGAAGGTCTTGGGATCGCGCCATACGTCGCGCACCTCGGTCTCAACAAGCGAGGCAAAAAACGCGTATTCGCTAAAGCACGGTGGACAATTGAGCAGCGTGCGCCCGCGCCCGCCAAAGGCGAGCAGGAAGTTATAGAGCAGCTCGTCGCCACCGTTGCCTGCGCAGATCATCTCGCGCGGCACACCGTGCCAGGCGGCCAGCTCGTCACGCAAGTCGTTGCTCATGGGATCGGGATAGCGGTTGAGGGGCGTTGCGGCCAAGGCGGCGTCAACGGCCTCGCGCACGCCCTCGGGCACGGGATAGGTGTTCTCGTTTGCCGAGAGATTGATGCTCGTGGGCGTGAAGTTTGGGTCATACGGCTCGATGCTCGCCAGATACGGCTGCACGAGCTCCTTCATCTTCTGGGAAAGCTCTGCCATCGCTATTCACCCACCGGCGTCGCGCCGTCGGCGACCGTCCGAACGTCATCGTCCGGCCAGGCAACAGCGGTAAGGTCCGTGTCGGCAAGTGCCTCGCAGCTTACGGAATCCTCACCCTGCTCCAGAATGCGACGACGCAGCGCCGCAGAAAGAGCGTGGGACCACAGGCCCTCGGCCTCAGCCAAACGCTGAGTCGCAGGCGCATCCTTCATCAGGCCCTGGGGCGTATAGCAAATGACACTCGAGCGCTTGACGAACTCCTCGACAGAAAGCGGATTGGAAAAAAGCGCCGTGCCGCCCGTGGGAAGCGTGTGGTTGGGACCGGCAACGTAGTCGCCAAGCGGCTCGGAGCTCCAAGCGCCCACAAAGATGGCGCCCGCGTTGCGAATGCCGCCCAGCAGCCCCATGGCGTCTTTGCAGTGAAGTTCCAAGTGCTCTGGCGCCACGGTGTTGACGGCCTCGACTGCGGCCGCCATATCGGCAGCGACTACGATCGTGCCCTCGTTGTCCAGAGAGGCGCGCGTGATCTCCGCGCGGGGCGACTGCGCCACCAGGACCTCGATACCGCGCTCGACCTGGGTGGCAAACTCGGCGTCGCAGGTAACCAGGTAGCAAGCTGCCAGCGGGTCGTGCTCGGCCTGCGCCATAAGATCGGCCGCAACAACCATGGGGTTCGCGCTCGCATCGGCGAGCACGCAGACCTCGGACGGTCCGGCGATCATATCGATACCGATATCACCCGAGACGATCTGCTTTGCCGCAGCCACAAAGGCGTTGCCCGGGCCGGTGATCTTATCGACCTTAGGGATAGTCTCGGTACCATAGGCAAGGGCCGCTACTGCCTGCGCGCCGCCCACCATGTAGATCTCATCCACACCGCCGAGCTTGGCTGTTGCAAGCGTGTAGGGGCTGATAAGCCCATCCTTTTGCGGAGGCGTGACCATGACCACGCGCTTGACCCCTGCGACCTTGGCGGGAATAGCGTTCATGAGCACCGTGGAGGGGTATTGCGCGCGTCCGCCCGGCACGTAGATGCCGGCCGCAGCAAGCGGGGTCACCTTGACGCCGAGCATGGTGCCATCCGCGCGCGTGGTAAACCAGCTCTGCTCGACCTCGCGCTCGTGGAACTCGCGAATCTGCGTAGCAGCTTTCTCGAGTGCCGCGACAAACGTGGGGTCCAAACCCTCAAGCGCCGCATCGATTTGCTCCTGCGGCAAACGGAAACTCTCAAGGTCAACACCGTCAAAACGGCTGCAATAGTCGCGCACCGCCGCGTCTCCCTCGGTGCGCACGCGGGCCACGATCTCCTTAGCAGAAGCCACGATATTCTCGGGCAGCACGCCCTTGCGATTGAGTTGGTTGACGCTCAGCAGCTCGCCCGCTGCCAACTTGATGGTCTTCATCTCAAGCAGTCCTATCTCTATTGGGCATCTGCGCCCATGCTACGTCAAAAACGGTATATGCCCGCTACTGGGCCGAGCCCGCAACGGGCTCGAAATGGAGATGCTCCACCGCGGCGGCCAGTCGCTCGCCCAAGATGCGCACGCGTGGATCCAGGCGAGCAGCACCGGGATTCACAAAGAACCGCGCCGTGCACTCCATGATCTCGCCGGTGATAACCAGATCGTTCTCGCGCAGGGTGGCGCCCGTGGCCGTGATATCGACAATGCGGTCGGTCATGCCCACGATGGGGCCCAGCTCGATATTGCCATGCAGCGAGACGATATCCGCCACCACGCCGCGGCTCGCATACCACGCTGCGGCGATGCGCGGGTACTTGGTTGCCACGCGAAGCGAGCCGCGACGGGCATAGTTGCGCTCGGCCTGGCCCGCACGCCACGAGGGCTCTGCCTCGATAAACTTGCAGGCGCCATAGCCAAGGTCGACCAGCTGCAAAAGGTTGAGACCAGCCTCGATCAGGGAGTCGCGGCCGCAAATGCCGCAGTCGGCGCCGCCGCAACCCACAAAGGCAGGGGCATCGCTGGGGCGCACGATAATAAACTCGATGTCGCCGATGCCGTCCTCGCCCGCGCGGGTATCACGGCCGTGCACGATAAGATGACGGCCCGGGTCACGCAGCTCGGAGGTGTCGATGCCGGCCGCCTCCAGAACCTCAAGCGTATCGGCCTTGAGAGAGCCCTTGGGCACGGCGATGCGCAACGGGGCGCCCGCTGCGTTGCCCGTGCGCACGGCAGCGTGGTCGCCGTCGGCAGCGTCCTCTGCCGTGTTCAGCGCGCTCTCCAGACGCTCGAGCGAAAAGGCAAAGCCCGCCGCGGGCACTTCGGCATCGGATTCGAACACGCCAGAGAAAACCGAGTCATACCTGCCGCCCGAGCCCACGGGATCGGGCAAACCGCCCGCATAGGCCTTGAACACCAGGCCAGTGTAGTAATCGAAGGAATTCATGATGGAAAAGTCAAAGGAGAGCAGCGCGGCGTCCTGAGCATCCAAACCCGCGATGAGCGCACGAAGCTCGCACGTCATGTCGCCTGCGACACCGGCTGCGGCGAGAAGCTCGTCCACACGATCGAGAACCGATGCACCGCCCACCAGGCGCGGCAGCTCGCAGATGGCAGCCTTCATGGCATCGGGCACGCTGCTTGCCATCACGCGAGCGTCCAGGTCCACAAAATCATTTGCGTGGACCATACGCAAGGCGTCCTCGGCCAAAGACGCGTCGCTCACATGTGCAAGAAGCGTTTTAAAAGGACGGACGCTGCCGCATACAACCCTGGCATCGGCAAGACCCAGAGCACGAACGGCGCTCGTCACCAGCGAAACTATCTCGACATCGCCCGCGGCGTCCCCTTCGCCGATAAGCTCGAAACCCAGCTGCGTAAACTGACGGGAGCCGCCAGCGCCACGTACCTGCTCGCGCACGACCGGCGCCTCATAGCGCAGGCGAAGCGGCAAATCGGCCGAGCGCATGCGCGTAGAGACCAGGCGCACGATGGGAAGCGTGTTGTCGAGGCGCACCACGAGCAAGCGGCCATCGTCATCAAACAACTTGAACGGGGTGTCCGCAATGCGGCCGCCCTCTTCGAGAGAGCCCTTGTCCTCAAGCAGCGGCGTTTCGACCGGAAGGTAATGATGAGCACGAAAGCAGTCCCTCACCGTCTGTGCGATCTCCTCGCGCGCCTGAGCCTCCTCGGGCAAAATGTCCCTGAATCCCCACGGTGTGGCCGTCATACGCGGTACCCATCCCCTCTACGATAGCCAAACATATCGAAAAAAAGACTCGGCCTCAGCCGGTGTCTGGTACTTTAGCATACTAGAGTGTATTCTGCGATTATTTCACATTGATTGCGGGAGGCATGAGCGGCGTGCAGCTTTGCACGCACAGCAGGCCTCGATATCAGGCCCCGGCAAACATCATCACAAAGGGAATGGTCAAGATGCTGGCAACAATCGAGATGAACGTGCCCTGCATCATCGGTTTGGTGTCGGTACCGTATTGAATGGCATACAGCGTACCGTTGCTCGCCACAGGCATAGCGCTCTCCAAAACCAGCACCGCGATGATGCCGGGTGCGACCCCAAAGCTACGAAGCATCACCATACCGGCAAGCGGAACCAGCACCAGCCTTCCCGCCGCGGCAACATAAGCGCGCCAGTTGGTCAACATGGAAAGCGGCTGATAATGAGCAATAGACGCTCCCATCAACAGCAGGGCGGAGGGGGTTGTCATCTGGCCTATAAGCTCAATGGAATCGCCCACAAATCCCCAATCGGTAAAGCCCGTCGCCATGCACACGATCACGATGAGGCTCGCAATGAGCGTAGGCATCTTCAAGCAGTCCAAAAGCCCACGGCACACGGCCTTCCATCCGCCGTCCATGCCGCGAAACATCATGATGCCCAAGGTGAAAATAAAGAGATTCGAGGGGATCAGACCAATCGTCGCATACAGGAGCGCGCGCTTGCCCAGTATCGCCGTGATAACCGGAAAGCCGATAAATCCGCAGTTGCCAAACATGATTATGAAGCGAAATGAACTCAGCGACGTCTTGGGCACGCGCATGACGGCGCACAAAGCGCAGGCAACGATAAATGCCAGGACAAAAAACGCCATCATGCCAAAGAAGACCTGCAAAAGCTCGCCTGCACCGGGAAGTTTCGTGGCGCCAAACACCGAGGAGACGACCAAGGCAGGCAAGGCGACATCGAGAACGAGCCGGGACAGCTCGCGCTCAAACCCCTCGCTCATAAGGCCCAAGCGCGATACGACCCAGCCCAATACAATCGGCAGGGAAACCGTAACCATCTCTATCGCAACATGACCAAAACTCATTGAACCGGCACCGCCAACAACCGTTTAATCTCTCAATCGCAATGCATCAAAAACGATAGGTCCGCTCTCTTGGTACAGCACCCGTAAAACCCAATCGGAACAAAAAGGGCGCACCCGGATCGCCTGTCGCGATCCAAGTGCACCCGATACAGCCCGGTGTCAGTTCAAACGTCTACTGCAAAGCGTGGCTCAAAAAATCCCTGCCAGAATCATCGGAGAACGCGACCACGCGATCGCCTGCGCAGAGCTCCGTGCCGCCATTGGGGATAACAATATCCCCGTCACGCTCAACGGCTACAAGCACAAGATCCTCGGGCAGCTGCAGGTCGCGCACTGCCTTCCCAACCACCGAGGAACGGGGACGCACCTCGCCCTGGACAATAGCGTGACCGCTCTTGCCCAAGCGCATAATCGTGTAGACGTCCTCGATATCAAGGCCTTCCTCGACGGAGCGCGTAATCAGATCGGCCTGGTCGATAGCCACATCGACGCCCATAGAGGCATCGAACATCCAGGCATTCGCCGGGTTGTTGACGCGTGCGACCACGCGGCCAACGCCGTACTCCATCTTTGCGAGCATCGAAACCACAAGGTTAACCTCGTCGTTACCCGTAACGGCAATCACGACGTCCGAATGCAGCACACCTGCCGCCTCGAGGACATCGGGGCTCGAGCCCATGCCGCGCACGACCGTGCCCTCGGGCAGCTTTGCCTCAAGACGCTGCACCACGGTTTTTCTCGATTCGATAACGCGCACCGTGTCGCCGCGGCCGCTCAGCAGGGAGGCGAGATACGAGCCGGTCTTGCCACCGCCGACGATAATGATATTCATGGTTGCCTCCTTACTCGGCCAAGCCGAGCATGGTGCGGAACTTGCCCGCAGCGCTCGACGCAACCGCCGCATAGATGATGTCTCCGTGGTCAAGCACCGTTCCCTGCGTGGGCACGAATGTCTCGTTATCGTGCGAAACGGCAACGATGCTGATCTCGCCCACAACAGTGAGCTCGCGCACCGGGCTTCCCTCAAGAAGCGCCGGGACGTCGGCACGCACGAGGCGCACATCGCCGGACCCAAGCTCGACAACATCGTCCAGCTCGTTGAACGTCAAAAGCTCGCAAACGCGGCGCACGCCCCAATCGGTGGTGGAGATGCTCTGGATGCCGAGCCTACGGTAGGTTTCGGCATTGGAGATCTCGTACAGGCGAGCGATGACGCGGGGGACGCGATAGGTCTGGCGCGAGATGCGCGCAACAACGATGTTCGTCTCGTCGGACGAGGTGCAGGCGATCACGGCACTGGCACGGTCGATCCCGGCGGCCTCGAGGACTGCGCGGTCAAAGCCAACACCCTCTACGGTGCTGCCGCCAAACGACTCCCCCAGCGATTCAAGGCGCTCCGGGTCCTGATCGATAGCGCAGACGCTATATCCCTGCCTGTCAAGCTTGCGGGCGAGGCTCACGCCCATGCGTCCCATGCCCACGACGATTACGTTCATGGCTACCTCTTTTCCGGCGTCTGAGAAAGCGCGACGCCATTACGGTCGATATGGTTCTTCTTGCGAACGATGGCCTTGCGGCACTCCTCAATCAACAAGATGACGGGCGGAAGCAGCACCAAGAACACGTAGTCGCTCAGTAGCAACGGACTGGTGTGGAAGACGCCCTGGAACGGCGGGAACAGCGTGATGAAAACAATGAGCACGATCTCGAACAGAATACCCTTGTTGATCTGCTTGTTCGAGAACAGACCCGCGGCAAAAACCGAAGCGGTCTCCGTACGGCAGTTCCAAACCTCGCCAATCTGCGTGAAGACGATAGCAGCGAGCGCCATGGTCGTTGCACGGACATAGACCGGATCGAGGTCGGCGCCCACGCCAAACATCGTGATGCCCGGATGCCAGCCATTCATGATCTGGCAGAACATGAACGCAGCGAAGGAGAAGAGCGCGCCAAGCATGCCGTACCACAGGAAGGCCTTGCGCATGACCTTGCCCGAAAGCAAGGGCTCATTCGGGTCACGAGGGGGCCTGCTCATAACGTCGGCCTCGGGAGGCTCGGTACCCAAACCAAGGGCGGGCAGCATATCGGTGCCCAGGTCGATGGTGAGGATCTGCATCGTCGTAAGCGGCAGAGGCACCGCTCCGCCCGAGAGCAGGTAGATCGCAGAAGGAACAGCCTCGGGGACATTGGAGTTCAAGATATAGAGCATGAACTTCCTGATGTTGGCGTAGACTGCACGGCCCTCTTCGATGGCATGGACGATCGAGGCGAAGTTGTCGTCGGTCAAGATCATGTCCGCGGCCTCCTTGGCCACGTCCGTGCCGGTGATGCCCATGGCAACGCCGATGTCTGCCTTCTTAAGCGCAGGAGAGTCGTTCACGCCGTCTCCGGTAACGGCCACGATCTCGCCCATCTGCTGCAGGTTCTCGACAACGCGCAGCTTTTGCTCCGGCGCCATGCGAGCAAAGACTACCTCGCCCTTCAACGCCTCTTTGAGCTCCTCATCCGAGGTCTTCTCGAGCTCGACGCCCGAGAAGACGCGCGGGTGCTCGCCCTGCACGATACCGATCTTGCGGGCAATGGACACCGCGGTAAGACCGTAGTCGCCCGTGATCATCACAACGCGGATGCCAGCGCGGCGGCACTCGGCAACAGCTGCCGCAACCTCGGGCCTCGGCGGGTCTTGCATAACGAGCAGTCCAACAAAGGTAAGGCCGCACTCGATGTTATCGGGAGTGTAATCGCTCATAGAGCGGGGAATGGAGTCGTCGTCGGCGCGCAGCGGGCGATATGCCAAAGCGAGGACGCGCAAACCATTCGCTGCATAGCCATCGTTTGCAGCCATGATGCGCTCGCGCATCTCATCGCTCATGGGAGCGACCTCGCCGCGGCAGCGCACATGCTCGGAAAGACGGACAACCTCGTTAGGGGCGCCTTTCACAAATGCGATACGGGAAGCGCCTTCAAACGGACGCTTGAGCTGATGGATGGTCGTCATGCGCTTGCGGCGGCTCTCAAAGGGAAGCTCCCTCACGCGCGGCATCTCGCGCTCGAGGTCCTCGAGCGTAAGTCCGGCTTTCTGGGCACTCACGAGCAGGCATGCCTCGGTGGGATCGCCCAAAACGGTATACCGGCCGCCCTCTTCCTCGGGAGCAACAAGGCGCGCATTGGAGCACAGCGCGCCGCCTGCCACCAGCAGACGAAGCTCGTTGTTATCGGCAGCCAGCCACTTCTCGCCGTCGCCCTCGATGTCGCCCTTGGGAGCATAGCCAACGCCAGTGACCTCGTACTCGCGCTCGCATGTCCACAAATGGTTGACGGTCATCTCGTTTTGAGTAAGCGTGCCGGTCTTGTCGGTGCAGATAACACTCGTAGAACCCAAGGCCTCAACAGAGCTGAGTTTCTTCACCAAAGCATTGCGCTTGCTCATGCGCTGCACTGCCATAGCAAGCGACAGCGTAACCGTGGGCAGCAAGCCCTCGGGAATAAAGGCAACAACCATACCCAGGGCAAAGATGAACGAGGAGGCAAGGCCGTTGTGCACAAAGAGCACGTCAAGCAGGAAGAACACGATGCCCATGCACAGGGCGAACAGCGTAACCTGCTTGGTCAGGCGATCAAGCTGGCGCTGCAGAGGGCTCTCGGAGTCCTCCATGTTCTGCGTCAAGCTCGCGATTTTGCCAAACTCCGTCGCCATGCCGATCTTTGTGACAACAACACGGCCGTTGCCCTCGGAAACCGAAGTGCCAGCGAACACGAGGTTGGGCGTTTCGGCAGCGGTAAGATCGGCCTCGAGCACGGCATCGGCGGTCTTTCGCACCGGATTGGACTCGCCGGTAAGCGTCGACTGGTCCACCTGCAAATCGGAAGCGCGAACAACACGGCCATCAGCAGAGATCTTGTCGCCTTCTGCTAGGACCATAATGTCGCCAGGCACGAGGTCTTCCGCAAGCACCTGAGACTGCTGGCCATCGCGAATAACATTGACGTAAGACGGGAGCATCTTCTTGAGTGCTTCGGTTGCCTTGTCCGCCTGATGCTCCTGCCAAAAGCTAAAGCATCCGTTGATCAAGTTTACCAACCACACGGCAACGCACAGCTCGGGCATACCCGCCACCAGGGCGATGATGCCCGCAGCCCACAGCAAGATAGCCATGAGGTGCGTGAAGTTGGAGAGAAATGCCAGGACTGGAGATTTTTTCTTGGCCGCCTGGATGAGGTTCTTGCCGTATTTGGCCTGCAACTTCGCTGCCTGATCGCTCGTCAGGCCAGCAGCGCTGCTGCCCATGGCCGCCAGCGCATCCGCGCCGGTGAGCGATGCGAGCTGCGAAATCTTCTCCTCATGCGATTCGGACACAGTATCCAAGGGTCCTCCTTTCTTTGATTGCGCGCGTGCCCGACGGACATGCGCGGCCGGCGGCAATGCCGCCAACGCAAAGGAAGAATAGCCACCCTCGGGCCTCTTTAGAACAAGACTGTCACCCTCGCACGATTCAACATGCGCCAGGCATAAAAGTGCCGTTAAACTCGGATAAAGAAGGCCTAAAGACACCAGGTAAACGGCTATGTTTAGTCTTTAGCCGCAGCAGCGCGAATCATGCGATAGCCCACACCCACATGGGTTTGGATATAGCGGGGATGCGCCGGATCGGACTCGATTTTCTTGCGCAGCGTGCCCATGAATACGCGCAGCGACGCAAGGTCCGCCTGGTGCTCGACGCCCCAAACCTCATTCAAGATAAAGCTGTGCGTAAGGACCCTGTCCACATTGTGCGACAGCAAGCACAGGAGCTTATACTCGATGGGCGTCAAATGCAGTTCCTCGCCGGACAGGTATGCCACGCCCGCCGAATAGTCGATACGAAGATCTCCGTTCTCGAACGTGGAGCTCTCGCGCATGGGGGCATTCGAAAGGTAGCTCGAGCGGCGCAAGGTCGTGCGAATGCGCGCCTGGAGCTCGCCTACCGAAAACGGCTTGGTGAGATAATCATCGGCCCCCGCATCGAGCGCAGCGATCTTATCGGCGTCTTCGCTTCGGGCGGACACCACGATGATCGGCATCTGGGACCATACGCGTATAGCGCGAACGACCTCGATGCCGTCGATATCGGGAAGCCCCAGGTCGAGCAAAACCACATCGGGCGCATTCGTGGCGGCCGAGGCGATGGCGCCTCGCCCTGTAGACTCGGCAAGAAGATCAAAACTTTGGGCCTCAAGCGCCGTGAGCACCAGGTTTCTAACCGTAGCGTCATCCTCGACAACAAGGATTTTTGCATGGCTCTCAATCGGCATGGTCTATATCTCCATTCTCCATACGATGCAAGGGCAGCGTAAACCAAAACGCGCATCCGTGCGGCTCGACCGTATCAACACCAATGCTGCCGCCATGTGCCTCCACGATCGATTTGCACAAAGCAAGCCCTAGGCCCACGCTTCTTTTCGAATCTGCCAGAGCATGACTTGCCGTGTAGAACGATTCGAACACACGGGAACGATCCCCCTCGGCAATCCCGGGGCCGTTATCCTCCACACGCACAACGGCCATGTTGGCATCGGCGTGCGACATAATGCGAATACGCGAGCCCACCTGAGTATAGGCAACGGCATTGTTCAGCAGGTTCACCACAACTTGCACCATAAGACGCGCATCCACGTCGACAAGCAAAAGATCGCGGCTCGACTCGACCTCGATGTCGTGGAACTCGGAGTCCGGGCTTACATGGCGCAGCGCTTCCTCGACGATATCATCGAGCAGCTCCGTTGTCGTCGAAAGGCGTACCTCGCCATTCTCCAAGCGCGTAATCGCGAGCAGGTTCTCCACCGTGGCGTTGAGCCACATGGCATCGGAGCGGATATCGCGCAAAAGCCCTTCGCGCTTCTTGGCGCTCAGGTCCTCGCCATCAGACAGGAGCACATCGGCATTGCCCGAAATTGCCGTAAGGGGCGTTCTCAAGTCATGCGAGATAGACCTGAGCAGATTGGCGCGCAGCTGTTCATTTTTAGCCAGAACGGCAGCCTTTTCGCGCTCCTCAAGCGCCCTGGCACGGGCAAGGGCAAGCGATGCCTCTCCCGCAACGGCCTCGGCCTCGTTGCGCTCCGCGGGAAGCGGGGCTGCGCCCATAAGGCAGATGCCCATGACGCCCACCACATCGGTGCCAGAGCGCAGAGGCAGGTACAGACCGGACGCCGAAGGAAAAAGCTTCGTCCCAACGCCGACGCTCTCGCCGTCCTCCAAGGCCCTTCTTGCCATAGAGAGCTCGATCACCGGAGGGGTCGGAGACGCGCCGGCCGAGGAGAAGCTCCTTTGCTCCAAGAAGCCCTCCCCCTCATCGCAGTACCACACAACCGTTGCGTCAAGGAGCCTCGACAGCTGGGCGCCCGCCGCGCTCACGATCTCGCGATGCGTCTCGCAGCGACGAAAGGCCTCGTCTGCCTCCAGCATGATCTTGGTCCTGCGGTACGCCGTGTGAGAAGCGTGCAGTTCTCGCCTCAGCGTCATGGCAACCGTGCTTGCAATAAGGGCGACCGCAAACATCACGGCAAAGGTAGCAGGATACGCGCGCCCCCAGGCCGTCAACGAAAAGCGCGGCGTGGTGAAAAAGTAGTTATACAGGAGCGCAGAAAGCGCCGATGCGACAAGGCAGTACGCACGCTTTACCGTGAAGAGCGATATGCAAAGAACCGCAAGCACATAGGTAACGACGATGCACGCCTCCATATCAAAGGCAAAGAAGGCAAAACCCACCAGCGTGGCCGTCACCAAAAACAAGAATATGCAGGCAAGATCGATCGCATAGCGCTTTGGCGTGGGATCGTCGGACCAAGCGAAAACCTTGCTTTCGAGCCAAGAAGCACCCAGACGGTCCCTCCTGCTGCTATCCAACCGCTCGCGCCGCTCCAACACCCGCGCGTCCCTCCCGTTTCATCGGTATCGTTTGCGAGTATCTTACAACCCAACGCGCAAAAGCATCGAAATGAAACAATAGTCAGGCAGGGCGCAGCTCATGCAAAAAGCGGAGGCACGATCCCGTCCGCATGGCTTTTCTCAATATGAAATATAAGGTCCGAGCACATAAAAATGCCCGCATCCGGAAAACCCGGACGCGGGCATGCATAGGGGGCTGAGTTTATGGAGCATCGAGCAAAATCGAGAGGCAACTTAGCCTATTGCCCGAGCGCCCGGACGTCCCTCAAACAGGGATGCGCCGCCCACACGTTAAGCAGCTACTCGTTATCGCCGGCAGTCATTTGCGTAGCCGAAAGCGTACCCTCGGTTGCCGCAGCGGCATCGGGCCACACCCAGCTGGTAAATGCCGGATGATCGTAGCCCTCGTCCACAGCAAACTGGAAGGCCTCCTGGCGGAAGTTCTCCCACTCCTCAATCTGCGCCGCCCACTTCTGAGCATCCACCATGCGCAGGGCGTCGGCAGCAAGCGCCCAACGGTCCATGTTGTTGAGGCGCAGCATGTCGAAGGGGGTCGTCGTGGAGCCCTTCTCCTCGTAGCCGTGCACGTGGAAGTTGTCATGGTTGGGGCGATCCCAAATCAGACGATGAATCGTGCCCGCATATGCATGGAAGCAGAACAGGACCGGCTTGTCGGTACCAAAGAACTCGGCAAAACGCTCATTGGAGATAGCCTGGTCGTTCTCGGCCACGCTCTTGATCTTGAGCAAGTCGACCACATTTACAAAGGTCGCCTTCACGCCGATCTTCTTGAGCATATCGAGCGCTGCCAGCGCCTCGAGCGTGGGCACGTCGCCGCAAGAAGCGATAACCAAATCGGCCTCATCAAGGCTGGAAGCACTGCTTGCCCACTTCCACTCGGCAAGGCCCTCTTCAAGCTCGGCACGGGCCTCGTCCACCGTGATGAACGTCGGCGCCGGCTGCTTGCCACAGAAGATGGCGTTCACGCAGTTCGTGGACGTATACGCGCGCTCGGCCACGGCAAGTGCCATATTTGCATCGCACGGATAGTACGCGTTGACCACATGGGTGTCGTTTGCCTTGTTGAGCAGCAGATCCACAAAACCGGGATCCTGATGCGAGAATCCGTTGTGGTCCTGACGCCACACGTGGCTGGACAGCAGGATATTCAAGCCGGAGATGGGAGCACGCCAGGGAATCTCGCGCACGCAGGCCTCAAGCCACTTGCAGTGCTGGTTGACCATGGAGTCGACGATATGCACAAACGACTCGTAGGAGCTCCACACGCCATGACGACCGGTGAGGGTATAGGCCTCGAGGAAGCCCTCGCACTGATGCTCGGACAGCTGCTCGACCACGCGGCCGGTGGGCGCCAGCAGTTCATCGTTGTCGGCGTCGGCATAGTGGCCACCATCCCACTGCTTGCGCGTCACCTTGTAAGCGTCCTGCAGGCGGTTGGATGCGGTCTCGTCCGGACCGAAGATACGGAAGTCGTCGTTGAGCTCCATGACATCGGCGGTATAGGCACCAAAGACGCGCGCCGCTTCGGTTGCGCCCCAGCCATGGCCTTTCTCCGCCACGGGAACCTCATGGGCATGGATGTCGGGCAGTGTAAGCTCGTGACGCACCTTGCCACCGTTTGCATTGGGGTTGGCGCCAATGCGCAGGTCGCCTGTAGGCATAAAAGACGTTACCTCGGGGCGAATCTGGCCCTCCGGGGTAAAGAGTTCCTCGGGTTTATACGAGCGAAGCCAGCTGCGCAGCACGCGGAAGTGCTCGTGGGTGTCCTTGGCAGACGCCAGAGGCACCTGGTGCGCACGCCAGCTGCCCTCGGTCTTCTTGCCGTCGATATGCTTGGGGCACGTCCAGCCCTTGGGCGTGCGGAACACAATCATCGGGTAGACGGGACGCGTCTCGTCGCCTGCCTCGGCGCGTGCCTTGATGTCGCAGATCTTGTTAAAGACCTCTTCGAACAGGTCGGCAAAACGACGATGGATGGAGCTGTGGGGCTCGTTGTCGAAGCCGGCCACAAAGAAGTGCGGCTCGTAGCCCATACCCTCAAAGAACTTAGTGAGCTCTTCGTCGGAGATGCGCGCCAGAATCGTGGGGTTGGCGATCTTGTAGCCATTAAGGTGCAAGATGGGCAGCACGATACCATCGGTCTTGGGATTCACAAGCTTGTTGGACTGCCAAGAGGTCGCAAGCGGACCGGTCTCGGACTCGCCATCGCCCACCACGGCCACGGCAAGAAGGCTCGGGTTATCCATCACGGCGCCGTACGCGTGGGACAGGGTGTAGCCAAGCTCGCCGCCCTCGTGGATGGAGCCCGGAGTCTCGGGCGCAAAGTGACTGGGAATGCCACCGGGGTAGGAGAACTGACGGAAGAACTTCTGCAGGCCGGCCTCGTCATTGGTGATGTCGGGACGAATCTCGCGATAGGTGCCGTCGAGCAGGGACTGCGCGGTACCCGCCGGGCCACCGTGACCCGGGCCCATAAGGAACACAGCGTTTTGCTGGTGATCGGCAATAAGGCGGTTTACATGGCCAAACAAAAAGTTCACGCCCGGAGTGGTGCCCCAGTGGCCCACCAGGCGATGCTTGACGTCGGGGCGGCCAAAGTCGCGCACCTCGCCCGTCTTCTCATCGACAAAATCCTTGCGCATCAAAGGATTAGAGCGCAGGTAGATCTGGCCGACGGAGAGATAGTTGGCGCAGCGCCAATACTTCTCCACTCCCTCGAGCTCCTCGCTGGAAACGGGCGCATCGAGCTTTTTCCACGGCGTTCCGATAACGGGCTGAGTCATGTATTGCCTCCTGTATTCTCGCCGGTGGGCGCCGGCGTGTAACTCCCAATAAACGATGCGCTGCGTTCCCGCGGCCTGCCGGGCAGGGCAATCGCCGCGGGAGCGCATCTCGCACGCATCGGCGCATGCAAGGGACCGCATGCGTCAGATCTCAAGCGCTTTGATGCTGGCCTCCCTGGCGCGCACCGCTCTCTCCTACGGGGCGCCAAGGCTTAAAAGCGTCTGAAAACACACCCCTTTAGGGACAGGTGGGGCGTATGGGGGAACCGACGCTTATTGGCACGGCATCAGGTACAACAAGCACCTGTATCCGAATTGAGAGTATAGGTGGTAAAACGTTTTATCGTTATGGAAAAACGTTTTATCATTGTAAAGACTTATGCATATTGAGGGTCATTATTTGGTTATTTATGCAGCGTGATGGGCTCGTTCGCAGTTTTGACAATCTAAAAGATTACTGCCCCCAGCCCTCCACAGCGCCTTCATATGAAGCATTCGGGCAAAGCCATTTTTGCTTTTACAGCATGCACCAAGAAGACGAGGGCGCCCCGCCCCCACTAGCGCGGGGAAACGCTGCCCTGCACCACAAGACGCGGTTCGAGCACACGCTCGATGGGGCGTGCCGTCGGCTTTTCGATCCTGCGAAGCATCATGTTTATAGCGTGCTCGGAAAGCATGGTCACGTCCTGCTCGATCGAGGTCAAGGCCGGCTCGAACAAGGCATCGGCGGCGCTGTTGTCGTAACTCACTACCGAGTAGTCACTCGGCACACGACAGCCGCGCTGGTACAGACGCTTGAGCAAGCCAAGGGCAATGTTGTCGGAGCTTGCAAAAACGGCCGTGGCGTCGGTATCCAGCACGTTTGCCGACGCCTCGTATGCGTCGGAGATGTAGTAGTCGGTCTCGACCACCAGCGAGGGATCAAATGTCACGCCGGCTTCGGTAAGGGCACGCTCATAACCGGCAAGACGCTTGCGGCCCGTCATGGATTTGGCCGCGTTTACCATGCACGCGATGCGTTCATGGCCCTTCTCCAGCAGGTATTTTGTTGCCATGTAGCCGCCCTGCTCATGGTCGAACAAGACCTTGTCGCAGGAGAGGTTGTCCACCACACGGTCGATCATCACATAGGGCACAGGCAGATGAGAAAGCTCATCGACCAGCACGCTGTCGTCTGCAAGCTCATCGGCAACAACCAGGAAGATGCCATCCACCCCACGCGTGACGAGAAGGGCCAACAAGTCCAGGTCGTTTTCGGGCAAGCCATCGGAGTTGGTAATGAACAGGGCATACCCCTCGGCGCGGCAACGCTGCTCCAGGTTCTTGGCAAGCGAAGAGAAGAAGCGGCTCTCGATGTTAGGGACGATGAGGCCAAGCGTCTTGGACTCGCGCATCACCAGGCTGCGAGCGATCTGGTTGGGAACGTAATGCTCACGCGCCGCGACTTCCTTGATGCGGCGACGATTCTCCTCCGAGATGCGGCAGGGCCGGTTGTTGAGCACAAGGGAAACCGAGGAGGGAGAAAGCCCCACCTCGTTGGCAATCTGCTTGAGTGTCACCTTTTGAGCCAATGCGATCGTTCCCTTTCCGCGCCTGCATTTCCGTGTGGTCAACAACTTTACCACCCCGGGAGGGGAAACGGGATGAGAAGCGAGGGCCCCAGTCCCCCGATGTCAAATCGAGAGCCTACGCCAACGGATTGTTACTTAAAGAAAGGTGTGCATGCCAAACGAGTTCTTTGAACGAAACTGGTTAATTTCGTTAACGAAATGTTAACTTTCGCTTTACTTCGAAATACGCTCACCGAACAAATGGCACCGTTCGAAATTTTTTTCCAGTTTTCGAAAAAAAAAAAATGAATCGCTATTCTCGATTTCAGGCAGCGCCCATATGCATCGATGCTCCGCAAGCGTTGTAGAAACGAATGATAACGAAAGGGGTTTTATGCTTGAAAACTGGCTAGAACCGCAGTGCGTTTCGCTTCACAACAAGGTAAACAGCTACGAAGAAGCGATCGCGATTGGTGGAGACCTCCTTGTCTTAGCAGGTAAAGCAACCGAATCGTTCACCAAAAGAATGATTTCTGCTGTCGAGGAATTCGGCCCTTACATGGTCATAGCCCCTGGCATTGCCATTCCTCACGCTCGCCCAGAAGACGGAGCACTTGCTGTCGGTCTGAGCTTGATCACCCTCGACACTCCCGTTAATTTCGGCAGCCCCGAAAACGATCCCGTGAGCCTCGTGATTTGCCTCTGCTCGACAGATTCAGAGTCGCATCTCGATGCTCTCGCAAGGCTGGTTTCGCTTCTCGAAGACAAACGCAATGTCGACGAGATTCTCAACGCAGCGGACGTGTCTGAAGTCATGGATCTCGTCAGCCGCTTTTAACCCAATTTATCTGATCGATTAACCCAAGAAATGGATGATTCACATGGATAAGCGCTACAAAATCACTGCACTCTGCGGCATGGGCCTTGGAACGAGCAGCCTTGCCCGTATGGCAATCATGGACTACGTGAAGAGCCACGGCATCGATGCCACCGTCACCGTCGCTGACATCGGAAGCGTCAAGAGCATCGACGCAGACATCATCTTGACCACCAAGAGCATGGCAAGCCATATCACTGACGACATTCGCAGCCGCACCACGGTCATGTACGTCACGAACCTCATCAAGAAGGACGAGATCAACGCAAAGCTTGACGAATTCTTCGCTGGTCAGGCTGAGTAAAAGCTGCCTCCTGGCTCCTATTTTTTAATTCCCGTCCTTAGTTCCCCATCGATTGGAAGCGATATGGATATTCTTGCCTCCATTGGCAACTTCATCATTTTCCAGGTGCTTGACCAAGCCCCCATCTTCCTGGGCATCATCACGCTTGTCGGTCTGCTCCTGCAAAAGACCCCCGCAAGCGAAGTCTTCGAGGGCGTAATCAAGACCATCGTCGGCATGCTGATTCTCAATGCCGGCGCAGATCTTATCTCCAACACCATCACCCCCGTTATGCAGCTGCTTAACAATGTCGTTGGCGTTAACGGCGTTATGCCCATGAACGAGGCAGCATTCGCCGTGGGCATGTCCACCATGTCCGAGACCGTCGTATCTATCTTCGTCCTCGGCTTCATCATCCACCTTGCGATGGTGTTCCTCATGCCCAAAAAGGATATGAAGAACGTCTACCTCACGGCGCACATGATGCTGTACCTCGCGGTTTTCCTCGCGCTTTCGATCAACTGCATCCTCGGTCTTCAGGGAATGCCCCTTATTGTCACCTGCGCGATTCTGGCTGCACTCTACTGGACCTTCACTCCTGAAATTCCCCGTGCTCTGGGAAAGAAGTACTTTGGTGAGGACTTCACCCTCGGTCACGCAGCACAGTTCGGCACCCTCATTGGCGCACTTTGCGGCAAGCTGTTTAGCAAGCACGCTGAGGAGGAGGACGCTGAGAACATCAAGCTCCCCGGCGGACTCTACCTGTTCCAGGACGTCACCTTGGCGCTCTCCCTCATCATGCCGATTCTCTTCGTCATCATCGGTCTTGTTGTGGGTCAGGGTCAGGTCGAAACGCTTTCCGGCTCTCAGAACTGGGTCGTCTTCCTCATCATGGAAGGTCTGAAGTTCGCTGCCGGCGTATCCGTCATGCTCTCCGGCGTCCGCATGTTCCTCAACTCCATCATCCCGGCATTCAAGGGTATTTCTGAGAAGCTCATCCCCAATTCGGTTCCCGCTCTCGACTGCCCCGTTTTCTACCCGTTCAGCCCTTCCGGCGCTATGTTCGGCTTCTTGGGCTCCATCCCCGCCGGCATCATCGTCTGCCTGCTCACTGTTGCCCTCAGCTCTTCCGTGGTTGTCTTCCCGAGCCCGATCATCCTCTTCTTTGACGGTTGCACGGTCGGCGTGTTTGGCAACAAGTACGGCGGTTGGAAGGGCGCTCTCCTGGCTGGCTTTGTTTCCAGCTTCATCGCTCACCTGGGCATCATCGCCCTCTACCCGATGATGGGCTCGATGTTTGGCACCGGCCTCATGCTTTCGAACATCGACTACGCCGTGTTCTGGCTCCCGGTCCTCTTCGTCATCAAGCTTATTGCAGGCATCGCATAGCCGTTCCCGCAAAAAGCCTTTCTCTCCGTGCGGGCGCCTTGCCAAAAGGTGCCCGCACTTTCTTTTGGAGGCATTTATGGCATTTATCGAAACAGTCCTGGGAAAAATCGATCCGTCAAACATCGGCAAGACCGATGCCCACGACCACCTCATCAGAATGGGCGGTGTCGAAGTCATCACCAATGGAAGCGACTTCGACATGCCCAACGAGAACAAAGCCCTCGAGGAATTGGAGCTTTTCAAACAAGTTGGCGGCAACACCCTCGTCGAAATGACCCCCATCGGCAGTGGGCGCAGTATCGAAAGCCTGCGTGAAATCAGTGCAAAAAGCGGCGTTAACATCATTGCGACCACCGGCTTTCACAAGTCGGAGTTTTATGACAAGTCTCACTTCCTGTGGAAATACGACACAGAGCAGCTTGTCGAGCTCCTCGTTGCAGACGTATGCGACGGCATTGATATCTATGATTACGCCGGCCCCATAGTCAAAAGATCGGAAGGCCGCGCCGGCGTCATCAAAGCGGCATGCAGCCTGCAATCAATTACGACTGTCGAGAAAAAAGAGCTTCGCGCCGCGGCAATCGCTTCAAATATAACCGGTGCGCCCGTTTCCCTTCACCTTGAGAAAGGCACGATGGCGCTCGAGGCGATCGATATTCTTCTCGAAAACGGGGCCAAGCCCAACAACATCATTCTTGGCCACATCGACCGCAACCCGGATTACTACTACCACGAGCAGATTGCCAAGCGCGGCGTTTTCCTTATTTATGATGGCGCCGCCCGTGTTAAGTACTACACGGACGAGGTAATTGCCCGCCTCATCGAGCATATGGTCGAAGCTGGATTCGAAGATCAGCTGCTGATGGGTGCCGACCTGGGAGGAAAATCGTACTTCCGCTCCTATGAGGGAGGCCCCGGCCTCGGTTACAACCTTGGCATTTTCACTCCTCGCCTTCTGGCTTCGGGCATAAGCCAGCAAACGGTAGACAAGATGCTCATCCACAATGCCCGCCGCGCCTTCACGAACAAAAAGGCCGGTGCCTAGATGAAGAAGGATCTGTATTTGCTAAGGCACGGCCAAACGCTCTTTAATTCCAAGCATCTCATTTCCGGATGGTCCGATTCCCCTCTTACCGAGAAGGGAATCGAGCAGGCAAAGCGAGCCGGCCTCTTTTTCCAAAATAAAGGGGTCCATTTTGACCATCTCTACTGCTCAGATCTTCATCGAGCAGTAACGACCTCAAAGCTTGTCGCGCCCAATCTTGCACCCGAAATCAAACAGCCGCTTCGCGAATGGTTCTTTGGCTATTACGAGGCAGAAAGAGTTGCCATAATGCCTCGGGCGCCTTTTGGAGACTACTTTTGCCAGTTTGGCGGAGAGGCCCAGTCGACAGTACGCGACCGCATGTTCAACTGCATCCACGACATCATGGAGCAAGACGACACTGAGTGTGTTCTCGTTGTAAGCCATGGGCGCTCGTGTAAAGAGTTTTACGACGCGGTTCTTGGAGAGGCAGCGAACCCCAACGACAAGGTACCCGGCAACTGCGGAGCGATCCACTTCTCCTATGAAAATGGCAAGTTCTCGGTTGTGAATCTTTTCACGCAAGAGGATTACGCGCAAGAGCTGCAGCTTCCTGAAATTGACTAATTGATCTCAGAGCTCGACCGCACCGATAACGGCCAGAACGCAAGGGGTCGATTCCGGAACTCTCCGGAATCGACCCCTTTGTTGGTTGGTCATTTCCGCCTCAACAGGCGTCATGGCCCTTACTCTTAACGAGCGCTACGTCCACCGTGCAGCTTCTTCATCGAAAGCCCAACAGCCAGCACGCCTGCGATTGCAAGCAATGCGGCGCACTCCATAGCCGGGGCGCTGCTGTCACCCGTGCTGGGAATCTTGCCTACAGTGGTCTTTTTCTTTCCGGCAGGCTTCGTGGTGGCAGCAGGCTTTTTGTCGGTATCAGGCTTATCGCCCTCGGCGGGAGCGGCCTTTTCCGTATAAACATTCTCGAACGCCATGCTTGCCACGGGCGTATCCTGAGCCTTCTCGTAGAATGCACCGTTATCGGTTTCCACCAGCTTGACGGGGAAGATTTCGTAACTCGACTGGGTGGCCGACTGGGCATCGGTCGCAATCGTGTACTCATGGCAGAAAACCTGGTAGACAGCGTCGGAATACGTCCAGTTTGCCACACCTGTATTCTTCTCGCGCACGCAGAAACCCTCACAGGTGATGTCGCGAACCTGGCTCTTGGGACCCTTAATGGTGAGGAGCCCCTCGTATTCCCCCACTCCGTTGGTGGCGACGCTCGCCGTCACGGTCACGTCAGCGTAATCCTCAATTTGGCCGACGCCGACGTTGAAAATCTCGAGTTCAAATTCCTGCTTACCGGGTGCGATATCGCCACCCTTCTTAACGACCTTCGTGAAGGGGAAGCTATAGGTGACGGATTTCTCGCCCGTGATGAAATGGATGTTCTTATAGAGATGTAGGAAGCCCTTGGCCTGCTCGACGCCATCATGTTCGATGAGGTCGATAGTCGTGCCCTCGCTGTCGACGGCAACGGCTTGCGCCAGGTCAAAATCGTCGTTGATGACAGGGCTATCCGAAAGCGCGGGGATATTGCCTGTGTTTGTGCTTTTGGCATCGACCTCGGCCGCGTAGACTGTGAAATCGCCGGCGCAACCAGCAGGATATGCACCGTCGAGCATGACCTTTGCGCCGCCCTTGATGGTCAGATCGCCGCGCGCCCACAGGGCAGAATCCACGGTTGAGCTCGATTGGACAGAGCCGCCATCAATCGTCAGGTTTCCTTCGGCGAACAGACCGGGGAAGAGGCTTTTCGCCACGACGTTAGAATTCGAGATGCTCAGGTTGTCGCCCGCAGGACCACCGCGGGAGCTGATGTACGCGGCGTTGCAATTGTTTTCCGTCGCTGAAATGTCAACCATGCTGCTGTTTTTGATAGTAAGGTTAGCGGCATCGATACCCGCATACAGCGCGTGCGACGTGAGCTTCGCGTTATCGACAATAGCCGAACCGTCGCTGGCAATGCCAATGCCGCCCGGGGCGTTAATGCTAAGGGTCGTTCCGCATACCGAAACGCTACCGACAGCGCTTATGCCGTCCTTCGTTTCCCCCGCGACGTTAATCGCAAGGCTGCCCAAACCTGAAAACTCGATGTTCCCCGCAGCCTTAATGCCAAAATTGTCATCAAAGGTAATGTGATTCTCGCCCCGAAGCACGATGTTCAAATCGCCCGTCAATTTTGAATCGATACCACCATAGTCAACCGCGTTCGTGATAGATGCGTTGCTTAGCGTAAGGGCCTGCGTGCCGGGATCGTACGTCGCCGTTCCCTCACCACATGCAATAGTGAGGTTGTCGCTGGTGAATTGTCTGCCGTTAACAAACAGGTCATACTGTGTTGTCTCGGCGAATGCCATCGCCGGCAGCATCGCCATCGTGAAGGCGAGTGCTAAGGCAAAACCCGCCAGTTTCCGTATCTTGCCCATGACGCTCCTTTCATCCTGGTGAACTCGCAAAGGAGTGAGACCGGCGTTTGACGCGCCCCGGTGCAACCATGAGTACCGACGGTTGATGTCGAGGTCGCTGCGGCATGTGTCCGACGGCAGTCGCGGTGGCGCCGTTTTCGATATCTTTGCGATCTTGTGTAGCATGATAGATGGTACAGGGGGCGAACGCCCTGCCCATATCGCCCAGCGGCCCATTATCCGCCGGCGGCGATGGACACATGGCCCGGAAATGGAGCCAGGCGGAGGTACAGGAGGGGTTTGCGGAGGCTCGAGGGGCATACCGCGCATAAGCGTCGCCATGCCAAAGCAGTCGTCGTGGTAATGCCAAATAAAAACCCGCGCACAAACGTCAACTTTTTGCCAAAAATAAGGAAAACTGGACGTTTGTGCGCGGGTTTTGCCAGCCGGGGGCCCTCAACGAGCGCGGCAAGGCGTCCGGCGCACCTTTGTCCCTGCCTTTTCCTCGCACGCATATATACCGACCCGCAAAAGCAAACGGGCCGGAAACCAAGTGGCTTCCGGCCTGCGTAAATTCTGGTGCCCCAGATACGATTCGAACGTACGACACCCGCTTTAGGAGAGCGGTGCTCTATCCCCTGAGCTACTGAGGCATTGCGTATTGCATTCTAGCAGATACAAGCTCTCAATCGACGAGAACCGTCCGTCCTCACCCTATTGGTTAATCTCTACCTGATCGGCATACAATCCCGGAAGAGATATCTTTGCACCCATAGTTGACTGGTAAGAATACTGGCCAACGCAGGTACCATAAATCGTTACCGTATCGTCTTCGAGAACACGGGTACCACCCATGATGCTCGGGTCAAAGCCCACGAATATGACATCGTCGTATCCGCCGTCGGTTGCAATACGCAAATCCGTCTCGGAGTCCCCCTCCACAACCTGAAGGACCTTTCCCTTAAACGCCAGCTTCTGGCCAGAATAGCTATCCGGGTTCCTCGCGACATCACGGTATGCAGGCCATGAATAGTTAGCGGGATTAAATGCTTCTACCAGGCCGTTGTAAGCGGTATAGAGACTGCCCTTTGCCTGATCAACCTGCGATTGCGTGGCGTCTTCGTCAGCGTCCACAGACTTGGCATTCTCGAGAGCACTCGAGTATGCCTGGTAGGAATCCTCGGTGTACCCATCTGCGGCAACGGATCCATACGAATCGATGTAGGACTCTAGCTCCGATTTATCGACTTTGACTTTGGCCGGAGTCTTTTTCTTTTCTTTCTTCTCAACCGTCGTTGAGGCACTTTGTTGCGAATCGCTCGACGCCGCTGTGTTTCCAGCACCGTTGCCGTTGCCGCCGACTGCGCCAATAACAAAAAGGGCAACAATCACGCCAATAATTATCTTTTTCTTTTTTGAAAGAGGCTTCTTGGCCTTCTTTGCTGGCTGCGCTTCTTCCGCGACCGGCGAAGTCGGTTGCGGGTCCTTCTCCTCGTCCATGGTCTTCCTTCCCCGAAAAAAAAATGGAACTTAATTGCGAGCTCGAACAGTTCCATTTTCTCAGCGAAAAAAAAATGCAACTAAAATCGACGGGCGGAAGGAGCACTTCTGGCTGACCGTCACTTGCGCGATGCGGACATGCTTATTTTTATTGTCTCAGCCCAACCTCACTCGATAATCAACGGGTTGGCGGCATCCACCGGGTCCGGCGATGCCTCTCGCATGGCTCCTTGGCCCAATGGAGATGCACCGTCAACGTACTCTTTGTCCACGTCATCGCGCGAAAGCTGCTCGTCGGGAGTTTCGATCTCCTCCACCATCACCTCTTGGCCCTGCACCAAATACGTGCGAGAACTTCCGCAGTGCGGACACGTCTTACCGTGCGCTACCGTCTCATACGTTTTTTTGCAGTCCTCGCAATACGTGACAGCAGGTATTTCTTCGACCTTAAGCTCAGAGCCCGCTACCAACGGGTTCTTGTTGCTTGCCCAACGCCAGGCATCCTCAAGATAGTGCGGGACCACACCCGAGACCTCGCCGAGTTGCAGCGTCACCGAAGACACGCGCAAAATCGCGTTGTCGCGGCACGCGTCCTCGACCGTCCTGATGATATGAAACACGATGCCCAGCTCGTGCATGACATCAACCTCTTATCTAAAAGGCGAGGCCGGCATTGCGTCCGGCCCCGCCCATCCAATGCAGCAGTTAAACCTCAGGGCCCGCCGTGCTATTTCTTCTTGCCAAAACGAATCTTGATTTCGCGCTTGAGGGCATATTTTGCCAGCGAGGGGACCTTCTTCTCGTACTTGACCATGTTTGAGCACTCGGGACGCTCGCGCGTAAGGTGAATGGCATCAAACGCGCACTTGGTGGTGCACAGGCCGCAACCAATACACTTGTTGGGGTCGACAACCGAGGCGCCACAGCCCAAGCAGCGAGCGGTCTCGGCGCGCACCTGCTCTTCGGTAAGCGTCTGCGCGTATTCGCGGAAGGGCGCCGCCTTGGCAGCCGCAGCGTCCTTGGCAGCCGGCACCTCGCGCTGGGCGGTGTCGTAGCTCGAAAGATCGGCGTCGTCCTTGTTAAGCTCAACGTACTTGCGCTGGTTGCGGCCAATGGTAAGCGTTCCATGCTGGACAAAGCGATGAATCGACACGGCGGCCTCGTGACCAGCGGCAATGGCGTCAATGGCAAACTTGGGACCCGTGTAGACGTCGCCGCCCACAAAGATATCGGGCTCCGCAGTTTGATACGTCTGCGGATCGGCAACGGCGCCCCGGCCGCGACCGAGCTCGACAGCAGAGCCCTCCAGCAGGTTGCCCCACTCGATGCTCTGGCCAATGGCAAAGACAACCTGGTCGCACTCGATGGTCACAAGATCATTCTCGTCATACTCGGGGGCAAAGCGCCCGTCATCGCCAAACACGCGCGTGCAGCGCTTGAACACAATGCCACACACCGCACCTGCCTCGTTGGTGAGCACCTCCTTGGGGCCCCAGCTGCAGCGGATGTCGACGCCGTCCTCGCGAGCCTCGGCAACCTCCTCGTCGCTTGCGGGCATTTCCTCGGCCGACTCGAGGCACAGCATCGTAACCTCGGGAGCCTGGGTACGCGCAGCCACGCGAGCAGCATCGATGGCAACGTTACCGCCGCCCACAACCACCGTGCGGCCCATCGCAGGGGCAGCGCCCGCGCTCTGATCGGTGTACTTGGCCAAAAAGTCAACGGCGGTCCAGGTGCCCTTCGCGTCCTGCCCATCGATGCCGGGCAGACGGCCTCCCTGGCAGCCGATAGCAACGTAGAAGGCGGCAAAACCCTGCTCGCGCAACTCGGCCAAGGTCACGTCGCGACCGACCTCCACGCCATAGCGGAACTCGGCGCCCATCTCGCGAATGACCTCAGCCTCTGCCTCGATGACGTCTTTCTCGAGCTTGAAGGAAGGGATGCCGTAGGTGAGCATACCGCCCGGTCGCGGCATCTTCTCGAACACGACCGGCTTGTAGCCTTTCTCGGCCAGATAGAAGGCGCACGAAAGGCCCGCAGGGCCGGCGCCGATGATGGCGACCTTCTGATCAAAACCGCCTGCACGCGTAGGCGTGACCATCGGCGGAATATAGCGCGTTGCAGCGTCGAGGTCGCGCTGCGCAATAAACTTCTTTACCTCGTCGATGGCAATGGCGGCATCGACCCTGCCGCGCGTGCATGCGTCCTCGCAGCGGCGATTGCAAATGCGGCCGCACACGGCAGGCAGCGGGTTTTCGCGCTTGATGAGCGCGAGCGCCTCGTCATAGCGGCCCTGCGCCGCGAGCTTGAGGTAGCCCTGAACGGCGATGTGCGCCGGGCAGGCGGTCTTGCAGGGCGCGGTACCTGCCTTGTGGGTCTCGACGCGATTGTCGTTGCGATAGTTGGGCGACCACTTCTCTGGACCCCACTTCACGGTATCGGGAAGCTCCTGGCGCGGATACTCCGGAACCTTGCCCGTCGTCTTGCTGCAAAGCTTCTGGCCCAGCTTGACGGCACCCGCGGGGCATACCTCCACGCAACGGCCGCATGCCACGCACTTGTCGGCCTGTGTATGGGCAACATAGGCAGAGCGCGACAGGTTGGGCGTGTTGAACAGCTGCGATGTACGCAGGGCATAGCACACGTTTACGTTGCAGTTGCAGATAGCGAAGATTTTGTTCTCGCCATCGATGTTGGTGATTTGGTGCACAAAGCCGTTATCCTCTGCAGCGCGCAGAATGTCGTAAACCTCTTCGCGCGTGATGTAGTGGCCGCGATCGGTCTCGACTACGTAATCGGCCATGTCGCCCACAGCGATGCACCAGTCGTGCGGGTCGTCTCCACAGCCCTCGCCCAAAACCTTGCGGCTTGCGCGACAGCTGCAGGTCGAGGCAGCGTACTTGCCGTCATACTTGTCCAGCCAATGCTCGATATGCTCGATGGGCACCGACGTGCTCGCAGCATCGATGGCCTGCTCGACAGGAATAACGTGCATGCCAATGCCCGCGCCTCCGGGAGGAACCATGGGCGTCGCCTTAGACAGTGGGCCTTTGGACGCCTGCTCGAAAAACTTCGCGAACACCGGGTGCTCATCCAGCTGGCCTACACGCATGTTGAGGAACTCGGCAGAGCCGGGCACGAGCATGGGCAGCACCCACTGCTTGGTGCGCGTGGGGTTTTCCCAGTTGTACTCAAGCAAGCCGGTGTAGCTCATATCGTCGAGCATCTTTTCGATCTCGGGCTCGGGCATGCCCGTAAGCTTGACCATCTCGGCCAGGGTGTAGGGCCGGCGCATCTTCATCTTAAGCAAAACATCTGCCTGCTCGTCGGTGGCAGCCTCGGCAAACGACCAGTACTCATAGCCCAAAAGTTCATCGCGATGCAGCAGACGGTTTGTGCAGTGCTCGCATAGTTTGACGATCTTCTCGCGCGGATGCTCAGGCAACGGCGGCACGAACTCCGCACCGATATCGGGCTCGGTATAGCTAATCCCCGGTCCATTGAGAATCATGGCGTCCCCTCCCTTGCCGCGCGGCGACTGCGCAGGCTGCGATCCTTGTGTAAGCGAGCTATGCGCGGCTGTTCGCGCTCGACCCGCAAAGTTGACATACTGTCAAAAACAGTATTGACGAACCGTCAACAATATTCAAGACTAGAAGGTGAATCACCGGGCCGGAACATCAGAAAGGCGGCAAGCGGATGAGCACCCGCAGCGCGACATCGAACCACCCAGGCGGTGCCGCCTCGCAGCAAAACGAAACCCAGCTAAGCCAGGGCACAGCTGCGCCCACGATTTCCAAGCGCCTCCCTGGAGACGAGCGGCGCCGCAGAATCCTTAAGGCAGTGCGCATCGTTAGCGCCGAGCGCGGGGTATCCCATCTCTCGGTATCGGCAGTAGCAAAACAGGCCGGCTGCACGCGCTCGCTTTTCTACCACTATTTTTCCGATATGGACGCCGCCGTCGAAGCCGCCATGGACGAGGCTATCGAGGGTTTTGTCAGCGAACTTGAACGCTGGAACGCCAGCCGCACCGTAGGCGACATCGAGGGGGCACTCGACAGCGTGGCCCCGCTCTTCAAGCGCCTGGTGGCCGACGGGCACGAGCTGCCGGCCACGCTCACCTCGGGCAGCGGGGCCCTCTACGGCGGCTTTCTCCACCATGCAGTCGAGCGCGTTGTGCACTACCTATGCGAAACGACCGTTATCGACTTCACCGCCCATCATGAGCTGCGCATCGACCATGTTTACGAGACGTTCTACACGCTCGTTATGGGACTGCTCATGTACATTCGCACGCATCCGGATGTGCCCGATGAGACCGTAAAGGACATCATCGCTTCGACGCTGCACATCGAGGGCTACACCGCCAAGTACCCGGAACGCCGACCATCTAAGTAGGATGCTAGCGGCCGCAACAGTTTATTTGCGCCCGTCGTGAACGAGAGGGAGAGACGGGCATTAAGGAAAGGAGAGGGACATGTTGTTTGATGTTTGGGGGAGCAACACCGGCATCCATTGGCTCGGCTGGGCCATGGTCTTTATCGGCCTGATCGTGCTCAATGAGGTCGGGCGCCGCAGCAAGGCGGGCGCCGCCATTATCTTTGTCGTGGCGCCCCTCGCCATGACCATCTACTGCATCGCCATCGCCGTAGGCGTGGCCAACGGACAGGAGTGGGCACTTACCAACCCCACGCATGTGTACCAGAACAGCTGGTTCCACTACGCCAAGGTTTATGCCGCGCTCGCCGGATGCTGGGGTTTTATTGCCATCAAGTACCAGTGGGGCAAGATCGGTAAGGCAAAGTGGTTCCGCGCATGGCCGTTTGTCATCGTGGCCATCAACATCATGATCGCTGTTGTGTCCGACTTTGAAAGCGCATATCACTTCTTTGCCCTGGGCGAGACCACCTGGGTCACCTCCGAGGGCGCCACGCAGCTGGCCGGTTGGAACAACGTGTTCAACGGCATCGCCGGTATCATCAACATCTTCTGCATGACCGGTTGGTGGAGCGTCTATGCAAGCGAAGACAAGACCGACATGCTGTGGCCCGACATGACCTGGGTCTACATCATCGCCTACGACATCTGGAACTTCTGCTACACCTACAACTGCCTGCCCACGCACTCTTGGTTCTGCGGCTTTGCTCTGCTGCTTGCGCCCACCGTGGCGGCCTTTATCTGGAACAAGGGCGGCTGGATCCAAAACCGCGCCTTCACGCTTGCCATCTGGTGCATGTTCGCGCAGGTATTCCCCTTCTTCCAGGAGCAGTCCATCTTTGTGACGCACTCCACGCTCGATCCCAATGCGGCACTTGTGGTTTCCGTCCTGGCGCTCGTGGCAAACGTCGCCGCGATTATCTACATTGTCTATCGCGCCAAGAAGCTTGGCCGCAACCCCTACAAGCAGGATGTCTTTGAGGGCACCCGCGACTGGGAGATTGCAACTGCCCGCCGCGCCAAGGTTGATTACGCCCATATGGACTAGTACCGGTTCGCGCCTATTGGACCGTCACCTCCAAAAAACGGTTATAGGTAGGTTGTCGGCAAATTGCCAAGTAGCCTAAAGAAAAACTCAGGAAAGCAAGCTCGCTTTCCTGAGTTTTTTGCGTCTCTACTTTGAAGAAGCGCTTAAGCCTACCTATAACCGTCTTTTTTAGATTGCCCAAGCGGTTTTGACTGCAGATTCATACGGCAGAGGCGGTCACGCGCGCCAAGTGCCGCCGATTACGCGCCTGCCTTCCACGCAGTCACGCGGTCGCGAAGCCATTGCGCCCACCGGTCGATCCCCTCGCCCGTCTTTGCGCAGATAGGAATGATGGTGGCATTGGGGTTGCGCATGAGGATATTCTCGCGTGCGCGCTCCATGCTAAAAGTGTCGAATATCGGCAGCGCATCGATCTTGTTGATAAGCACAACGTCACAGATGGAAAACATGAGCGGATATTTGAGCGGCTTGTCGTCACCCTCCGGGACCGAAAGAATCATCGCATTGGCGCAGGCTCCCGTATCGAACTCCGCAGGGCACACCAGATTGCCCACGTTCTCGAGAATCGCCAGGTCAACATGGTCGGAATTCTCGTCAAGCAAGGCGTCTAGGCCCTGCTCTGTCATATATGCGTCCAAATGGCACATACCGCCCGTGTGAAGCTGGATAGCGCGGGCACCGGTTTGAGCGATTGTCTTCGCGTCAACGTCCGAGTCGATATCTGCCTCCATAACCGCCAAGGACATCTCGTCGCGCAGAGCCTCGATCGTACGCGTGAGCGTCGTGGTCTTGCCCGAGCCCGGGCTCGACATCAGGTTGAGCAGAAACGTCCCCTGCGTACGCAGACGCTCACGCAACTCGTCGGCATGGGCGTCGTTATTCGCAAACACGCTCTGCTTGATTTCCAGCACTCGTACGTCTTCCATGTATCGTCCCTTCTTTATCTGCCAAACAAGGCAGGCATCGCATGATTCGCTCATCCATCAATATCACTGTCTTATGTTGACACATTGTCAACAATATTCAAGAGGGCGACGCCAAGCGGCCCTCCTGTCTTCTGAGCAAGCCAATTAAAGCTGGTATATCGTCATATTCCCCAGCAAGGCGGGGTATCATGTGTCTCGTTTCAAGCCCTCATATCCTTGGAGAAATCCCCATGTCCAGCAACCGCAAAATGCTCAAAATCCTAAGCCTCGCCCAGATTGTCTTTGCCGTCCTTTGCTTTGTGATGGCATCGCTCGTTTTCAATGGCACGCCGCGCGTGGAGGGAGACGCTGACGTTCTCACCTTCTTGACGGCAAATCTCGACGCCGTCCTGTGCACCATCGCCGCCTTCCTCACGGTCTTTTGCGCTATCGATGGCATCAAAGGGGCCAACCGTCCCAGCGCCCTGGGAGCGCATCTTGTTGTTGCCCTGCTGGCAATCGTAGCAAGCGCGGCGGCATGCGCCCTCTCCCCTGCCATCCAGGGCCTCTCCGTTGTGTGCGCCCTCGACGCCGTGTTGGCGATTGCCGCCGCCGTCTTTGACAAGAAAGTGCGCGCCGAAATCGACCGCTAAGCAAACGGGAGAACATCTAGGCTTTGGCCATCCCCTCTAAACGCAAAGGCACCGCTGCGAGAAGATTCTTGCAGCGGTGCCTTGTTCATGTCAACTAGACCTCAAAGCCTCAGTAAAACGAGCGTCCCGGGTTAATCCCAAGGGTCGCGCTCGAACAGCGGCTCGCGCTCAGGGCGTCGATCGGAATACGGGTCGTAGCCGTCGTCATCTTCATTCTCCGCACGGATAAACGGGTCTTTGGGTTTGAGTGCCACCTTGACCTCGGCCACTGCCGTCTTCTTATTATCCCTATCGCTTGCCATATCCGCTCCCTAATCGTCGTTGGCACCATCCTAGCATGCACCGCACGCAAAAGGCTCGGCCTCCAGTTGCCTGGAAGCCGAGCCAAATCGTACAAGGGGCCTTAGACGCCCGCGACGCTACTCCTCCGGTGCCTCAAACGGGGCATCGAGAACCTCCTCGCCCGAGGCAGAAGCCTTAGGCTCCACGCCTGCGACCTCGAACTTACCGTCGGAGTCCACATCGAGTGAAATCTTGTCGCCCTCGTGAGCGCGACCGTCGATGATCGCCGCGGCAATAGCATCCACCACCTCGCGCTGCACCAGACGCTTGAGCGGACGAGCACCAAACACGGGGTCCAAACCGCCCACGGCGAGCATCTGCTTGGCAGCAGGTGTGATCTCGAGCTCCATGCGCTCCTTTGCCAGGCGGGCGCGCACATCCTTGAGCTGGATGTCGACGATCTTTTGGATCTGCTCCATACCAAGCGGATGGAACACCACGATGTCGTCGATACGGTTGAGGAACTCGGGGCGGAAGGTCTTGGCCATCGCAGCGTCAACCTGACGGCGCATCTCGGCCTCATCCTTGCCCGAAAGCTCGGCAATCGCACTAGAGCCAACGTTGGACGTCATGATGATGATCGTGTTCTTGAAGGACACCTGGCGGCCCTGACCATCGGTCAAGCGACCATCATCGAGCACCTGCAACAAGATATTGAAAACATCTGGGTGAGCCTTCTCCATCTCGTCGAGCAAGATCACGCTGTACGGACGACGTCGCACGGCCTCGGTAAGCTGGCCGCCCTCGTCGTAGCCCACGTATCCAGGAGGGGCACCGATCAGACGCTGGACCGAGAACTTCTCCATATACTCAGACATGTCGATACGCACAAGCGCACGCTCATCATCGAACAGGCACTCGGCAAGCGCCTTGGCAAGCTCGGTCTTGCCCACGCCGGTGGGGCCCAGGAAGAAGAAGCTGCCGATGGGCTTATCGGGGTCGGAAAGGCCCGCGCGGCTGCGACGCACGGCAGCGGCAACCGCCGAGACAGCCTCGTCTTGGCCGATAACGCGCTTATGCAACTCGCCCTCGAGATTCTTGAGCTTGTCGAGCTCACCCTGCATCATCTTGGAGACGGGCACGCCGGTCCATGCACTCACAACCTCGGCAATCTCGTCGGAAGTCACCTGCTCGTTGAGGCCCTCACCGTCCTTGCCCTTTTGCTTCTCGAGCGCCGCCTCGGCAGCCTGGATCTCCTGAGTCAAAACCGGAATCACACTAAAGCGCAGCTCGGATGCACGAGCAAGGTCGCCGTCGCGCGTAGCGCGCTCCTCTTCGCTCTTCGCGTCGTCGAGCTTACCTTTGAGCTCCTGCACGTGGTCGATCGCGTTTTTCTGGTTGAGCCAGCCCGCCTTTTGCACGTTGAGCTTTTCTTGGACCTCAGCAATCTCTTGGCGCAAAGTCTCCAAGCGCTCCTTGGAGGCATCGTCCGTCTCCTTCATGAGCGCCTGCTCCTCGATCTGCATCTGCGTGAGCTGACGCGTGGTGGCGTCAATCTCCACCGGCATGGAGTCGAGCTCCATGCGCAGACGGCTTGCGGCCTCGTCTACCAAGTCGATGGCCTTGTCGGGCAAGAAGCGGTCGGCAATATAGCGGTCGGAAAGATCGGCTGCGGCCACCAGCGCACTATCGGTGATATGTACGCCATGGAAGATCTCGTACTTCTCCTTCAGGCCACGCAGGATAGAGATGGTGTCCTCAACGGTAGGCTCGCTTACCAGCACCGTCTGGAAACGACGCGCAAGAGCGGCATCCTTCTCGATGTACTTGCGATACTCGTCGAGCGTAGTGGCGCCGATTGCATGCAGGGCACCGCGGGCAAGTGCCGGCTTCAAGATGTTACCGGCGTCCATGGATCCCTCGGTGGCACCTGCGCCCACGATGGTGTGGAGCTCATCGATGAACAGGATGACCTTACCGTCCGACTTCTCGACCTCTTTGAGCACGGCCTTCAAGCGGTCCTCAAACTCGCCGCGGTACTTGGCGCCAGCCACCAGGGCGCTCATGTCCAACTCGATAAGGTCGCGGTCGCGCAGCGTGCTGGGCACGTCGCCGGCCACAATACGCTGGGCGATGCCCTCGACGATAGCGGTCTTGCCCACGCCAGGCTCGCCAATCAGTACCGGATTGTTCTTGGTACGGCGCGAAAGAACCTGAATGGTACGACGAATCTCGTCGGTACGGCCAATTACCGGGTCGAGCTTGCCGGCGCGCGCAAGGTCGCAGATGTTGCGACCGTACTGCTCCAGCGCCTCGAACTGAGTCTTGTCCTCGGCAGAGGTAACGCGGTCATCGCCGCGCAGCTCCTCGTAGACCTGCTCGATGCGCTCGCGCGTAACGCCCGCATTGTTGAGGATGCGCCCCGCGTCCCCCTTGTCCTCGGCGAGCGCCATGAGCAGGTGCTCGGTCACCACAAAGGAGTCGCCCATCTTGGAGGCCTTCTTCTCGGCCTGATTGAGCACGCGGACCATGTCGTTGGACAAGCCGATCTGCGCGCCGTCGCCCGAGACCTTGGGGGCGCCATCGATTGCCTTCTGCGCGGCGGCCGCGAGCACGGAGGCATCGGCGCCAATGCGCTCGATGATCACGGAGATGTTACGCTCGCCTGCGTCCAGCAGGGCAGCGAGCAGGTGCACGGGCTCGACCGCGCCCGCCTGAGCGTCGGATGCGATGCCAATGGCCGTCTGGAGAGCCTCGCGAGAAGTCATTGCCAACTTATCGATTCTCATATATCTCACCTCTCTATAGGTGTTGCCCACAGCGCAGGCGGCACTTGCGCCGGGGCTGCCGCCCTACGGGGCAGCGTCCTGTTGTTCGAGAGGTATTGTTACCGGATATGCCCAAGTTATACATAAATCTAAGTCTCTATATATAAGATTTTATGAGTGATTCAACGATAAGGATTAAAAAGCATCGTCCTACTGCGGCCGGGGTGGCCGCCCGCCTCAGTCCGTAACAGCTGACGGCGCTTTTTATACCCAGCTGTTACAGATCGAGCCGAACAAAACCACCGCAAAAGAGTTGGCTCCCCCGTGATGGCCGGAAAATCGATTTGCAATGAACAAAAAAGGGTTCCTATCGTTAGATAGGAACCCTTGACAGTACTGTCAAGCCAAACTGCAAATTAACACAGGAGCTTTTATGGATGAATATATGGGCACCAAAGAAGCCGCCAGAGTCTGGGGCGTCAAACAAAGCACTGTGGCGCAATGGTGCCGAGATAGACGTCTAAAATGCGGAACCCAGCCATGCACTCAAGATAAAAAGGGCTCACCGTGGCGAATCCGTCGTGATGCCATACCGCCAAACAAAAAGGAATCCTCCAACTAACGAAGGGAAAAGTCATGAAAGAGATAGCCCCAACGCGCTGCCCGGCATGTGGCGAACTTTATGAATGGAAATACGTTGGCACTGGGCGTGGAGGCTTCAGCGGAGGCAAAGCCGCCCTTGGCGCCGTCGCCTTTGGCCCCATTGGGCTAGCCGCAGGAGCGCTCGGGAAACGGAAAGTCACCTACTACTGTTGTAAATGCGGATTTAGCCGCGACTATGATGAAGGCTAAATTATGATTGATAGCACCGCAACAAGAACGGTTTTGGTAGAAGGCGTTAAAGCGGAGGATTTGCTTTCGCGCCTCTATACTGCCGCTGAAGAAATGCCTGTTCTTTCCTTTGGCTACATGCGCCCCCTAGACTCCCCGGAACAGCACTTCAGACGTACAAGAGCAATTATTAGAAACAAATATATTCCAGAGTATTGGCCCGACGTTGTCGTTGAAAGACTCTATCGCGCCTCAGGAAGAATGCTTTCTCCCAGCACCATTCGCACTTGTAACGAGATGGACCGCGAACGCGGGATGCATGGAGACCTAGGGTACGGTGGCGGCGCGCACCTCGAAATTCTCGAACCACTGGACGAAGACGATTTCATTGTTATTCATTTTGAATACGACCATTGGGATTGGAAGCTGGAAACAGACGGAATCAGATACGAAAATGCACTCGGCTACCAGACCGTTGCGGCTCACACCGGCTCAATCGTTCCTTATGATTTAGAGTACGGCTTCTCGCCTGCTAAATGCGAGGACCTCATTGACCAATTGGGAGGCAGAATGTACTGCCTTGACGATTGCTTTGAGAATGCGGTCGGAAAAAAGGCAACTGATTCAGCCATATTTGGCGAAGAGCGCACGGATACATTGAGGCAAATTAAGGATCACTGTAAAGACCTTTACACGGGGCTTTATCCATGCGAATGTTTCCGTTGCAAGGAGATTAGAGCAGAGAAGAAATCTAAAGCGATAGAGCATATTGAGGCGATTCAAGAAAAAGCAAAGCCATTTTTAAGGGAACGCATTCTACAGCTTATCCAAAACGACAATATCCATAGTTTTACCGATTTGTTTACGGATAAAGATGCTATTAGATTCAATGCATACTTTGATGAACCCCACGAATATGCCAACTCACCTGAATACGGTCGGGATCGAGATGAAGACGAAAAGTCCTCTTTTTTTGAGCTATTAAGACAAGATGATGCTCTGCGTAATGTATGCGGAGACAGTCCGCAAGCTTTTCTCTGCCTCCATCCTTTGGCAGTCGACATTTGGCAAGAAACCAAGCAAGAGCGCGCTGCGCTATATTGGGAAACCCATCCAGATGAGCACGCTGCAATAGAAAAACGCATCTCTAAGGTGACCAACGAAATCCGAACTTTAGACCGTCAAATCGAAGAAGCTCAGGCCGAGCTTTCTTCTCTAAACCTTTTCGGCTTTATGCGTAAAAGGAAACTTCACGAGGTCGAACAAGAAAGTTTGGGATTAAAAACCGAATGCGAGTCCAAACTTAAAGACCTCCAGAGCAGATTCGAAGAATATCCCTTCGATTAAACCGCCCTTGTTGTCAGCTAAAATCACCGCTAAGGGGACAGCGAGCTGCGCTCCTTTGCGGTGATTTGCTCATTCGTTTTAGTGTCCTTCAAGAGCCAACGAGAGCGCAGAGATGTAGCCAAGACGGATATGTTGTAAATTACTAAACTCGGCGAAGCTCAGCGGGCTGGAGCGGAAGGATTTCGTTGCACACGGGGGAATGAGCTCGTCGATCGTGGCGACCGGGCCGATGATCTTCGGGCACACCTTGAGCAGAAGATCGTCGTCGAGCGGCTCCATCGCGGGCACAACTTGATGTTGGGACCCTCGATCAGCTCTTCAACAGGCACAGTCTTGTGCAAACTGTACCTGCCCAAGATCCATTCAGGTGCAAGAACATCGCCAACCGGTTAAAGTTAGCGCTGGCACCCGAAGCAGCCTCACCCCAGAAAAACGGCCCCGCTTGCGAAAAAGCCCGCCGGAGCGTTAGCTCCGGCGGGCCTCACAGCGCAAAGTACCCCAGGCGGGGATGCGAAACTACTTCCAGTCGATGCGTCGCCTTGTGGCAAAGGCACCCGCTGTCAGACCGACAACAAGCACAACAATAGCCCCCACGACAGCGGGAACGGTTGCCACATACGACGCCACAAAGGAAACGAGCACAAACAAAAACGCCGCTTCCAAGCAAAAGAGCGCCACCTCATAGCACGCCTGATGCTCGCTTTCGCAGCCGCGTGCCTGCGCTGCGGCATCGAACGCCTCGTTGAGTCGAGGCGACTTACGCATCATGAGTAAGGCGCCCAAAATCATGAAGATGACGCCAATGCACCCAAAAATAGCCTGAATTACCTGCATAAACAGCCCCTACTGGCCAAGCAGGCCACGCAGAACCTGCTGAGGATCGCCCGAGCCATCGCGCGGAACCAGCGCGGTGATCTTCTTTTGCATCTTGAACTCGTGCAATTCTTCCTCGAGCTGGCGCACGCGGGAGCGAAGTTTCTCGTTTTCGCGCTCACGCTCCTCCGAACGCTCTTTCATATCGAGGATGCGTACCACGCCAGCCAAATTAATGCCCTCGTCGGTAAGCTGGTTGATAAGCTCCAGACGCTCGATGTCGGCACGCGAGTACAGGCGCGTATTGCCGCCCGAACGCTGCGGGTTCACCAAACCCTTGGACTCGTAGACACGCAGCGTCTGAGGGTGCATGCCCGTGAGCTCTGCCGCCACGCTGATCATGTACAGCGGCTTATTCCTGTTGTCATCGGCCATGGCCCTCAGCCTGCTTTCAATCGACTACCCCACCATGGTACACAGTTGGGGTCGCTAGAACTTTGCGAAGTACTTGTTAACCTCTGCGCGATAATCGCGCGTGTCCTCCTTGCGGAGCTTCTCGAACACCTTGCGCTCGTCGTCGGTTAGATGTTCGGGCACGACAACCTCGATCTCGACGATCAAAGCACCCGTGCGGCCACGGTGCGAAACGTCCGGCGCTCCCAGGCCCTTGCAGCGGAACTTCTTGCCCGTCTGCGTACCTGCGGGGATGTCCAACTTGACCTTGGAGCCACCCGGGGTAGGAACCTCAATCTGGCATCCCAGCGCAGCCTCGGTATACGAAACAGGCACCGTCATGGTCACGTCGGCGCGCTTGCGCTTGAATAGCGGATGCTCCTGCACGCGTACGGTAACCACCAAATCACCGCGTCCGCCGCCACCGGTGCCGTATTCGCCACGACCCTTAAAGCGCATCTTTCCGCCGTCAACAGCGCCGGCAGGAATGGAGATGGTGATGGCCTGGGGCTCGCCCGTCGAGGGGACGCGATAGTTGACCTTCTGGGTCACGCCGCGAAACGCGTCGTCTGCCGAGACCTCGACATCTACCGAAAGGTCTCCTCCACGCGAGGCCCTGCTGCGAGGCTGGCCGCCAAAACCGCCGAAGCCCCCAAAACCGCCAAAGCCCTCAAAATTTTGAGCCCAATCCGAGCCGCCCACGCCTTCGCCGCGCATGACGCTGCTCAAAATATCGTCCCAAGGAACGTTCTGGCCGCTATAGCCACGCGCACCGCCGGCACCGGGAATGCCTCCAAAGGCGAGCATCTGGTCGTACTCTTTACGCTTCTTCTCGTTTGAAAGCGTATCGTACGCCTCGGAAATCTCCTTGAACTTTGCCTCGTCACCGCCCGCATCGGGATGGTACTTTTGCGCGAGTTTCCTAAACGCAGACTTGATCTCTTTATCGGTGGCGTTTTTCGAAACGCCCAAAACATCGTAGAACGTCTTATTGCCAGCCATAGTTTGCCCTCCTTTCGAGAGCGAGGATCATCAAGATTAAAAGGGCCCCAGGCGAATGCCCGAGGCCCTCAGGTGCTACTCTTCCGAGCCCGTTGCCTCATCGGCCGCCGGCTCGCCTTCCGGCGCCTCTTCTGGAGCCGGTCGCTTCTCACCGCCGTAGGTCACGGTCACCATCGCGGAACGCAGCACGTGGCCCGCCATGCGATAGCCCTTCTGGTACACGTCGTTGACCGTCTCGTCATACTGAGACGCATCCTCAACGCGTCCAACGGCCTGCTGCTCAAGCGGATCGAATGCCTCGCCCTTGGGATCGATGGGCTCCACGCCCTCATGGGCAAACACGTCGAGCATCTTGGAATGCACCGCGTCCACGCCGTCTACGAACTGGCTAAAATCGTCGGCCATATCCAGGGTGCGAGCGTGATCGATAGCGCGCTCGATATCGTCGACCACCGGCAGCAAGGCGCACACGAGCTTCTCGGTAGCGCGCTCGCGCTCCGCCAGGCGCTCGTTTGCCGTACGACGGCGGAAGTTCTCCCAGTCGGCCTGGAGGCGAGCCGTGCGCTCGGCAGCCTCGTGAGCCTTGTCCTCGGCAGCTTTCTGCGCCTCGGCAGCAGCGTCGAGCTCAGAGCGCACGTCGGCAAGCTCCTTTTGAGCCTGCTCGAACTTGAGCTTAAAATCGTCGTCCGCAGCCTGCTCACCAGCACGAATGGCGGCCTCGACCATCTCTTCCTCGGTCATCGTCGCCTCCTCGGCATCAATCGAATCCGTGGCACCAGCGGCCTGGGGCGCATCGTCCTTCTCGTCCGCAGTCTCCACGGCGTCTTCTACAGGAATCTTCACGTCCTTCTCCTCAGAGTCAGCAGAGGCGGCGGTGCCGGCAGCAACGCCGGCATCCGCCTCTGTTCGAGCTTGTTCGGCGGACATGACTAGTTGTTGTCCTTGTCGTCGTCCACGACCTCAAAGTCGGCGTCAACGACATCGTCATCGCCAGCAGCGGCGGCACCGTCGGCCGCGCCGCTTGCCTGCTGAGCGTCGGCGTAGACGATCTGCGCCAGCTCGTAGGCCACAGACTGCAGTGCCTCGCTGGAAGACTTGATGGCCTCGATGTCGGAGCCCTCGAGGGCCTTCTTGGCATCGGCGATAGCGGCCTCGGTCTTGCCCTTGAGGTCTGCGTTCACCTTGTCGCCCAGCTCGTTGAGCGTCTGCTCGGTGGAGTAGACAAGGGAGTCGGCCTGGTTGCGAACCTCAACCTCTTCCTTCTGCTTCTTGTCCTCCTCGGCATGAGCCTCGGCGTCCTTGACCATACGATCGACTTCGTCGTCGGACAGAGCGGTGGAGCCGGAGATGGTGATCTGCTGCTCCTTGCCGGTGCCCTTGTCCTTAGCGGAGACCTTCACGATGCCGTTGGCATCGATGTCAAAGGTGACCTCGATCTGAGGCACGCCGCGGCGGGCAGCAGGGATACCGGTGAGCTGGAACTTGCCGAGCGACTTGTTGTCGCGAGCAAGCTCACGCTCGCCCTGCAGGACGTTGATCTCGACGCTGGTCTGGTTATCGGCAGCAGTGGAGTAGATCTCGGTCTTGGAGGTCGGGATGGTGGTGTTGCGGTCGATCATCTTGGTCATGACGCCGCCCATGGTCTCGACGCCCAGCGACAGCGGGGTCACGTCGAGCAGCAGGATGCCCTCAACGTCGCCGGTGAGAACGCCGCCCTGAACAGCAGCGCCGTCGGCAACGACCTCATCCGGGTTCACGGACATGTTGGGCTGCTTGCCGGTCATGGTCTTGACGAGCTCCTGGACGGCGGGCATACGGGTGGAGCCGCCGACGAGGATGACCTCGGTCAGATCGGAGAGCTTGAGCTTGGCGTCGCGCAGGGCGTTGGTGACAGGCTGCTTGCAGCGCTCGAGCAGGTCGCGGGTGATCTTCTCGAACTCGGCGCGGGTCAGCGTGTAGTTGAGGTGCAGCGGGCCGGACTGGTTCATGGTGATGAACGGCAGGTTGATGGTGGTCTGCTGGGCAGCGGAGAGCTCCTTCTTGGCGTTCTCGGCAGCCTCCTTCAGACGCTGCAGGGCCATGGGGTCCTGACGCAGGTCGATGCTGTTCTCCTGCTGGAACTTGTCGGCCATCCAGTCGATGACGCGCTGATCCCAGTCGTCACCGCCCAGGTGGTTATCGCCAGAGGTGGACAGAACCTCGAACACGCCGTCGGCAAGGTCGAGGATGGAGACGTCGAAGGTGCCGCCGCCCAGGTCGAAGACGAGGATGCGCTGGTCGGAGCCCTGCTTGTCAAGGCCATAAGCCAAAGCAGCAGCGGTCGGCTCGTTGACGATACGCTTGACGTTGAGGCCAGCGATCTTGCCGGCGTCCTTGGTGGCCTGGCGCTGAGCGTCGTTGAAGTACGCAGGAACGGTGATGACGGCGTCGGTGACGGTCTCGCCAAGGTACTTCTCGGCGTCGGCCTTCATCTTGGCGAGAGTCATAGCAGAGATCTGCTCGGCGGTGTAATCCTCGCCCTCGATGTTGACAACGGCACGGCCGCCCTGGCCCTCCTTGACCTCGTACGGAACGGTCTTGAGCTCAGAGGTGCACTCGGAATACTTGCGGCCCATGAAACGCTTGATGGAAAACACGGTGTTCTTGGGGTTCGTGACAGCCTGGTTTTTAGCAGCCTTGCCCACAACGCGATCGCCATCGGCACGGAAGCCAACCACAGACGGGGTCGTGCGGTCGCCCTCGGCGTTGACGATGATGGTGGGGGAGCCACCCTCCAAAACTGCCATGGCGGAGTTAGTAGTACCAAGGTCGATACCAAGAATCTTGCCCATGAGAAATCCCTTCTTTTTCTGCTTTCGCGCAACCTCAACCCATGCCAAAGTGCGCTGCGAGCTTTTTGTTCGAGATGTAGTGTATCCCCTTATGGGCTCGAATATACAAAATCTAAGTCATTCCATATAAGATTTTTTATTTCTTTGGATGTAGGTCTTGAATCGAGAGGGCTAAACACAAGATTACGCTGCCGAAAAGCCTCGCCCCACAGCGACATGCCAGGCTCAAGAGTCATATAACTTACGCCCAAGGGAGATTTCACAAATAGTAAGCCGCCGTTGACTCGGCGAACGGTATGAAGATGCAGCGCGCAGGGTATTGCAAACCGTCGGGCGCGTGGTATGTTTTTGCCCGAATCAAACCGGCGCGCGTCGTCTGTAGCGCCGGTCAACAGAGAGGAAAAATCATGGCTCATCCCGTAATCGATGCCGACGAGTGCATCTCCTGTGGCGTTTGCGTTGACACCTGCCCCTGTGGCGTTCTTGAGCTCCAGGACGTCGCCACTGTTGTAGACGAGGATTCCTGCGCTGCTTGCGGTGCTTGCCAGGAGGCTTGCCCCGCCGGCGCCATCACCGAGATCGCTGAGGACTAGCATCTAGCCCACGCGAACAGCTCGCATGCAAAGAGGCCCATCGCACCATACGATGGGCCTCTTTTTTCTTGCTCTTAGCAAACCTTCTACTTTGAATACCTAAAATTAGCCGTGTAGAGGTAATCGAAATACAGATCGTGGCTATTATCCGACTCGCTCCAGCTCAACGACCATGTTCCGTCTCCATTTCGCACAAGCGACGTTTGGTCATCGATTGGAATGCTGCCCGGAATGCCCGTCACATCAAGGGAGAAGGACTTGGAGACACTACTGCCATTTACGTACTCGCCGATCGTTGAGAAATTGGTGTAGCGATAAAACGACACGGAACCGCTCAGGTGCACAGAGCCATCCGAGTTCAGGGAGGCATCGATGGAAAGATCCTCCCCCGTAATGGTGTCGGTGGATTCCCACCAATAGTAATAACCCGTTGATTTTGAGGTCTGCGTCACCCTGCACTTCGATGGGTCACAAGATTTATACGTGCCGGCAAGGTCCATAATCGGCTTTGCGGCGTTGAGCTGCCCTTTAAGCGCTCCAACGGTTTTGCCATCGCACCCAAAATCATCCGGAAGTTTGCCAAGATAATCCAGCGCGCTATCGGCCTTGTTATCTTCTATACACTGCAAAGCCGACTCAAACGTGGCCTTCTTCTGAGCTAAGTCGTCTGCATTGGCACGCTGCTCCTCAAATTGAGGGCCCAAAGCCGCATAGATATACTGCGCAGTGGCATACTCCTGCTGTTCCATAAGCTTCTCTGCGCACGTTTTTGCCCGATCGAGCGAATCTTTATAATCGCCCAGAGCCGCAAAGGATTTGCCGGCAGAAGCGTAGTCGCCCTCATCAAACAGAGCGACGGCCTTCATGTAATAATCTGCATCCTGGGCCTTTTCTTTGCATTTTTTAGCGTCCTTGTAGGGAATTGCCTTTTCAAAAAGCGAGATGGCAGACTCGTAGTCGCCCTTTTTCATCTTCTCTTTGCCCTGCTCGTAGTAGAGCGCCTTCTGCGCGGTTTCCTTGCGCTCGGCAGCATCGGCAAAGTTGCCGGCCTTGTCATAAAGCTCAATCGCCCGACTGTAGTCGCCACTATCAAACGCGTCGCTCGCCTGAAGATATGTAACGCCAGGCAACCCAACGGCAAGAATCAATACGACAACAACCAGGATGCCGCCCGCGATAATCGACTTGCGAGTTAGCTTCTTGCGGCCCTCCTCGTCCTGTGGAATAAACGACGCGATGGATTTACCGGTCTTGTCCTCGGTGTCCTCGGTGTCCTCGGTGTCCTCGGTGTCCTCGGTGTCCTCGGT
>OLOM01000107.1_pt1 | contig 62308 bp, 53 predicted proteins | sample 1672531 | NCBI WGS metagenome assembly OLOM01 (sample SAMEA3136696, study PRJEB25190) | human gut metagenome | reverse complement strand
CTGTCTCAACAGGCATCAACCAGACTGTAGCAGCTCAGAAGGCAGGCGCAGTGAAGATTTACACCCTCTCAGGTGTGAAGGTTGCCGAGGTAAGCAACGCTCAGGATGCTGAGTACATCTTGGCTCCAGGTGCATATATTTGCAACGGCAAGAAGTTTGTGATTAAGTAATGTTAGAATTGTAAATATATTTAAGGGTTAGTAAATTTGGTTTTATTAAGTGCTATTGTTATTAAGGAGGGTTGCAGTGATGCAACCCTCTTTTTTGTTTTACGACCCTTCACTTTGTCAATATTTTGTGTAATCGTTTGCACACGTTTATTCGTTCTTTCCTGCATATTTTTTTCCCTCATATATAAATAATGTGTAAATTTGCATTAGTAAGCTAACAGAAGAATATTGCCAGTAGTTTTAAAGTGAGAAATTAACAATCAAAACTTAGATAATGACATTTTCATCACTAACTAAAAATTAATAACCAGTCAATCTTATGAAGAGATTTACAACAAGGCTATGGGCAGTCCTTATGCTCATGTTGGTCTCCTTGCAGACGATGGCTACCGATGTGTTTACATCGAATCGTACTGACTTCCGAGACGAAAGTATCTATTTCATGATTACCACTCGTTTCTACGATGGTGACACAGGTAACAATGTGCTCTGCTGGGATAACCAGTCAGAGCAGATCAAAACAAAAGACCCTTGCTGGCGAGGCGACTTCCAGGGTGTCATCGACAAGCTCGACTACATCAAGGCATTGGGTTTTACAGCCATCTGGATTACACCAGTAGTGCAGAACGCATCCGGTTATGACTACCACGGTTATCATGCCATGGATTTCCAGCATGTTGACTGCCGTTATCAGAGCAGCGATGGTAGCAAGGACGGTGATGCCATGTTCCAGGAACTCATCGACAAGGCACACGAAAAGGGTATCAAGATCATCCTCGACATCGTGCTCAACCACACCGGTAACTTCGGTGAGCAGACACTCTGCAAGGAGTTTGACCGTAATACCGACTTGGAAACTCAGGCACTCATCAATGCTTGTATGATTCCTAACGAGGAGAAGTTGGGTTCCGACTACCTTACAAGTGTCCCTTATGAGCAGTATCAGCGTCGTCTTGGCTTGTTGAAGAACGTCCGTGGTAAGAACGAGGATGTTCACAACTACTGGCACCACTTTGGTGACTTCAACTGGGATTATCCTAACCGCTGGTGGGCTCAGATTGCAGGCGACTGCGTCGATCTGAACACCGAAAACGACTACGTAGCAGATTATCTCGTAAAGTGCTACGGCAGTTTCATCAAGATGGGTGTCGATGGATTCCGTATCGATACATCCGGTCATATCTCACGTTTGACATTCTGCAAGCAGTTTATTCCTCAGTTTACAGCCCTCGGTAAGCAGTATGAGGACAAGCGATTGAACAAGGCACCTTTCTTTATGTATGGTGAGGTTTGCGCTCGTTACAGTGATGTCACATACCGTGGTCAGGATAACCTCTCTTGCTATTATTACACATGGCAGGCTCCACAGGACTTGCTCGACAAATGGGATGGCAGCCAGAAATACTGGGATACACAGGTACTCTTTGATAAAGCCAATGGCGGTACAGGTGTGGATGACCATCAGATGGCTCTCTGTGAGTCAGACAATGCCCCAACACCAACAAGCGATAATACCTTTATGGTGAATGGTAAGTGGCATGAGCCAGACTATTCTCAGGCAAGCGGTTTCCATGTGATCGACTTCCCATTGCACTACAACTTCGGTAATGCTGCCGCAGCATACGGTTTGGCAAAGTCAGGTGACAAGAGATATAATGATGCTACCTATAATGTAGTATATGTAGATAGCCACGACTACGGTCCTCAGCAAACCAACGACCAATTCCGTTTCTCTGGTGATGATGCTCAGTGGGCAGAGAATCTCTCTCTGATGTTTACCTTCCGTGGTATTCCATGTCTCTATTATGGTTCTGAGGTTGGTTTCCGTCGCGGTGCTCCGATTGACAGAGGTCCTCACGGTCCTCTTTCAGAAACTGGTCGTGCTTACTTCGGTGGTTACCTCACTGGTGATGTAGAAGCAACTGATTTCGGTGACTACACAGCTTCAGGCAATGTGGCTGCAACATTGAATCATGATGTAGCTCAGCACCTCATCCGTCTGAACAAGATTCGTCAGGCTGTTCCTGCTTTGCGTAAGGGTCAGTGGACCGACGATGGTTGTACTCCTGCTGATGGCGGTATCGCCTTCAAGCGTGCTTATAAGAATGACAGCTATGCACTCGTAGCCATCAATGGTGGTGCAACATTCACAGATTGCCCTGATGGTACTTATACCGACGTGGTAACAGGCAAGACTTACACAGGTACTACTATCACCGTTGATGCTCCTGCTACTCAGGGTCAGCTCCGTGTTCTCGTAAAGGACTGGAAGGGTGGTAAGATCGGTGAGGATGGTGCTTTCATCTACGATACTACAGCTAAGTCTCTGGACGGTCAGGCTTATGATGGTAATGAAGAGGCTGGTACAATTTGGAACGAGCAGGGTCCTATTCAGCCAGCAAGCGTTTCATTCTCACAGGCTGGTGGATCATTCCGTACTGAGACTATTAACCTGACAGTTACTCTCTCTGAAGACGCTAAGTCTGGTTGGTATCAGATACAAGGTCAGGATAAGGTGAACTTGACTCCTGGTGTGAGCGAGAACCTTACCATTGGCGAAGGCATGAACTTTGGCGACACCAAGACTATTGAGTGGAGCGCAGAGGCCCAGGACGGTAAAGTAAAGAGTGGTAGCTTGACCTTCAAGAAGGTGGACCCTAATGCTACTATCATGGTTTACGTACAGGCAGAAAATGCTCCTTTTATCTATGCTTGGTCAAAAGGTTCTTCTGTTAAGAAATTGACAGGCGATTGGCCTGGTACAAAAATGACAGAGTCTGAAGAAATCAATGGCGAAAAGTACTGGACTTACGCTTTTGATGGCGTAGATAACTTTAATGTAATCTTGAATAATAATAGCGGTGCACAGTCTGGTGAAATCTCTGGTATCACAGGTGATATCTACCTGAAGTATGACGGCGGTGCAAATGCTCAGAAGATTGACGCTCCTGTCAACACAGCAGCCAAGGTTACTCTGAGTCCTAACGGTGGTGACTTCGAGAAGACTGTTACCGTGACAGCCACATTGAACAACAATGCCAAGAGCGGTTGGTATAAGATCGGTAATGGTGAGCAGGTGGCTCTTACTCCTGGTAAGGCTGCTACCTTCACTCTCGGTGCTGACATGATGGAAGGCGAGAGCAAGACTGTAACTTGGAGCGCAACTAATGCTGAAAATGTAACCAAGACAGGTTCTGCAACCTTCACCAAGAAGAAGGAAGTAGTTATTCCTGCTCCAACAGGTATCTACGCTTACTTCCTCGCTCCTTCAGACTGGAGTCAGGTTGACTGCTGGGCTTGGAATGATTCAGAAAACTTTACCGGTGGTAACTGGCCAGGTGTAGAATGTACCAAGATCGGTGTGAAGAAGAATGGTTTGGATGTCTGGATGTGGAAGTATGATGGCGATTTGACAACAGCTCCTACCATGATCATCTTCAGCAACGGCAGTGGTCAGCAGACAAAGGATTTGAAATTCGAAAACGGTGCAGTTTATAACTTTGACAGTAAGACCAATGAGTCTATCTCAACAGGCATCAACCAGACTGTAGCAGCCCAGAAGGCAGGCGCAGTGAAGATCTACACCCTCACAGGTGTGAAGGTTGCCGAGGTAAGAAACGTTCAGGATGCTGAATACCTCTTGGCTCCAGGTGCCTATATCTGCAATGGCAAGAAGTTTGTTATCAAGTAATATTGAAATTTTAGTAACTCATCAATAGTAATAAGTTTTTTTAGCCCGATTCTGCTTCGTGAGAAGCGGTATCGGGCCTTTTTTATGTCCAAAAGGATAAATATTTATGTTCAAAAGGATAAATAAAGTAAATAATTTCTCATATTGCGATAACTTTGTGTAACTTTGTAGCGAAAAATAATCTTTGTGGTTTTTGTAAGTTCTTGTAAATGAGCAAATTAAAGATAAGCAATTAATAATTATTAAGTTATCTAAGAATTAAAATAATATGTTTGGCACGTTTAACGTGACAAATGTCACAAGAAATTTATAAATAGTTTAGAGTATGGCAACATTTAAAATCTTAGTTCAGCATAGAAGAAGTGATGGTTTCTATCCTGTTTATATCAGATTGACTCATAATAGAAAGGTTTGCTATCTAAAGACCGATAAGATGGTAAACGATAAGGGTATCGTGAAGGGTACGAAAGAGGTGAAAGATACTTTCGTGCTTACAAGTTTGATGCCAAATATCAATAAATGGGTAGATGGATTGAATAGAGTAGATTCTTCTCAATGGACTATAGAGGAGGTTAGAAGATTCATTGAACAAGGCGAGGAGGGTGTTTGTTTTTCTGATTTTGCTAGAGAATATATAGATACACTTTATGATATATTGGAATATCATTCTGTATTAACCTACGGGCAAGCATTGAACAATTTGGAAACCTATGCTGGTAGCACAAAGATTATGTTTAACCAACTAACTACATCATTCATTGAAAATTGGATAAAATCCTTATCAGCTAAGAAAGCAATTAAGTTTACCTACCCTACGTATATCAAGCGATTGTTCAACGAGGGAGTAAAAAAATATAATGACTACGACAATGACATAATAAGAATAAAAAATAATCCTTGGGTGAAGATTAAGATACCAAGGGTAGATAAGGCAAAGAAGAAGGCTATAACCATGGAAGAATGCCGAAAGTTCTTTTCTATAGTCTCTGAAAAGAAATCGTATCAAAGAGTTATGGATATTTGTAAGATGGTGTTGTGCTTAGCTGGAATAAATGTTGCCGACCTATATAATATGAAAAAGAAGGACTACTTTGATGGAATCCTTCATTATGAGCGCAAGAAAACCAGAGGTAGGAGAGAAGATAATGCCTATATAGAAATGAAGGTTCCTGATATACTTTTTCCAACTATCGAAAAATATTTATCTAGTAACCCAAATGATGAATATCTTTTTTCTTTTCATTCCAAGATGGGGGAAAAGTCATTAGATACATTTCTCTCTTCCTATTTAAAGAAAATCTGCAAAGAGCTGTTAGGCTTTGAAAAGGGACATTACTATACTCCTTATACATTTCGGCATACTTGGGCTACTATCGCTCAAAATGACTTAGGAGCAAGTTACGAGGAAATTGGCTTTGCCTTGAATCACATCAGTACCCACAAGGTGACAATGGGCTATGTGAAACCTGATTTCTCTAGAGCATGGGAATTAAATGAGAAGGTAGTTGAGAAGGTGTTTTTCACTAACGACAAGAGCAAACGCCTGGAGGAACATCATCTGCCTGTATTCGATAAGGTAGAGGAAAACTTTGAATTGTCTGCTGATGCTTACTTTATGGGTGAGGTTGTGGCTCATGTTGATGGCAAGGGCTATCGGAACACAGATGAGATAATAGAGCAGCTCATGGCCAGCATAAATGATACTGTGCCTAAGAACTGCACGATACAGATTAAGGTGAAGAATATCACCAAGGACCAGACTAAGTACTTTGAACGAGTCAGGGACATAAAATAGCTATTTTTGTGTTAATACAGATTAAAATCGACCCAATATAAGTTAAAATAGAGTATTTTTGCTCGATAACCAAGTCAAGGGTAGTCTTCTCTAAAGTTGAAGAAAATTTAGAGAGGGCTACCCATTTCTTATAATTAGCCATTATTAACAATTTTGAGATTTTTGATGTTGATAGTGGTTTCTTGTTTCTCAAATTTCTCTTCCAACTGCATGAAAGATTCCTCCACAGATAAGTTTCTGGATTCATCATTATTGAACGATACAGACTGGAGTTTTGGAGCCACGTATGGTAGGAACTTTGCCACCATTGCCAAGCGTCCGGCAGGCTCGTCAATCTGCATGAGATCCGTGAAAAGTGAATAGTTCTTCTCATTGATACCATTGATGTAGCCAGTAAGGGCATCACGTAGGCTTTCTCGTACACTTTTTGTAACCTTATTAGGTGTGCCAGCCTTACGTCCGCCAGTCTTCTTCCTCTTTGGCTTCGGCTCATTACTATTGTCTTGTTTTACTGCCATATTCTATTGATTTTTAATGTTTACTGATAGTTTTCGGATGCAAATATAGGAAGAAATTACGAAACTTGGTGTTCAAGTTGCGGAACTTATCACAGATAGGTAAGAAAAACGCATTACTTTTGAACAGTTTAAACATTAAAATTCGAATTTTATGGGATTAATTGGAAGTATTGTTGGTGGACTGACCTCTGCTGCAGGTGATTCCTTAGCAGCTAAAGCAAGAAACAAGGGATATAATGAGTATATCAAAATGTTTCAAAACCGTATGCAACAGGTGAAGGATCATCGTGACAACTTGTATTATCAGGATCCTACTCAGTCAGCGGAGAATCAGGTAGCCGTGACCAATGCCCAGAAGGTGTTGGATAATGCAACAGAGACCGCAAAGAACACCAATATTGTTAGTGGCGGTTCTGATGAATCGGTTGCGCTGAGTAAGCAGGCTGCCCAGGAGCAGGTTGGTAAGATGGTGCAAGAGGCTGCCGTGCAAGGTGCTCAGACCAAAGAAAATGTGTGGAATACTGCTGATTCGCAGATAGACCAGATGACTAACTACATTGCCACAGCCAAGAAGGAGAAAGCTCTTTCTACAGCACAGGGTATTACGGATGCTGCTGGTGGCTTGGCGGGAGCAGCGAGTAAATTGCCATTTTAAGGAAGGAGGTGATTATGGGATTTACATTGGATGATTTAACTTCTAAACGTCCGGCAACAGCAACAACTCCTATTACAGATTTCCCTTCTGATAATGCGGTGAAGCCGGATGATACACCTGTTCAGAATACAGCTATTGATACTACTGGTATTACCGGGAATGGTGTCCATGAATCTTTTGCAGAACAGCCAACCGAGGAAGTTACCAAGGTGGAGCCTAACCAGGGTATCAAGATAGACTGGAGCAGACCTTATGCCGAGATAGAACAGAATCCTATCTTGCAGCAGATGAAGCCTTATGACATTATGAGGGATTACCAGAAGAATGGTGATGGAAACTGGTCTGTCTTCATGCCATGGCTCAATACTCTTGGTGATGGAGATAAAACCGTAGCTGCCAATGAAGCCTTGAAGAAGAAAGCGGAGAGGCAGGCCAAGATGGAGCAATGGGGCAATTTCCTGATGCATCTTGGCAATTTCATCGGTACAGTTCAAGGTGCTCCATCGCAGAAGATTGAATCAGCACAAGAACTTACTGATCGCCAACGCAAGATAAGAGAGGCTACAGATGCTTTAAGAGCTAAGGGATATGACCAGATGATGGTGAATATCTATAAGGACCGTCAAGACAAACAGGCTCAGATGCAGGCAGAGGCTGCTGCAAAGGCAAATGAGGCACTGGCTGCTTATCGTGGTTCACAGAAGAATCAGACGGATGCCCTCACTCCTGTAAAGGTTGATGAAGTGACTCAATCAGCAAGACAACATTCTACAGCTGCAGACTTGAATGTTTCAAAGAAGGATACTGAGGATGCTTTGAGAGGCAAGAAGGGAAAATTACTTGATGCTCAAACTAATAATGCCAATGCCGGAGCTGCTGATCATAATGCTAGCGTTAACGTTAAGGGAGCGCAAGTTAGGCATATCAATTCGCAAACAGAGGGACAGAATCAGAGGAATGCCAACCAGAAGGAGGCTGATGATTTCAACACCAGGTATGTGAACGACCCTGTTTTCAAGAAACATGTGAATGAATGGGCTACACACAATGGTATGGCAATCGGTGGCAATGCTACAGGAGAAAGTGTTGGCAGAGGTGGCACTTGGGCGAATGAAAAGAATCGCCAGCAGGCATCCGCTTACGCTAGGGCTAAAATGGCTAAGGAAGGCAAGAAGCGAACCGTTCGCCCTTATGGTGGGAAACCAGCCAAGAGAACTTCTAACACAAAGGTAGATTATTCAAAGTATATAAGAAAATAACATAGTATATGGCAGATAAAGACAACAAATCTAAGTTGACTTATCATGTATGGGATAAGGACAACAATGAGTATGACATCCCTGATGAGGTTGTTCAGCAGAGAGGCATGGACAACTTCGCTAAGGACTTCGAAGGTGGTTATATCACCATGTTTGACGATAAGAAGCAGAAGGTAGATGTTCCTATTGAGGATGTGGGCGAGTATCGTAAGCAGGGCTATATGTGGTATGATACCAGTGGAAACGCTACCCCTATCAACGAGGTTGGAAAGAAACCTTCACCTTCTAAAGAGAAAGAACAGTCTCAATATCCGCAAGAGGTGAAGCGAGGTGAGTTAAAGAAGCCTAGCTTGATTTCGCAAGCACTCGGCATGATGCCGAAGGTGGATGCAGGTAATATCGGTAGGGAGCAGAAAATGGGTGGTATGATTACCAGTATGCTTCTTGGTGGTAATGAGCAGCAAGCACAGCCGATGCAGCAGCCACAAGACAATAATCAGCAGGTGCAGCAGACCGCACAGGGGAATGCTAGCCAAGAACAGAAGCAGGAGCCAGCTCCTTCTATCCCTAGCGTAGTGAACGACAATACTTTGATGGATGCCAAGTTTGCTAACTATCTTGAAGATTGGAAGAAGCGACCAGATAAGGAAGGCAACTATTTTGAGAACTTCGTGGCTGACCTTGAAGCTGACGGTATGAATCCAGATGAGGCTCTTGAAGCTACTCGTAGTGCGCAGTACAGATATGCTAATCGTTCTGCCATGGACGTTACCAACCAGGTAGTTTCTTCTTTGCCTGATGATACGGTGCAGGATGCTGAGCAGAGTATCGGGGCGCAATGGTATAGCCATGGCGTGCAGGATAAGTTGAAGCAGGAGGCATACAGCATGGGTATCAGTTATGATGACTATGTGGCTCATTTCCTGAAGCCAGCTATGGTGCAGAGTCTGGTGAACAAATATGGTCCGAACTACCGCAACATAGCTGAGGGCATCGCTACTCGCCTCTATTCTCACTATGAGCATGTACAGGAGAGACTGATGAATCAGGACATCAATGATGCGCTTTCTAACGTTATTAATAAATATGTGAGTCCATCTGTAGTGGATGAGTACAACAAGGCTCAGGAGGCAGGCAGTAAGGCATTTACGGAGGGAATGGAAGGAAGCCAGTTTATTCCGGCTAATCTTCGTCTGGGTACAGCACTTGGTGCTCAGTATGAGGCAAACGAGGCCAAGGATCCTGCAAAGGTGCTTTCTGGTTTGCAGCAGAAGTTTGGCAAACTCTACCGGAATCCGAAGTTTCTGAAAGATATGAGCAATGCGGCATTTAAGGTGATGCAACGGTATGGCTTGAATGGCACTCAGAGTAGTGATCCTAAGCAGTTCAAGCCAATGATCAATGCTGCCATTAAGAATGAGTTGGACCAGCTGGAGATTAAGGGTATGATGCCTAAGGGTAGTGCTGAGTACATCATGAAGACTGGTTTGGGTAACACTATTGTTGGTAAGATTATTCGCAAGGCTGTTCAGACGGACTACCAGAACTGGCTGGAGGATATTGCCAATCAGCAGTATCAGCCGGGCTTCTGGGAGTCCGTGGCTAGCGGTGCTCTGACCTTTGCAGGTGATGCCTGGAGTTATTGGCTGCCTGGAGCCGCAGGTGGCAAGTTGACCAAGAGTATGGTAGCCAAGGCAGAGGGTAAACTGGCTGGTGACCTCATGGCTAAGGGTATGGAGCGCAAGATGGCTGAGCGAGCTGCCAAGGTGCTTATCGGCAAGAGTAAGGCCGCGGCTTTGAAGAGCGGAGCTGTGCATGGTGCTGTTACCTTTGGCGGTCAATCGGCTATCTCGAAGCCTATTGATGAGGTTTATCGCACTGGTCAGTTTGACGAGAATGGCATGATTTACAATCCTTCTGTGGGTAAGGTTATCGCTAATACTTTGGGCGAGGTGGCTAAACAGAGTGCCGTAGGTGCCATCATGCAGGGTGGAACCATCGCTAATATGGTAGGTAAGGGCAGAGGCTTGGCTACCAATATTCTTGCTGATGTTGGTGGTAAGGTTGTGGATTCCGGTATTATGACTGGTCAGCAGATACTGGAGCGCATGGCGCAGGATCCGAACTTCAAGCCTACAGGCAAGGATGCTGCCGAGAGTTTCTTGGAGAGCATGGCGAACCTTACTGCTATCGGCTTGCCGGGTATGGTGGGCAAGTATGCTCGATTCAAGGACGCAAGGGAGTTTAACAAGAAGTTTGACTTCACTGATCAGGATATTGCCGAGTTGAAGAGATTCGGCTATGATGGTCTTCGTGATGCTTTTGAGAAGATGGGCATCGGGGAGTATGCTGTGGTTGGTGAGAATGCTCAGCGACTTGATGGGCAGTTAACCCAGAAGTATATGGACCTGATGAACGACAAGAGCGTGCCGGAGGTATTGAAGGCTAAGATGATGGCAGTTGTAGAAGGCAAACGCCCTTCTTCTTTCTCGCCTGTTGTAGATTCCATCATCGTGCAGCCGATGGATCATGACGGAAAGGTGTATCTCGAAACCTTGAATAAGGATGGCGGTATCATTGACAGAAAGGAGTTTTCTTCTCTTGATGAGGCTCAGAAGGCAGATAAGAAACTGGAGTATGAGAAGACTCTTGGTTTGGCTTCTGTGCTGGAAGGTGAGTTCCACAATGAGTTTACCCAGGAGCATCTTGAAGGCTTATACAACAAGGCAGCCCAGAAATATAATATGGGTGAGAAATTGACAGATGAGGATAAGGCAGCGGTTTATCTTCATCAGAATGCTGGTGCCATCAAGGAAATCATGGATAAGCAGCAGAAGGGTATTATCCTTACTGATGAGGAGCAGAAGCAGATTAATGCCTATCGTCATTATTATGACAGTGCTTTGGAGAACAGTTCTGTGATGAGGGAGTTTGTCAACACGTTTGAGGATTCCCATGGCGTGGCGCGAGGTACACTTCGTAAGGCTTTGGAGTCGAAAGATAAGAAATATGCACCTTTGGTGGAATCTTATCTTAAGGAGCTTTATAATTCCATCGAACTGAAACGTGAAATGAAGCAGACGATGGATGATCTCTATAATACTGCCCATGGTAATGAGCAGAAGCGCATTGAGCAGGGTGGTGTTGAGGGTGAAAAGCCTACAGCTCCTGTTGAAGGTTCTACTGGTGGTCAGGAGCCTACAGTTTCAGAAGGTCCTTCTCCGTATCAAGGTAATACCGAAGTTTCATCTGGTCAAGGTGAAGGCGTTTCTACAGCAAATTCAGATAACTCATCTGCTGATGTTATTACTTCTGATGCTTTTGTTATGGGACAGAATGCCTATAAGAATGGGGATTCTGAGGCTTTGCAGGCTATCGACTATAATAGTGATTTGGCAACAGGACGTTTGAAGCGTGCTTTTGCTGACAATGAGAAGATGCCTGACATTGTGACCAATGCCTATAATGAAGGTAGAGATATGGAGCAGTTTGTGGCTCAGCGTGCAAGTAGTTTGACTCCAGCACAGAAAGAGGCTATCAGTAAGTATGTTGAGGCAATGGATGCCAAGAAGGGTACTATTGATGCTCTGCAGCATGCCGATGATGGCTATGGTGAGGCGTTGAAAGAACAACTCTGGCCATACCAGACGGTAGACGGAAACATAGTTCCTGCTACTTTGGATAGCGGAAAACAGGTATTCCTGAAGAAGGCTAACGAATATGGTGGAGCCTTTGTTGTCGTTCCAGATGAGCAGGGACAGCCTACAATTAAGCAGGTATCTAATGCCGAGATTAAAGAGGTGGGCTCTCCTGTTTCTCTTGATGAATACATTGAGAGTTCTTTGGCTCAGCAGAAGGAAGCGAGAGCGCAGCAGTTTATCAGCCAGTTTGATGGCAGCGGTTTGAAGCCGAATGACCAGGTTACAGTTGCCATGGAGGAGGGTGATGCTAATATCAACATGACCTTTGCCGGATATAGCGAGGACGGAAAGATAGTGCTTACTGATGGCAAAGATTATCTTCCCCTGTCTAAAGAAGAGTTTGCTGCATGGCGCAAGAATGCTCTCGACAACACAATCAATGAGCATTTGGATGCCGAGGACGCACAGCGTACCAATGATGATGCAGCCAAGGCTGAGGCTGATAAGAAGCAGCGTTATGCCAATGGCATCGTGGGACTGAGCGAGGGCCAGCCGGACTATTCTTCTAAGGATACAGATCCAAATGTGGCGGCTGAGTATCTGCAGGAGCAGTTTGGGGAAGACCATGGCAAACTTTTGAATCTGGTTAATGGCAGCCGTGACGACATCAAGACGCAACTTGCCAACAAGAAGAAGGCAGCTGCAGAATATCAGAACTGGCTTGATACCAATGCCGACCTTGACCCGGAAAAGGCTAAGAAGGTGGAGGATGAGTTGAGTCTGGTTAATGAGCAGATTGCTAATCTTGATGCTCGTTTCAAGAACTGGAATACTATCCGCAACAGTGTGATGACTCCTGATGAGGTGAAAGCTATGAAGGAGGAGCGCAAGGCAGAGATAGAGCGAGCTGGCATTGACAAGTCTTCCGTTCTGCCTGATGTGGATACAGGCGTTCGTATTCCAGAGAACAGTGAGCTTAAAGCCAAATATCCTACTCAGGAAGCTGCTTCTGGCTACATAACGTCAGAGCGCAGACGCGTGTACAAGATGCAGGAAGAAACCCAACGAGAAATTGATGGTGTAGACAAGATACTCAATCAATACATGGATGGGGATATGGAACTTTCCGCTGAACAGTTGAGAGATCTGAATACCACCAAGGCAGAACTGGCAAACAGACAGAATGCGCTTACAGCGGATGCCAAGGCTTTGAAGGGAAAGGCTAAAAGCTTGAATATTCTTTATATAAAGGAACGAGCAGAGCAAAACAAGAAGAATCTTGAAGCTTTGTCCCCAAAAGACAGACGTAAGGAATTGGTAGCTAAAGCCTTGGAGAAGAAAGACATGAAGGCTATAAAGGAAATATATAAGGATGCAAGTACTGATGTCATGGATTTGACTCCGCGGACATTGGAGGAATTTGTGTCAGAGAGACTTTTTCCTCATAGTCTGAATGCAGAATCACTGGCGCAAGAGTTAGGATCTTCCAACTTTAAGCGTGGTATAGGAAGTAAGTACGACACAAATAAATTCAACTATCTTCTGGCCAATAATGGCGAGGGATTGACCATTAACGAGCTTGCAAAACGAGTTTGGGAAGATCTTTCCAGTACAATGGAATCAGGTGCTGGTGACGGATTACAGTCTACGTATACAGACCAGGATATACGCAACACTATTCTTGATATGTTCAAGACTTATGACAGTGTTCGGGAAATGCGTAATGTGACGCTTCTTAACCGTATTGCTGCTGCGGAAAACGAATTGTCGGGCGAAGAAGAATGGTACGAGCAGCAGAAAGAGCGTGAAATTATCGAAAAACAGGCAGAAATTGAGAAATATAAATCGTATATTCACGACAAAGAGTTATCTTTGCCGTCTGAAAGCGAACTTGATTACATCAATGGACTTGAATTTGACCGTATGATGGAGATTGAGGATCGTGAACGAGCGTACAAAAAATATGTCAAATCAATTTTACCAGAATTAGCTGATTATGATGACAGAAGCAATGAAGAAGGATATGGAGGAGGCAGTAGCCTGGGTAGCGACTCTTCACGGAGAGGAGTTGATGAAGGAAATAGCCAAGGCGAAGAAGTTGGTAACGGAGAAGCATCTTCTGAGTCCGAGATTGGAGAAGGCTCTGATAGCGGACGCAAAGGGCGACAAGAGACTGGCAGCATGGAACCTGGCGAAGGCTCAGCTGTTCGAGGCTCACATCTACCGCAAGAAGCATCCTTCGGAGAACGTTTAAAGAGTGCCATTGCCGAAACTGAGACCGAACCAACAGAGGCTCAGAAGAAGGCAGGAAACTACAAAAAGGGTCATTTGTCCTTTGGTGGCTACGATTTTACCGTAGAAACACCAAAGGGCGTGACTCGTAGCGGTAAGGACGAGCAGGGCAAGCCTTGGAGCGTGACCATGCACGATACTTATGGCTATATTCTTGGTAAAATTGGCGTTGATGGTGACCATATTGATATGTTCATCAATGATTCCGCTGACCTTGATACTTTTGATGGTAACGTTTATGTTGTTGACCAGGTGAACCCAGAGACTGGTGAGTTTGATGAGCATAAGGTGATGTATGGTTATCCTTCTGAGGAGGCTGCTACAGAGGCTTATCTTGCCAACTACTCCAAGGGCTGGAAGGGACTTGGTAAGGTTACTGGTGTGCCTAAAGCTACCTTTGATAAGTGGCTGGAGTCTTCTGACCGCAAGACTAAGCCTTTTGCAGACTATGCTATGGTGCAGAAGGAACAGGCGAAATTTGACCGCGATGTGAAGGAGGTAAAGCCATCTGAAATGACGGAGGCACAGAAGGTGGCTTATGATGCCGTATCTACTATGCTTAAGAAGGCTGGCATCCCGGTGAAGGTTGTTAGTAATGAGGATATGGAGAAGGTGGCTGAGGCGCAGGATAATCTGAATCTTGCCACGTTGCTGAATCAGCCAGAAATGAGATTTAAAATCAAGACACCGGAGGAGAAGCAGGCTGCCGAGAATGCTTATAACTTTGCCAAGGAGTTGCGCCCGGATAAGTGGAAGCAGTATGCTGTGGTGAATATGAGCAATCCTAACAAGATGCCGGAGTACTTTGAGAAGCAGGAGTTGGCTAGAAAGGAGCGTTCTTACTATAATAAACTGATGTGGGGTAACTACAAGGTTTTCAATCTTGATAAGAGTTTTGAGGACAATGTGGCTGGGCTTACTGGCTCTTTCCCTTCGGAGTTTGACCCATATAAGATTGATGAGCAGACCAATAAGAAGAATGAGTTGAAGAGGCAGATTAAAGAGACTGAGGATGCATATAACTCAACTGGGCAGGAACGTAATAAGTATCAGATTCAGTTGATGAAGGAGTATATGGATGAGCATGGACTGACCTCTGAGAACGATATTCCTGATGATGTTTGGAGTGACTTGAATGATAAGGCTCATGAGAAATATCAAGATAAACTTGATTCCTTGTTTGCGAAATACAAGGATTTGGATAGACAGTTGAAAGCTGTTGCTGAGCCGGGAGTGAGATTTTTGCGTACTTACCATGGTTCTCAGGCTAGCTTTGACAAGTTCGATCATTCCTTCATGGGCAGTGGCGAAGGTGCTCAGGCTTATGGCTGGGGAACCTATGTAAGCGAGGTGAAAGGTATCGCCAAGGCTTATGCTAAGGCGAATAATAGAAGACATCAAAATAAAGAAGTAGAATACTTGTATGATGGTAAATTGATTTCATCCTATGAAAACAATTCTTTATATCAACGCATATTCAATCTTATGGAAAAAGATGGAATGACTGCACAAAATGCGATAAATTATGATTTGTATAGAGCTAAGCAAGACTTAAAAAAGGCTGAAATGGAGGTAAAAGAGAATCCTCAAACTTCTTGGTTTAATAATATTGCAATAGAAGTTAATAAAAGTGATATTGAGCAGTTGCAAAAATTGGATGCCAATAAGTTTAAGATTGCAAAGATTGACATATCTCGCAACCTTTACTCTGTTGATATTCCTGATGATACTGGTGATAACTATATCGGCTGGGATGAACCGTTGACAGATAAGCAAGTTGAAATGTGGAAAAATGCTGCCAATAGCTTAGCACCAAAGGATGATGATGGTGGTTGGAAAGAAAGAGTTGATTATTATGCTAGGAGATATGGCTATAATTTCAGAGGAGAAAAGGCTTATAAACTTTTAACTTCTGAACGTACACCAAAAGAGGTTTCTCTAGCATTGAAGGATGCTGGATTTGATGGTGTAAAGGTTATCGCCCAGCGCAATGCAGGTGGCAACAAGGAAGGCAAGATGAACTATGTTATCTTTGACGAGAACAATGCCAAGATTGTGGATCATACCAAGTTTGCGCAGGGTAAGGGTGTGGTTTATGGCTACACTGACGGCAAGGAGATAGTGCTGAACCAGGAGCATCTGAATCCTAATACTCCTATCCATGAGTATCAGCATCTTTGGCGTACTGCTGCCAAGAACATGAATCCGGAACTTATAGAGTATGGTGATAAACTCATCATGCAGACCCAGCTATTTGCCGATTTGAAGAAGGATCCTAACTATAATCATCTGACAGATGAGCAGATTTGCGATGAGGCTTTTGCTCGTTTAACAGGTGAGGACGGAGCTGCCATCCTGGAACAGATGGCTAAGGATGCTATCAAGGAGAATCCACTTGATACAGCCAAGGAACTGAGTGTTATCAATAAGTTGAAGGAGTGGCTGAGGAAGTTCTGGTATTGGACTCTTGATACATTTACGAAGTGGAAGCCTGAGGACATTAAGAAAATGACCTTGGAGGATATTCGTAATCTTGTGTTGAGAGACTTGGCGAATGGGGTGGATCCACGCAACGTGAAGTCTCGTATGACTAAGGAAGATGCAGTTTCTCTTCGTAAACAGATGGCAGATAATGCTGAGCAAGAACGGATTTTAGAGCATACGGAAGAAAACTGGCTGAAAGAATTTGGCAAGGATAGCCGTGTTACTACTCCTATTGGAAGTATCAAACTTGGTGAAAACCAATATAAGAAGGCAGGAAGAAACGACCGAATCAAAAGATTTGGTTTGTTGAAGCCTACCCTGGAGCGTCCTGATGTTATCCTGGAGAAGTCTGCACCAAAAGAGGGTGCAGAACGACAGACTAAATATCTGTTCATCAAATCCTTTAAAAAGGCTGATGGAAACAAGATTCTGAACTATGAATCCATAACAGTAAAGCAGGGGGAAGAGGAAGTGGCGATTAGCGCACATCAAATAAATCCTTCGAAAGTTTTGAAAGAATTGACGGAATCAAAAGTGCTATGGAATCGTTTCAGAGGCGATTCTAATTCCTTGGGCGAGAATCAAGGTTCGGCATTAACTCCATCCGCAATTAACCCAAGCGGAAAGGATAGCGTCCTGAATCCTCATAGCGATGCAAATATAAGAAATAATATCGAAACCACCAAGGGAAATGGTGGAAATTTATCTGTGGAGGATAAAATAAAGGCTGTATCTCAGCAATTTGGTGTAGATGAGGCAGATGTGGCGATGTACGCCAATGCAGTTAAGAAGGGTTCTACAGCTGAGGCTGCACGTGCCAGAGCCAATATCAAACGCCATTTGTTGCAGGCAAATGAAGATAAGATTTCCTCTTTAAAGGAACTTCTTAAGTACACCGTGCCTGTAAATAATGCCTTGAAGGAGAACTTTGGCGACCTTGATGCTATGATCGAGGAGCGCGTGAAGCAGGTGGAGGCGCAGCGTAACGCCATGGAAGCCGCTAGAAAGAGAGCAGAGGAAGAGGAAGCCAAGCGACAAAAGCACTTGGAGGAACTTTCTGTGATTCCTGATGATCAACTTGACAAGCAGTATATGGATGCTCTTGCCAAAGGTGATGATGCTACAGCCAGGGAAATGCTTGATGAGGCTGCCAGACGCAAGGGCTATGATGATACCGAAAGCGCATATCAGGGTGTAGGTGCATGGGCTGCACCGGGAAACCCTGGATATGAAAGCGACAAGGCGAGACGTGACGATTGGGAATCCAGTGGCTCAGATGTGAACTTGGAAGATATTGCCTTGGGCTATGCTCCTCAGCCGGATGATTACTTCTCTCATCCTGAGCGTTATTCGCAGAACACTCCTCATGGATTGGAATCAGTGAAAGCTATCAATACGGCTATTGATGCCATTAAGAATGGCGAGAAGGATGTTAAGGTAAAGGTTTATCGTGCTGTTCCTACTTCGGTGAAGGAAGGCAAGTTGCGTAATGGTGACTGGGTTACTCCTTCTAAGAAATATGCCGAAATGCACGGAACAAACCGTCTGGAAGGCAAATATCGTATCATTGAAGATGAAGTTCCGGCTACTCAACTGTGGTGGGACGGTAATGACGCAAACGAGTTTGGCTTTGATGATGGCAAGGCATATAAATATAAGAATGCCAAGAACAACAGAAAGTTGAACGACCTTGTTACCTATGATGATAAGGGTGACGTTATTCCTCCTTCTAAGCGTTTCAATTCTCGCAAGAGCGATGTGAGATTCATGTTTGCTGGAGAAAAGGGAGCTGCTGAGGCTGATAAGGCTGATGAGCAAACTATCCGCATGGATAACCTGGATGTGGCTAAGCAGATGGAAGATGAAAAGAAGGATGCCAAGATTATCAAGATGGCTACTGGTTGGGAGAAAGGCGTAGATGGCAAGTGGAGATACGAAATGCCGGATGCCAAGATAAAGGACACCATCGATGTAGGTGGTGGAAATATCTTTAAGCGTTTCGAAGAGGATATGCTATGGACTGATGGTAAGTTGGAAGATGCTGTGGATGCGCCAAAGCTTTTTGAGGCTTATCCTCAGTTGAAAAATATTAAAATCCATACTGATGCAGTAATGAATGACATGCCTTCAAATGGGGAATACAATCCACAAACAAAGACTATTACCATTCATGCGGATGAATTAAAGTATCTGAATAGCATTCTGAATCATGAAATTCAGCACGTAATTCAGCGTGAAGAGGGGTTTGCGCATGGTGGCACACCCGAGCAGGTGGAGAGAGATTTCAATGCTGCTAAGGCTGAATGGAAGGCACGTTCCTATGCCTTTGAATTGGAAGAGAAAGCCAAGGAAATGGGTGGTGAGTACAACCAATCTGAGGTAGAGAAAGCTCTTATCCAAGACTATAAGGACATGGATATGCCTGAGTTCATTCCTGACAAGGAAACCCGAATTAAGGGATTCAACTACTTCGCACGTGGCTATGCAGACAGAAGTATGGATGATGCCATTAAGCGTTTCCGTTTGGATAGGTTCCAACGTACAGACTTTGATTCTTACCAAGAATATAGAAAGTTGGCTGGTGAAGTTGAATCTCGAAATGTGGAGAAGCGTTTGGGTATGACGGACGAGGAGCGCAGAAACTCCTTGGCATCTGAAACTGAGGATGTGAACCGTGATGAGCAAATCGTGATGAATGGGAGCGATGCTAGCTATAGCATCGTGAAAGACCCTGAGACCATCAAGAAGCTGGATAAGGAAGACACGGTGAAGGTTTATCGTGCCATGCAGGTAGGCGAGGATGGAAAACTCTATCCACCGATGGCTGCAAAGGTGAAGGGCAAGTTTGTGCAACCTATCGAACTTGGTAAGTGGGAACAGGCAGACGAGCGACCAGAGCTTGCTGATGATAAGGGTATGTTTACCCTCAACAAGGGTAATGGTAAGTCGCTTAAGGCTGCTTACAATCCTTACCTTCATACTTCTCGCACTCCACTGAATGACCAGTTTAGCGAGGCTCAGAATCGCCCTAACATCGTAACTGTAGAGGTTGAGGTGCCAAAGAGCGAGCTGACCAGTGGCTACAAGGCTGATAAAGCCAAGGATGCCGTGGGCGAAGTAGAGTGGAAGGCTGGTATCATCCAAGGACAGCTGACAGGCAAGCGCAAGGTGGTGCTTTCTCGTTGGGATAAGCCTGTGCGTATTGTTCCTGACAGCGAGGTGGCTGATGTTATTGTTAATGAAATGTTCAAGGGCAAGAATATCACTATGCCTTCGAATGTGGTTACTCCAAGTCTGAGAAAAGAGTTGGAGAAGCGAGGTGTGCCGTTTGTGGAGACCGATAACAGAGGCAGAATCGTAGGAGGCGAGAATGATGGTGTGCATTATTCCAAGGTGTATGGTAAGAAGGATAATGTGAAACCTCGTCTCGTCTCTGCCACAATTGGCTTGAAGGCTGCAAAGGATAAGGTGGTGGAACTGTTTCATAAGGCAAAGAGTGGCGAGTTTAATGGCAAACCTCAGTCTATAGGTACTCTTACGCAAGAGGGCAAGAAGTTCCTAGAAGATTTGTCGGGCTTGAAGATGAAAGATAAGATAGACTTTGTTCTGAATCCTTCTGACTTGAAGCACATGAACAAAGACCACTTCGGAGATAATGAGAAGGATCCTGGAAGAAATATTCCTTTGACAGAGGAAGATTTGCGCTCCATGGTGGATGTTATCATGAATCCTGAGCAAGTGGTGTATGGCATCGAGAAGATGGATAATCGCAAGGCTTTCTTCTTCTTGAAGCAAGCTGAGGATGGTACATTAAATCTGGCAGAGATCTATAGTGATAAGAAGGGTAATCTTACAGCCAAAAGCTACTATAAGACGAAAAAGGGGGTTGACCAGCGAGTCATGGAGATTAAGAACTCCCTTCTCCCTACGCCCGAAGCGTCTTCTGGTTCACCCCTTTCTGATGGCAAAGGTATAAACTTTTTCTCAATTGAGCAAGAAAAAACAGCAGAAAATGAGCAAAAAATCGCTGATTCGGTAGTGAATACAGCAAATAAGCTGGGTGGTGCTGAGGCTACTGTTTATTCTTCTTTGGATGATGTGCCTGAGGAATATCGCTCAGAGGTAGAGCAGGGAGCCAAGGGATGGTACGACCCGGAGACTCATAGCGTGCATGTGTATCTGCCGAACTGTGAGGATGGCAATGATGCCCAGCGAACCGTCTTCCATGAAAAGATTGGCCATGAGGGTATGGAAGTACTTCTTGGTGGCGAAGATGGCGTGAGAAAGTTCGCCAACTTCGTTTATCGTTCCGTAGGTAAGGATGTTCGAGGCAAGATTATTGACTTTGCCAATAAATATGATCCGGACTGGAAGAACCCTGACCGCATGAATGTGGGTACGCAGGAGTATATCGCTCATTTGGCTGAGGAGGGTCCTAAGACTGCTGAGGACTTTTCTCTTTGGACCAAGATTAAGCATTATCTTATCAAGGTATTGAAGAAGCTGGGTGTTCGTGTGCCGGGACTTCTCAATGACAAGGATTTGAGATACTACCTGATGAAGGCTGGCAAGGCTCTCCATGTATGGGACAATATGCCTAAGGAGAAGCAGGAAGCCATGATGAAGCAGGCTAGCAATGCTGAAATCAAGGATTCGCTATCTAATGGTCCTGGTAAGGGTAAACCACAAATGAAGAAGGGTGAAAGCTGGATTCAGTATATGAAGCGTGTGCAGGAATGGCGCAAATGGAAGAATGCACGCGAGGATAAAGAGAACCCAGAGCCACCTATGTTCTATGACTTCGACAAGGATGCCGAGGGCAAGAAGGAATGGGAACGCCTTAACAAGGAATGGCGTGACAGCCATCATCTGCAGGGTGACGAAATGCCGATTAAGCCGGAACGCAAGGAAGGCGAGACGGACGAGGCGTTTTTCTCTCGTTACAAGGAATGGGAGAAGTGGAACGATGCTATGGCCGACAAGGAGAACCCTATGCCTGATATGTTTGCCTTCGAAAAGAAGAAGCAGGAGGAGGTGAAACGAAAGTATGAGGACTGGCTGGCCAAACATGATCTACTGGAGCAGCAGCAAGCCGATCTGGACTTGTATGAGGGCAAGATTTACCCAGCAGAGACCAATCCGAAGGCTGATGCACTGGAGCAGCAAGTGATGCAGGACTTGGCCGAGGTTACCAGTACTGACGTGAGCAAGGAAGGTGCAGCAAAGACCGTGAAGCATGCCGTTATCCATCGTAGAAAGAATATGGAGGAGGCTAGTGCTGATGATGCTATCTATATCAATGATGTGAAGAACAGAATAGAGAAGATGGCTGATAGCGGTGCTTTTGATAAGTTGCTTTCTGACTACAAGGGCAAGCCGAACCGGGCAGAAAAGCTGGCTGAGGCTATACCTTATATAATAGAAGCTCATAGAAGACTGCGTGACCTGGCGCATGATTTGAATGCCACTGATGCTTTTGACAAGGGACATATCCATATCCAGCCAGATGATGTAGAGGCTATCCAACCTTTCGTGGCAGACTTGATTGCTGAGACTGCTAAGATGCATACCGTACTGAAAGACGACAAGGAGGTGAAGGTTTATGATGATCCTCAGGCTGTGAGCGAGGTGGCTAACAAGCTGGCTCAGGCTATCAATGCCAATCACCAGGGCGAGGAAGGCTTTGTCCCTATTGATGGTACGGACATCCTGAGCAAGCATGTATTGCCACTGGTGAAGCAGCAGATTGTTCCTGTTGGTATCGAATACAAGAATCTCTCGCCTGAAATGAAGGCTGCCATTGATTCTATCAGAGACTGGTATAACTATACCTATGACTGGCTGAAGGATAACCATACCTTGAAGGAGGATGCTGGATATAATGTCGACTATGTAAACCATATCTGGGACAAGGAGAAGTCGGACGAAAAGGCTTATGCGATGTATGTGGAGAACAGACAGCGCACGAAGAGCCCGAACGAGAAGCCGAGAACTATCAGTACCCTGATGGAGGGTATCAGCGTAGGACTTGTGCCTAAGACTACCGACATCACGAAGATGATGGCTTACTACAGCAGAAGCAATATCGAGGCTTGGGTTAACAAGACCATGCTGCAGGAGTTGAGCGGATTGAACGTGATAGAGCGCAATGAGGACGGAGAAATCGTTTCTTCTGACGCACTGCTTTCTTCTACGCCTCCTTTTAACCTGGAGCAGTATCAGTACTTTGAGATTCCGGGCGTGGGTCCGGTATGGGTATATAATGTATCGCCTAAGCAGGTGAAGGTTAAGAATCCTATCACTGGAAAGGAGAAGGTGCTTTATAGCGAGGCGAGTGCCGGGGACAGATTCGGGGTTGTATTCGAGACCTATCAGTCTTCTCCTTTCTGGAAGGCGTTTGATACGCTTGCTTCGAGTGCCAAGAAACTAGAGTTGGGCTTTAGCGGTTTCCATGCCGGAGCCTTGACGGAGGTTTATATGGTACAGAACATGGTGGAATTTGGTCCGAAGAAGGCTATGGCCAACTTTATGAAGTATATCTTTGTAGATACGATGAAGAATCATCAGTTGCCTTGCTTTGCCAATCCTGAGGACTTCCAGGAGGCTGCTACCCACCTGGTGAAGTTTGGAGCGACCAACGACTATGCAGCTGCAGATGTTCAGAACATGTTCGACAATATGCGCGATGCGATGATGAAGGTGCAGGAGAAGTTGAAGGACGGAAATAAAATTTCCGGAACGGTGGCTTTGGCTACTATGCCATTGAAGGTGGCAACGCAGATGCTTTCGCTCATCAACAAGGGCATGGATAGAGCCTTGTGGGATTTCCTTCATGACGGACTGAAGCTTGCGACCTACCGGATGAGGGCAGACAAGACTAAGGAACGTGCCAAGAAGAAGGGATGGACTGAGGAGGAACTGAGCCGAGCTTTGGACGAGGACGGTCAGTTTGTGAATGATATGTTTGGCGGTCAGCACTGGGATATTCTGGGTGCCAGCCATCGAACCTTGCGCTATGCCGGACGAGTTCTTCTTTCGCCAGACTGGAATGCATCTACTACTCGTCACTTCCTGGCATTAACCGGATATGGCTCTATCTGGAATGAGGCAACCTTTGAGAACTTCAAGCATTACTACAAGCGACTTGGCCATGGGATTCTTACACCGGAGGACGAGGGCAGAAGAAGCAGACAGATTTCTGCACTCCTCTGTTATGGTATCGGCTTCATGGTATTCTACGAGGCAATTGCCAATGGTATCAATGCTGCTTTCCGTGCCCTGGACGAGGAGAAGGAGCGCAAGAAGGCTGAGGAGATCAGAAAGACCAACCCAAGCTATAAGAGTATGTATGAACTTGCTTATCCTGATGGTATGAAGTGGTATGACTATCTGATGCGAGGCAACAGTCTTGGTCAGCAGAGCAAGATTTTCCTTGGCAGATATGAAGATGGTACAGAAATGTATGTGAGACATGGTAAGCAGTTCCGTGAGGTTCCTGAATACCTCTTCAACCATAAGGGAGAACTGGAGTTCCCTGGACCTATGGTACAGCGAATGATAGGTAAGGCTAACCCTATGGTGAGAATGACCTTGGATGATATAAACTATCTGAGCGATTTCCAAGCCAGCCATGCGGATCAAGAGATTCAGCGCAAGTATGGCAAGACCATCGGACTGCTTTATAAGGATGCTTTGTACTGGGCACCTTTCCTGATTCCGAGCCAGGAGAACAAGGAGTTCAAGGCCGTTGATTTCTTTTTCCCTTCTTCTAAGGGGTTCTCTCCATGGAAGGCTCAGAGTTACTTCAAAGACTTTATCCTTAGCGGTGACATGGAGGGCGTGGCGATGACTTATCAGAGCTGCCAGCGCAATGGTATCGACCCAGAGGCTCAGATTAAGGCTGCCATCGGCAGCGTGAAGGCGCTGGAGAGTGCAGAAATGAGCGATGGAGTGACTTCCTTACAGGAGGCTAGTAAACGCTTTGATGCTGCCAAGAGTATCACGGAAAAGAAGAAGATGCGCCAGAAGATGAAGAAATTCCTCTCGCAGAGTAATTACAAGGCTTTCACCCAGAAGGAGGCTCTTGACATGGTGCAGGGCTATCTGAACGGTGATGAAGACTTGAAGGAAATGGAGAAGGCTGAAAGCAAGTACCTGATGAAGGCTAAGGCAGAGGACGTGACGGAGGACTGGAGAATACAGAACGTCTGGAACGGAACCATGGAGACTTATCAGGAGTATCAGCGCTTGAAGGAGGTTGATAAGGCGAAGGCAAATGCCTTTAAGAACAGCAAGACCAACAAACGGCTGTTTGCGGCCAGAAAGGCTATCTCTGCTGCAAGAAGGAAGATGAATAAGGCTAAGAAGCAAATGAATGGTACAAACGATGCTGCCAAACTGGTAGAGATTCGGAATACCAGAAAGGAGCTGCTTAAAACGTTGAACGGAATGGAGTAGCCTTCGGGCTACTTCACTCTAAAAAATGTTCTATATTTCCGAAAATAGGCTTTGGCCAATTCAATTTTATGTTCTATATTTCTACAAACAGAAAAAGGGACTTGCTTCACAGCGAGTCCCTTTTTGATAGTTGTAAAATTCTAAATTCCAAATAAATTTTATTTTTAACAAAAAGATAAAAATCGTATTTTAAAAATTGAAGATGTTGGAGCGATGTTATCCGAGAGAAGTACCAGATGCTTTATCTGGTTCATTTTTTGGTGTTGCCCAGCGTATGTAATCAGCCATGCTGTCATCCATGCGCTGCTGCTCACTCTTCGGATTCTCCTTCTTTTCCTTTCCCCAAAGGCGTCTGGCAATATCATCCAAACACCACTGCCAATCGTCTCGAAGAGTGATGACCTTGGAACTTGGCATGATGGTGACATCTGCCTTTGGTGGGTCAACATGCTTGGTGTTGCCATCCTTATCGGTCTCCTCCTTGGTACTGAGAGAGGCGAAAGGCACGTTATTGTCGTTAAGGAACTTCTCCACATCCTCCTTCTTGTTGTCGCAGAGAAGAATGCAGACGGAAACCTTATTTTTCTTCAAGGTGGTGAGGGCTTCTTTCGCCTTTCCTACCATGGAGAGGTTGCCTTTATCATCTTTAGTAATGACGCAGGCTTCATGTACATTGATTGATTTACCCATTTTAAAACGTTTTAAATGAAATGCGGAACAAAAATAAGGAGAAAATATGAAAAAGTAATGTTAAGTTGCGCAACTTATCACTGATAAGCGAGAAAAATGCGGTATTTTTGGCGAAAAATTAAGAATTATGGTTGACAATCATGTAATAAATGACATATCGAACTATGCAGAGCCTGGACCAGACTCACTTGAAGGAGTGAGTCGGGAGCGGTTTACGCAGAGCCAAAGCAATCTTCTGTTGCTGCAATGGGCTTGCCAATACTTCTATGATGGTGCAGAACTGAGAAAGAAGTGGAAGCGAGCGCAAGACTTCGTGATGGGAAGACAGTTGGAAGAGCTGATAGAATGGAACGGAAGAAAGATTACCATCCGGCAGTATATGGAACTGAAAGGTATGCCAATACTGGAATACGATGTAATCGGAGACAAACTTCTTTCGCTCGTAGGTCTTGTGCGCCAGCAGCGCAGTACTGCTACATGTAGTGCCGTGGATCCAAACGAGGAAGACTATATCAGTTTCTTCAATGAATATCTTCGTCAGAACGACAACTTGAACGACAGGCAAGAGTTAGATGCGAGAATGTTCTATGCTTTCTGTGTCTTCGCCTTTGTGGGCATGAAAACCTATTATGGCAGAAGGGATGGCAAGAATGGCATCTTTGACTATTCTGTAGACATCTTTAAGTTAGCTTTACCACCTTTCTTTAAGTATGACCTGAGCGATGTGGAATTTATTGCTGAGGCTCATGATTTGACTTGGCGAGAGATTATTGCTACCTTTACAAATGGAAGCAAGGAAGAGGTTAATAAACTCAGTGAGATCTATCTACAGACGCAGCATCATTTTGCGCCCGAACAGACTTATCACCCGACTGGTGAAGCCCAGTATGCCGGAATAGATGATTTCACCCATTCTTCAGTAGTAGGCAAGTACAGGGTATTGGAAATCTGGACAAAAGAAACCAGACCAGCCATCTGGGTGCATGACTGGGAGAGTGGAGATTGCGGCTATGCTTCTCCTGACCAGCGAGCCTTCTATGAGGAAAAGAAGCGCAAGATAGAGGAATCCAACATCATGAAAGATGAGAATGGCCTACCTGTGCTCGATGAGAATGGTGAGCCTATCTACTATGTAGACCCTTCTGAACTTAAGACCATCGAGATTAAGGATGAGGCTGAGACCTACTGGTTCAGAAGATACCTTACCCCGAATGGCTATCTGCTGGATGCCAGGGAATCGCCCTACTATGTGCTGAGAGACGGTTTCAGAACTTCCATCATGCCATATACCTTCGTGGCTTATCCTTGCCTGAATGGTGAGATAAGAAGTTTCTCTATGCGTGCCGAGAACAACCAGCGCACCTTGAACCATTATATGATGATGATCAACTTCATTGTAGCCAATGGTGCCAAGGGAACGATGCTTGTGGACGAGAATGCTCTGAGCGAAAAACAGAGCATTGATGAAATGCAGGTGAACTATACCAAAACGGATAGTATCATCTTGTGGAACTCGAAGAACGGAGGTCAGCCACCGCAGACTTTGGTCAACAAGAGTATTCCGGCAGGTGTTGACTTCATGGTGAACTTTGCCAAGACGATGGCAAGCGAGGGAACTGGTGTACAGGGTGCTCTTCAAGGACAGCACCGGAATACCAGCGGTAAGCAATATCAGTTGGAAAGAGAATCATCATCTACCACCATACAGGACTTTGTTGAGAGTTTTAACAACTTTAAGGTACGTGTGGCCAAGAAGAAACTTTACCTGATTCAGGAATTTTGTACCGATGCTGACAGCGTGAAACTGACAGGTGATGAATTTGAAATTCACTTCAATTCAGAGACCATGAGGGATATGGATTTAGATGTTTCTATCGACTTGGATGCATACAGTCCACTTATCAGAGCTGCCAACAACGATATGGCTTGGAACTTCATGACCAGCGGTAAGATGGACCCATATACGATGCTGACCGTAGGGCAATTCCCTGGTACGAGCAGAATGAAGAAATACTTCAAGGAACAGTTGGAGAAGCTACAAGCCATGCAAGCGAATGGCGAAATGCCTACAGCAGGAGTTGAACAACAGCAGACTGGTACGCCTGCAGCACATCTGAAAGATGTAAACGATGGAGCAAATGATTTGGCAGCTCTTCCTTCGGCAGCTATGTAGAAAAGAAGTTCTTAGGTAATTCATAATATTGAACGAAATGTTGTTCAGTTCTTAGATTAGATTATTTTATAGGTGTTTAGTTTTTAAGGTAATTTGAATGTGAAGAGGAAACCGTGATGGTCTCCTCTTCTTTTTGTTTAGTCAATACCATGTTTCTTCTTGTATATGCGTAACTTAAACATTGGGGTAGAAACTCGGTACATGTAGTATTCTTGCCATTGTTTCAACTTCTTGGCCATAACCTTGTTGTCGGCATCGCAGCCGATGGCTCCCCACTTGGAAGGAGTGTAGTAGTAGGAGGCAGCCTTGATGTCTTCTACGTTCTTGAAGTAGCGTGTTGCCTTCCACTTGCCCATCTGGACTAATCTTCGATATGCGAGCATATTCTTTCTGTTAGGATCATAGGTCATGATCGCAAAATCTTTATGCGACTGGTCGTAGAGCATGTAGAAGCGAGGTGCTTCACATTCTTTATACTTGGCAATGGTTGCCTTGACTCCTTTTTGCCACATGCGTGTGGCACGGAAGAGTTCGATACGAGTGACGATTGGCTGGTAGATGGCTATGAGCATCTTACGCAGCAGGTTTGAATAACTTTGTTTCATTTTTCTTTTTACTTTTAATTATTAACTTATATGGACAGGCGATAGAATCGCCTGGAACGGTGACTATACAGAGGACGGATCATGCTACTGGATAGATAGATGCTAACTACCACCACCTATTCCTGCCAAATCAGCTACTACTGGTGGGCGGTTGCGGAGGCGTTCACGTTCTATCTCTGCCTTTGAACGGAATGGAACGATTTCCGGTGCTGGCATATCCTTTTCTACGTAGAGGGCAATGGCTCGCGCCATGACACGGTCATCATGCTTTCCAGCTATGGCTCCATAACAATCATTCTGCTTGTAATAGAGGAAATAGGTACATTCGTCTATTGCCGCAAGTTCTCGTTCCATATAGCCAGAATCACGGATGATGCGGGCCATGGTCTTCACTACTGCCACCTTGGTTGCCTTGTTGGTATTGAATCCCCATTTCATTTCGATATTCTTCACCTTTTTCAGTTTGGACTGTGATGCACTATAGAGATTATCGTATAGAGGCAGAAGGATTGGGAAGAACAACTCAGACTGGTTGCCCTCAGTATTGTTCATGCGCGAGTAGGCAGTATTGTTCTCAATGACCAGATAAGCATCATTATAGAAATGGGCTATCTGGGCGCAGCGCATAGCTAACTGATCGGCATCGCAGTGGCCATGCCACTCAGCTACGATTTCCGGAACACCACCATAGATTTCATCATAGCGGTCGAGGACTACAATATCTGAGAAGTCGGAGGTTTTATGAGAACCACCAATATCGCAGGCTACGATATACCGATGTCTGACAATCTCAGAGTTGTCTGGTCCAGCCCACACCTTCAATGGTCCGCCAGAACGCTCGATGAAGCGGATATTGTTCATGCAAGCATCATCGGCAGCATCATAAGAGTCACCTTCAATGTCACCCACCATGATAGGCTCAATACCCTTGCAGTCCTCTTCCATTTCCTTCAACTTGTATGGGTCGAAGACTGTAGTACCTGAGAATAGGAAGGCTTCTACATCATCAGAAGGGTATTCCTGGCGCATACCGTCTAAATCATTATACTTCTTGCACTCGTTCACATACCAATGGATTCCTTCGAGCGTAGCACCCTTGATTTCCCAAAGCCACCAGAAGTAAGAACCATGATATTGCTCATCTTCACGATTCTTGTATAACCAGATAACAAAGTCTATTTTCTCTTGCTCTGTCTTGAAAGGAAGGATATACTTCTCAATATCGAACCATGGCACGAAGTATGGAGTATAGATAGAGAGGCGTTTTCCATCCTTATCGAAAGAGTTGGCACGGACCCATTCGTCATGAAACTCATTCTCACGTCCGTTTGGAGTTGATTCTCGGACGATGAATGTTAATGGCACGGTGACACGGATAGAAGAAACTGCAGCGTTGATAACCTTCTGAGGAGTCCACTCTGTGGTGTTAGGGAAGAAGGCTTCCTCTGTGATATGTGCCATGGCTGCATCGGCAGAACGGCAGGACTCTGGGTTTCTGGCGGAACCTGTCTGTATCTTGCAATCGCGTGGTATGAGATACTTGATGTTATTCTGTGTGCTTGATGTTTTGAGTTTGCGAGGATCCTCTTTAAAAGGTATTCCAATATCATAGAACAGCCATGTAGGAATGGCATTCATCAATTTCTCGTACATATCGAACACCTGGGTGGCAGATGATGACTGGTGACCAATGATATTACTATTCCAGTTGATCATCCAGAATATCTGAATCCATCCCATATAGACATCTGTATCAGTAGAACCACCCCACTGGCGGCATTTAAGGAGTATAACCAGGATAGAGCCTAGTACACCATGAAGTCGCTGTCTTTCAAACTCCTTAGTAAGACCAATCTGTCCATGGTTGAGGAGGAAAGGTATATCTTCACCTCCATCCTTATTCTTGATTCGGGCATAGGCATAGGCGAAGAAATAGAAATCGTGCTTACAGCGCAGGCGTATGAGATAGCGGAAGACAGCATCACGAGCCTTCTCTTGGTCGAAGTCGGGCATGTACTTATCGCAAAAGGCCTCTATGGATCCACACTTGATGATGGCGCAGAACTTCTTTTCCTTCAACATTTCCACCGGGAGCCAGAGTTTCTTTCCATTCAGGAAATCTGTGATGACGCATTCGAATCGAAGTCCAGGGGCATTCTCTCCTGTAATGGGCCGATAACTAGCGAGGAGACTTTGGAGTCTTCTCGCATTTTCTTCAAGAATCTCTTTGAGTTTCTTATCAGAAATCTGCTGCTGAGGTCGAACCTTGGAGGAGGATTTTGCTGCTGGCATTCGTTAAATATAATAATGTTAAGTGTTGAATGTTAAATGTTAAGTGTGTTGGCATGTCGGATAAATCTCTCTGCCTTAGCATAGATGAAACCTAAGCAGAATAGAACTATGTGGAAGATACCAGCTATGTAAGGGAGAAGGAAACCTATAGCCATACCGAGCATCATCTGCCAGAAGTAGATGCGGTGATGCCGATAATACCATTGCGCAGAGAATCCCATGAAGAAAGAAATCAATACGGATGCACCCAATACAGGTAATGCCGGATAGTATATGAACGACAACAACACGGAGCAGAGCCAGGCAGCCAGTAGGCGATGGAAGCGGAACTGATGATGAACCATCAATATGCACCAGCCGTTTATACCCCAGTGTATAAAGTTGGCATGACCGAACATATAGGCGAAATGGGTGTATAATGGCGATGATGGAGACACAGCCAGCGAGGCATGAAGCGGAATGATGAAAGCCATCAGGATGATGATGAGAAGTGTAATATATAATGTACGCATAATGGAAGTGATTTATCGAGTTATGAATGATGTTTTCTTATTGCGGAAATAATTGTTTATTTTCATCTGTATGTAGCGTGGAGCCATACCCAAATTGGGCGCAGGAAGATTCAGGCATTCATACACAAGATTTTTGGTATTGTATTCCTTGTATTGATCCAATTGCCGGAGACGCAAGAAATCCTGATAGAAATCTTCAAAGAGTTTTTCTTTCATGGCTTGGTATTTGCCGAATTTGGGCTTATCCCCCTTGATGCGTTTACATACATACCGATAGGCTGTGCTATCGGCAAGATAATAGCAAGATGCAGGCATCTTGGCGATGTAATCGCATATCTTAGCCATGGTGGTAGGATATTCTACCATCCTCTTGGCCTTACGAAAGAGCAGATACATTTCTTGGTCTCTTTTAAGGTAAATTTCGGATATGGAATTTAGATGTTTCATACCAGCAAAATTAATTCGTCAAGATGCAGAACTTATCACAAAGTAATGCGAAATTTTCCTTAATTTAGCACACAAATATTAAAAACGAATATTTATGGAAAAAGAAACTATTGATAATCAGAAAGTTAAGTCAAAGCGAGATTCTTTCAGAGAGCGTCTTGCTCAGCGTTATCCGGACTTGAATATGGACGATGATGAGGCTGTTTATGGTCAACTTTCGACCGATTACGACCAGTATGACCAGAATAAGCAGAAAATGGATGACTTCAACAAAATGTTGCAGGACACCCCTCATGCTCCAAGTCTGGTGACAGGTCTTGTGACCAAGAAAAATGCCGATGGCAGCGACTTCAATTTTATCGATTTCATGATTGATGAAATGGGTCAGGACTATATTGATGCCATCAATGGTGACGAGAAGGCTAAGGCTCGTTTGAAGGCTAGTGAAAAAGAAAAACTTGAAGCCAGCGAGAAACTGGCAAAGGGCAATGAGCAACTTGCTGCCAATATGGAGCTGGAAGATGCCGAACTTGACGCAGCTATTAAAGAAGCGAAATTGAAGCCTGAGGCGATTACCGATTTGATAGAATGGCTTTATAAGCGTAGCGATGATGGCGAGGATCACGATGATGATGGTTTCATATGGCGTGCAGCTCGGTATGGCTTGAAGAAGGAAGACTTCTTGCGCCTCTTCCAGATAAAGGACTTCGACAAGGCTGTGGCTGATGCCGAGGAGCGAGGCTACAAGCGTGGCAAAAACGAGAAGATTGATCAGCAGAAACAACTGCATGATGGCAAGCAGGGCGGCAAGAAGAACATCAACATCGATGGAGGCGGTGGCGCACCTTCACTTCCAAAGGAAAAGAGTCGCACAGAACAGGTGTACAGCAAGATGATTGGGATGTAGAATTAGAAATTTATAATTAATAATTTTAAATGTATAGATTATGAAACAGTTTAAGAAATGGTTTGGTTTCATGATGGCGGTGCTCGTCATGATTCTTAGTGGTGGAAGCTCTTATGCAATGGCAGAAAATCCTCCTGCTATTCCATCTGGTGAAGGTGGTGGTGGTGCGACAGGTCCTTTGGATGGTCCCGGTGTAGGTGGCTCTGGTCCTCAGTGGCAGGGTGGTAGTCAGGAGCAGCAAGAAGCTATGGGTAACTGGGATTACTATGTAGCTCATGTTAACCCGACAGTCGTAGAAATGAAATTGGAGAGTTGTCCTATTGATCAGATTTTACGTGCATCTAAGAAAATGACTCCTATCGATTCTGTCCGAGTAGAATACTATTCTATCGGCCAGAAGCCTATCATGTCAAAACTTACTACTCAGGTTAATAAGCAGACCAATGGTAACTCTGTAACCTTTGTGGTAGAGAATCCGGCAGCTTTCGATAATGGTGATGTTATTATGGTAGATGGCATCTATGGCTATGATGAGACAGGTACGAATAAGAGTACTTTGATTCCACTTCAGTTCCGTGTAATCAGCCATGATAATGACAATAACCCTATTGCCTACGCTCTGAATGGAAAGAAAAACCCTTCGCGCGGCAACCGTGACTTTGAAGACAATATTCCGGTAGGTACAACGCTGATGCGCCTCGGAAGAGCCGCAGGCGAGAAAGAGGTTGAAACTGGTAGTTATTACTCTATGCCAGATAAGAGCTTCCAGTATTGCCAGCGATTTATCATGCAGGTTGAGGAGTCTCTTATCAACCGCATGAGTAAGACTCAGGTAAAATGGGACTTCACACGACAGGAAAAAATGGCTATGGACGATATGCGTTATGGCCAGGAGCGAAGTGGTCTGTTCGGTGTAAAGAGCATGTCGAATGGTGGCGAGAAAGTTGGATTGACCTATACCATGGGCGGTATTTACTGGGAAGCAGGCAAGGACTTGCAGATTGGCCATTGGGCTGTCAAGAAAGATGAGAATGGTGAAATTGTTAAGGCAAAGGTAAAAGTACCTAAGCCAGGTGGTACTGGTGGCGAAACTGTAGAGCAGGAAAAAACAGTATATGAGTATGTGATCAGCGAGAAGGAACTTTCTGCTTTTATTGCAGCAGTATTGAAGGGTGCTGGTAACTCCAGCCGTACCAAACTCCTCTTTGTTGACAACTTGATTTATCAGGCATTTGCTAACCTTCGTTCTAATAAGCGTATCATTACCCAGACAGAAAAGGATTATCAGGGTTGGAAACTAGATTTCGAGAAGTTCGAGAGTATGGGTACTAAGATTCTGATTTATCGTCACGATGCTTTTAACTCCTGGGGTATGGATGGTAGAGCGTTCTTGCTGGATGCTCGTTATCTTGACAAATACGTATTCGGTGTATGGAGTAGAAATGAGTTTAACGCTAAGGATCTCTTGATTCGTAACACAGCAGGTGTTGTGATGGAGGAGTATAGCTGCTGGGTACTGACCTTCCCTGATGCTCATGCGCGTGTAGCCCGACCAGTCTTCACTGGTGATGGCGTTACAGATGAGCAGATTTTGGAGGAAGCGTAATCATCGTATAGGAAACTGATAGTTTTCTACATATATCAATCTTGGGGATAGTTGAGGCTAATGCAGTCTCACTATCCCTTCACCATAAACACAAATAGATATGTATAGATTTGTAGCTAAGAGCATGCTCATTTTTGTGGTGACTCTGCCGAGCGGACTGATCAAGAACATTGAGTTTGAACGGTGCAGCAACGATGCCTATTCGTACATTACGGATAACAAGCAGGTGGCAGAATGCATCAGGAAACATCCTCTAACGAAGTCAGGCCGTATCATTGATGAGAGCCAGCCGGAAGAGGAGCAGGTCCAACAACAAAATGACGAGCAGATGAAGGACGAGAATGCCCTTCATTTCGAGAATATCACCAAGGCAAAGAATTATCTCCAGAAGACTTATAAGGTAGATGTAAGGAAACTGAAATCACCTGAGAGTGTGAAGGAGAAGGCTAAAGAGTTGGGTGTGGTTATTGAGTTTTAGTTTATAATTTTTAGTTAATAGGTTTCTTGTTTATGGAAGTTCTTATAAGTGACCTTGTGAAGGAAATGCGCATAGCTATGGACGAAGTGATCCATGATGAGGTGAATGACATCATTACGGATGATTCGGACACGGAAATGAAGCAAGCCATTGAAACGGCAGCACAACAGATTCTGCTGCAAGCACCAGCGCAAATGATTCTCCCCAAAAGGGTGGAAGTTTCGCTGAATGAAAGTGGCAATCAAGATTATGATGCCATCCAAACACAGTTTACAGATGGTCATGGATGCCTGACAATTCCTGACGATTGGCTGAGACTGGTAGAACTGAAACTAAAAAGTTGGCAAAGCACGCTGACGATGCTGATGGAACCAGGCAGCAAGGAGGCTCAGATGCAAGCCTCCCGGTGGACCAGAGGAACGCCACAGAAACCAAAGGGCATGATTACCACATCGCCAATTACAGGAAAGCGAGTGCTGATGTACTGGACTGCCGGAAGGTATGATGCCAACCATGCACCTGTTGGAACTGTATATGATCATGAGGTTGAACTGTTCACTTATATCCCTTATCAAAAGTTAGAGGATGTGTTTTCTACTGAAACTGGGCATGAAAACGAAGTGACCGACCAGAAGATCATCCTTTCCCTGACAGATGAATGCAAGAAATATCTTATCTATCGTGCCATCAGCATCTTCCTGGTAAGTAAGAAGGAAAGCGATTTGGCAGAAAAGTATAACCAATTATCTCAAATATAATATTTTATGGCTATCGATATTAATAAAGAAGATCCTCATTACAAGGGAGAATATGGCAGCATCTATGAGGTGAACCGAAATTTCCCTACTGGTGGTGTGGCCGGTGACTTTGTGGTGATAGACGGTTGGGCTCATTACTGGAATGCAGACAGAGGAACTTGGTGTGTAAATGCCAAGAGGGATAGCTATTGGGACGAGTTGATAACAAATATCATAGAAAAGTTTAAGCTCGTAAGATGTGCTACGTATATGGGCGTGGCTAATCTTGACACTGTGCCTACAAAGGTTATTGATGCCAAAATGTATTATTTTGCGACCGTAGCTGGTACGTATAAAAACTTTGATAATCTCGTAGTTCCTCAGGGCATCAATGTACTCTATTCTGAGAATGGCAGCAGCTGGGTAAACACAACCTTGCTGGAAGTGGCTCAGGAGTTGGGCGTGAGCACCAATAAGGTTGTAAGCCAGAAGACCATGAATGATGCATTGGCTAAGAAGTTCGACAAGGAGAGTGTTGTCCAGGAATCAGGAGAAGCTGAGGATAAGGTGATGAGTCAGAAGGCTGTTAGTGACAAACTCAGCGACTTATCATCCACTATCGACGAAATCAAGGAGAAAGCTAACACCGCCTCTACTGGTGCAAGCAATGCGTTGGGCAAGGCAGAGGCAGCTGGCAAGGCATCTGCTACCAATAAGCAGAACTTAGACAGTGCGGTAGAACGTATTGGTACGCTGGAAGATAATGTGAATACAATCACCACCAATATGCCTAAAATGGTTTGTATGACAGAGACAGCATACGAAGCTTTGGAAACGAAAGACCCAGACACTTACTATATGCTTACGGAGGAATAGCCTATGATAAAGTTAGGAACTAAAGACATCTCTGCTATCAGGTTGGGAAGTAATGTGATTTCGGCAGTGTATAAGGGAAGTGTTCTTATTTGGCAAGCTATCAGAAGTTGCTTTGGCAGTGGATGGTGGGTAAATGAGAAACCTTGGATTAATGATGAAACTTGGAAAAATTAATTAAGATATGGCCACAGAAAAAATAGACAAGGAAATAACTGACCTCAATACCGATTGGGGAGGTTACTTGGGTAAATGGGTACAGAAGCTCATCAAGGACAACTTGATTTCCTTAAAAGATGGGAAGTTCGGTTATATTGACCAAGAGGTAGTACCTGAGGGAAACAACTCTCACATCTATTGGAGATTCTTCTCAGATGAGGATAGTTATCGCCAGTGGTATAATGACAAGGAGACCTATGCTGATAACGTAAAACAGTCGTTTGATTTTGTTACGGCGAAGGCTGAACTCCAGTATATTCTGAGAACTTCTATCACAAAGAGACCTAATGATGTTATCGTAAAGGGGACAGAGTGTGTTGTAGCCATCAATTACAATAGCTACTACGGAGAACCAAGCGAAAAGGATGAGGTAAGTGGAACTCTTGTAGTATCAGTGAATGGTGTTGATATTCCGGAATTGAAACAGACGCTTGAAGCTTCTGGTACGGCAACTGGTAACAATTATGATGTTGACCTGACCAACTATCTTGTGTCAGAAACGAATACCGTAAGGATTACTGTGGCTAATACGCACGGTCAAAGCAGAACTTTCGCTCTCAGTATCAGAACAGTATCTATCAATCTCTCATTTGATGCGAGTTATGTAGAGACTTCCGTAAGGGATGGAAAGTGGGCTTTGCGTGTGAATTGCCAAGGTGCGAATGCTACAGTCTATTGTAAGGTAAGTAATGGTGATGGTAGTGAAACCATGACAAAGACCATCAACAACTCATCAGGCGAGTTTATCATCGACTCAAAAGGCACTTATATAGCTGGTAAGCATGAAATTGAAGTATGGGCAGTCAATTCAGAGTATGGTATTACAACAGAGAAGATACGGACTTCCTATATCAAGAAGGGTAATATCTCTGCTATTGCCATAGGAAAAGATGCTCCTGTATCTGCTACTCAGTATTCTACAATCCAAGTACCCTATTATTTCTACCTTCCTGACAATGAGATTGGCTCTCAGGTTGCAATAGAAATTAAGGTGTTGTATAATAACAATACAGAAGAGGTGGTTCTGACAGACCAGTTATGTACCATAGATGATGATCATACATCAGGAGAGACCCCTTTGAAGGCTACTGTACCATTGGATTTGAATGACTATGCTCCAAAGATTAGTGTAGTAATATCCATTGGCGAGGTGAGTGCAACCCACGAGGTAATAATCAAGGGTGCAGGAGTTACCTTGCAGCCAGTAAGCGAATGCAAGGTTTATTACTCTATGAAGGGTAAGACAAACTCCGATAAGGGTATTGAGAACTTGGAGAGTTATTACGAAGGAGTAAGAACTTCCTATTTGGAGCGTTCTGCCAACTTTAAGTTGAATGACTATAATGGATTCCTGGATGGTAAGGGTATGACCATTGGAGCTGGAAAGTATATTATACTGAAAGACTGGCAACCATTTGCAGAGAACTTTGGTGTCAGCGGAAGCAAGAAGGGAAGAACCATTGAGATTGAGTTTGAGACAGGTATCTGTTCTGATGAGAATGCAGTTATTGTAGATTGTATGGATGATACAACTGGTTTCCGCATATACGCAAATAGAATCGAGGTAAAATGTTCTACTGATAGTGTAATGACTTACTATCCAGAGACCAAGAGAATGAAATTCTCTCTGTCTATCGATGGAACTACTACTCATACGGTCAACAATCTTGGTGGTGGTGATGCAACAGAAAAGGATGTGAACTTGGCTTATCTGTGTCTTAATGGTGTATGTGTAAGAATGTTCGATTATTCTAATGCAAACTGGAAGCAGGGAACACCAAAGGATATAGTCATAGGTTCGGATATGGCACAGGTCATCCTCTATTCTATAAGAGGATATGAGAAATCCATCAACCCTTATCAAGCCCTGGATAATTTTGCTTACGACACACCAGATGTTAATGATGTGTATGATAGCAACGGAATCTTTGATCACTATGGAAAGATAAACCTTGCTAAGCGTAATGACATTCTCAACAGTAGTGGCAATATTCATAACCCTGATGAGATTATATCCTATGAGAAGGTGAAAAAGGCGTTACCTCAATCTCCTATCATCGTATGGAATATCGACAACTTGCCTTACAACAAGAATAATGATGATGTTCCTATCAATGGTACGACCTTTGAAAATCCACTTTGGAATAAGGCTACTGATGGATGGGCACAAGCTCCTTTCACCGTAGGCGCACACATGTTTAATGCCGATGGTACATCCTCAAATGGCTACCCTCTGCCATACAAGAACTTTGCCGAGATATTTGAAACTGGCAATGGCGAGTCTGTAAATATTACCGTAGGATTGGTTGGCGAAACAGAGAACCATACACTTTACTCCATTACTGTCGGTGTAGAGACTGGTGAGAAGGAAATGGTTCACAAGGTAAACTTTGCTTCATCCGAAGGTATCTTCAATATTCATGCCATGAATATGTATCAGCAGATACTTCTTGCTTGTGCTAAAGGTAATGATTCTCTCTATACTGCTTATCAGAAAGAACAGGCAGATTTAGGTAAGGATGTAACATACAGGAAGTCTCTCAGCGGTTTCCCTGAGATAGGATTCCGAAGAACCTCAACAAGTGGAAGTGCTGCGCCTACCTTCCTCAGCATATACAATTTCATCAATAACAAATATTCTGCGTCTTTCCTTGGATTCCCTGCAAAGGACTACATGAAGGCTCAGATATGGGAGATAGATGAGAATGTCAATATGTTCAATCAGGAGGCTGGAGACTATAGCGTTGATGGTGATTCTTTACAAAAAAGTGTGCTGACTGGCATACCACTTTACTATGCGAGAGTACCGAAGAAATCGCCTACCAATAAAACAAATAAACTGGGTGTAGCAAAGAAAACTACGGATAATATCGATGCTACCAATCAGGAGCTTGCGGTAATCAAGCGTTTTCATAATTGGGTGGTTTCCACCAATGTACTCCTTGCTGAGAGATACAAGCGTGAGCATGGCGATTATGCAACGCTTCCTGCTCCGGTAGTTTATAATGGAACGACTTATGAGAAGGATAATCCGGCATACAGACGTGCGAAGTTTACTGCGGAGGCAAGTACATATACGAAACTTGATAGTGCGATATTCTATTTCAATTTCTGTCAGTGGATTATCGGTATGGATTCCATGGATAAAAACATGAGTTTAGCATTTGATACAATAACTTGGAATGAAGAATAATTATGGCAAAGACGGTAAAAGAAGCTAAGGCTGATATATTTCTGAGGGACACAGACAGCCAGTCTCTTTTTAATAACTCTGGTGTGTTATCATTCAAATACTACCATGAGTGGAATGACTGTTACAATCAGGTAACAGGTGAGACAGCACAGATTGCTGGCGAGGTCTATGACGAAACAACAAACTCATACAAACCTAATTGTCCAGAAGGTTTCTCTCCTGTATTCAATGGCAGACTGTCTGCCTTGTGGGATAATATTGTAAATTGTTTCCCTAACGAGGTGGAAGCCATGTATAAATCAATGAGAGGAAATGGTCTTACTTATCAAGACATGCTCACAAAGTATAAGGACTTTTGGAAGTATTGGTGCGAGAATCTGTATAATGCAGATGCCTTCGGCTATGCAAACACCAACAACTTTACAAAGGCTTATGGTGACAAGGTGCAAGTGATGGACTATTTCTTTGGTAAGCGTCAGAGATACCTTGATAGTAAGTATCATTGTGGCTCGTCTGTTGGCAATAACCTTCGCTTGCGTTTATATGAAGTTGGTAGAGGCTTTGCCATCAAGCACTATCAAGCCATCTATTGTACCTTACAGTGGGGTGTAGGCAACTTTGATGATCACCGTAATATCAAACCAGGCACTTATTCATATATGCCATTCAAGTTCTCTAACCCTCAGGATGCGACTTTTGACGTTGATGATGCAGACCTTATTACAGAGTTATCAACCTATGTCAAGGGTAGCAATGGAAATTATAACATCTATGGCTTGGAGGGTCTTGGTGACTTTAAGTTTGACCTCAATATGAGTTTATTAAAAAGACTCACAAAGTTCGTTATGAACTATACAGCATCTAAACCAAACACGAAAGAGGCTGGAACGAGCTTTGACCTCAGCAACATGGGCATGCTAAGACAGGTGATTGTCAGGAACGTGAAGAACTTGGAAAAGAGTATTATCTTATCCTCTGACCTCTTGGAGGAGATTGACTTCACCAATACTCCTATTACAGGTGTAACGACACCTCCTACTGATATGCTCACTAAGCTGGTATTGCCTGACACTATTGCTGAGCTGCATCTCAAAGGCTACTCAAATTTGTCAGCTAACGGAATGACAATAGGTTCTTATGCTAATATTAAGTATTTGGACTTTGAAGATTGCCCTAATTTGGATAGCTATGCGATTTGCAAGGCTTGTTTTGATGCTAATAGTCCTTTAGTAGAAGCAACTGTTAAGGGTGTAAACTGGTCAGTAGATGACATGAAGTTCCTGATGTGGCTTGCTGACAAGGGTGTAAAATTACAAGGAAAGATTGTATGCACAGCTAATGTTACAATGGACCAGAAGCGAAAGATGCTGAATGCTTGGGGAAAAATTGATAACGAGGGTAACAGTCTGTATATCTCTTATGAGAAGGTCGCTATTAAGAGTGTATCAATCATCGGAAAGAAAAATTTCGGTACAAAAGGAGATTACTCTTTAACGCTAAGAACTTTACCATCGACAGGTAATAACTTCACATCTGAAAGGTGGAGTATAAGTGAGAATAGCTTCGCTACAATAGAAAAAGATACTGGTGTTATACATGTCAACAAAGTAGGGTCTAAGGAGAATGATGATAAGGCTACGGTATATCTGGAAGTTGAGTTATCAGATGGAAGTACACTTAACGCAGAGAGTGAGATATATTTTTACCCTTATCAAGCGCAGCTTGGAGATTACGTATTCTCTGACGGAACTTACGGCGGTGACCTTAGCTTTTCTGACGCTACCCCTATTGCTGTCATCTTCTATATCGAGCCAAAGGAGCGCAAATGGGCGATTGCGGTAGCCTTAAATGACTATGGGTTGAGAGTATGGGGACTCTATAACTCGACAGATGCTAATTTTGGTATGAATGGTATCAAATTGGGTAGCAATCCTATCTATAATGTATATAATCTGCCATTGTTACAGGAGTACACTAATATAGTGAATGTATCTGACTCAACCATGCGTGATGAAAGCAATACTGCTAATGATGGGTTCAAGGAATATCTTGCTCTTAATTCAATCAGCGACATCGGCTTTGAGAAAATCACGCAGAGTATGTGGGACACCAGCGTAGGTCATACTACTCTCAGTGAGTACTTTGATCGTGTGGGATTGAAAGTGGGCGATATGGTTGCTCGTGGTCAGCTCAACACCCTCAAGATTATTGCTCACAGAGATTACATCTTGAAGGATACCAACGTGAATCTGCCTATCCCGAAGGCAACGTCAGATAAGACTTTGGCACAAAGTCTATCGGAATGTATCAAGAGCGTACAAGCATCGCATAACAACGCAGAGAAGTATCAGCAGTATTACTACCCTGCTGCCAGCTATTGCAATGCCTATATTCCTTCGCTTGATAATAACACTCAGACGTTAGCAGAGCAGTTCAGTGAGGGGCATTGGTTCCTGATGTCTTCCGGCGAGATGGCACGCTGCTCTTGGTATGCAAGAAAGGGGTATGATGATGCGAGCACCCCTCATGCCATCTTTGCGAAACCATGGGCAGACCTGCGTTTTAACAAGTTCTCGAACACAGAATACTTGCTGTCTTCCGAGTATTCTGAGACCAATTCTTGGCTTCTGAATCCTGTGACCGGGGGTTACAACTTCTTCGCCTACAACAAGGGCTACCCTCGTCTGGCGAGGGCAGCGGTCGCATTCAAGCTTTAAGATTAAAAAAGTTTTTGTATTAAATATCAATTAATCAAAATAGAAATTTATGGATAACGAGTTTATGCATGAGTCGCAGGACATTGTGATAGGCAATGACTGTGGAAGATTTGTAGTGAGCGTAAAGGTGGAAGTAGGAAGCGAGGATATGGTTACGCTGCCCGTAGCCGTGTGGAACTATGGTGCCATTGTATCAGCTCTCATCAGACATAAGTACTCAGAGAATGAGGTTGAGGCAATAGTAAGTAACTCTCTTATGCTTATGCAAAATCCTTCAAGTGTGAGTGAGGAGGAATCCAATGAGAAGCTGAATGAGTTCAATGAGTTCCAAGAATACAGAGAGAAGTGCAAGGCAAGAGCCAAAGAACTTCTCGCCATCGGTGAGACAATGGGGATAAAGGAAATGTAGTCCTGAGTGTATAACAAATAATAATGTATGATGAGAAATATATTAAAATTAAACAAGCGAGACTGGATTGGTCTCGTTTGTTGGCTGCTGGTAAGTATATTAGTGGGTCTGCTTTCTTTGCCTGTGATGGTTGGCAGAGAGATATATCAATATAAGCACTATCATCTCTCGCGATTTGAGTGGGAAGATATTGTGAGGTATTCTGTCGTGATTGTACTCGGTAGTATTATTAATTACTTTATTTTTTAAACAAAATGAGAAAAATAGAAAGAAGTATTGTCTTTGTTTTGATGCCATGTCTGAATATAAGGATATAGAATAAAAGATGTCACCTACCTGAGTTGGCAATATCACACAACCAAGTTCATTCTCTATCAAACTAAGATGGCTAATCAAACACTAATATACGAATAATTTGCTTACAGATTGTTACTTTATCAAAGCTTAACTTTAAAATTTTGCTCAAAATGAATTGATTTGAGCAAAAAATTGTAATTTTGCCACAGATTTTAATTTTATCAAGAACGTAGAACAATTAACTATAGACAAAAGGAGAAGAATTTATGACTAAAGAGGAAGAAGATGAAGTACATCGGTTAGTTCAATCAGTCGGTGTTGTACAGTTGTCAAGAATAATGTTTAAGGGCATGGACGTTAGCGAAATGATAAACGTTATTATCCTTGCAGGTAGAGGCTACAGCGTAAAGCTACTCACTTGGTTTAAGTATTATTGTGAAGTGATGCCTCTGTTTATCATGCTTTTTCATATTGCATGCATGGTAACATTTGCGTCTCATGAAAAAGAAATGTGCGTATGGTTTAAGGAGAATTGGGTATCGGCAGCATTTATCTATTTTTCCGTTTACATCCATCCGCTTGTGCTTATAATTGCGAGCAGATTCTTTTGGCTCTGCTACAGATGGCGTATTCCGATGATCATCTACCTATTTGGGATAAATGCTATTCATATCGTATACTGGAATGTTTTTACCACCAACGAAATGATGGAAGCTAATGTTGTAATACTTGTAATGACCATTATATTTTATGTATATGGTTTTGCCGATAAGTATTTCTCAGGCAAGGGCTGTCAAAGTTTAATCTCTAGATTATAATGATATGGGAAAGTTATTTGGTTATCACACCTTGGGAGTGTTATTAAAATCGTTATCGGATTCTTGTTTTCGAGCAGACGAGCAAGAGAAGAGAGGGGAGAAGGTAACTGCTTGCGGAATGAGTAGCGATGAGATAGAAGACCTTTGTGAGAACTATCTGCCGTATGCTCTCAACCCAATGATGACTGCCGGTCAGGTGAAGAAGGAGGCGCATATCAGCGAATCTACCCTAAGAAGGGCTATCGCTGATGGGGAACTAGAGAGCGTGGGAAACGCTGGGGATCATTCTCATTTCTTTAAAAAATGGGACGTTAAGGAGTTTATTAAGAAAAGATTGAAAAGAAACAAGAACTAAGCCCTATCGCAACACGGATAAGCGATATGAATATGGTAACATTTTTATTTGTAGAGTGTGCTATCATTATAATGTTGAGCGTTTCGTTTAATATCTTTGTTTGGTGGACAGGAGATTATAAACGCAAGAAGTGGTTGTTTGCGTGGCTAACATTTATCAATGTGATAGCGATTGCTGGAACCATCATCACTTATTTTATGGGTAAATAACAGAATAATGAAGAGAAGCTGATGAGGCTTCTCTTTTTTGATATGGGTCTATGTCACCTTAAATCTTTGGAAATCAGCTACTAAAAGAATGTTTGACAGAGTTATTAAACATGTAGATATTTTGGGATAACTTTGCTGCCGTAATCGATTACATGTGTGAATAAACAAAATGTACAACTTTTATTACTTAAGGAATTATGGCAGAAGAAGTAATTAAGACTACCTCTTGTTGCAACGATGCAATGATGGGTGGTTTGCTTGGAGCGATGGCTAATCGTGACAACAACAATCCTTTGGCAATGGCGGCTATGATGCGTAACCGTGACGATGATGACATGTGGAACAATCCGTTTGCCTACATGATGATGATGGGCATGATGCGCTATATGTATGGTGCAGACTGGAACAATCGTGACAATGGCGCAGACGTGCAGCGTGCGGAGATTCAGGGTCAAATCGAGAGCTTGCGCAACCAGATGGCAGACAACCAGAACAGCAACTTGCTGATGGGTGCCATCCAAGGTAACAGCAACGACCTTAAGATGTTGGCAAATAATCTGAACTGTGACTTCAACGCCTTGCAGAACTCTATCTGTGGCATCCAGGCTGGCATCCAGCAGCTTGGTGGTCAGGTAGGATTCTCGGCAGAACGAGTGATCAACGCTATCTCGCAGGGTAACTTGCAGATGACAATAGCGCTGAAGGATTGCTGCTGCCAGACGCAGCAGAACATCATCAAGATGGGGTACGACAACCAGCTTGGTCAGAAGGACATCGTTAACCAGATGCAGCAGGGCTTTAGCTATACCAACACTGGTATAGAAAGAGCAGCTTCGGACCTCGGTTTCCATATGCAGCAAGACAAGTGTGACATCATCCGTGCAGGTGAGAACAACACCCAGCGTATCATCGATACCTTGACAGGCCATTGGAGCCAGGAGCAAGCCAACGAGATTCAGGACTTGAAGTTTAAGAACTCTCAGTTGCAGCAGAACATCTACCTTGCCAATCTGATGAATGGTGGTTGCGGATGTGGCGCAGGTGTAGCAGGTGGCTATCAGTAAAAAAGTAAAGAATGAAACAGAAGCGTAGTGGTATGAACAAGATTTCTCCAGTGGGCTTGGCTACTACAGCATTGGTAGCCAACCAAGTTTCAGTCTTAGCTACTTACAATGAGAAGCTTTGCAGACCTTATTGCGTGAATGGCAATGTGCAGCCACAGGCAAGCATAACCTACAGTTATGAGCAGCCTATCCTGAATGGTACAACGGTGTTTGTGCCTATCGTGGCGACAATCTCCATCATTTCGCCTGTAATAGGCAACAAAAACATGATGAGAGCACAGCCGTTGATTTACACGGAAAGATGGGTAGCAGCCTTCCAAGGGCAGACAGCACTGCCAACGGCTGTAACTATCGCCAGTGTTGGCAGATCGCAAAAGGCTAACGATGTGGTATGCGGAAAGGCTAGAGGCCTGAGCATATTTGACAGTCTGACCGTAGCATTGACTACTGCTTAGTATCATTATAGAGGGAAATGGTGGATGGTGTGTAAGCCATCGTTTCCCTCGCATTATCCATTTAAAACGATACGATTATGATATTCAGAGACTTGAAGGCTGGATTTCCAATCTATCTATTTGATAGAGCCAGCAGAAAATTTAAACAAGGTAAGGTGACGACCAATCCATGCCCTGACTTTGAGAATGGCAAGCAGAACGTAATGGCTGCTATGCCTGGAATGCCTAATTATGGGGCAAGGAACGTGAAAGTAAACGTGCAAACTGAGGATGGCAAGCAGTCTATCTACTCGGTTGTAGATACTGAGCAAACAGCATATAGCGACACCCTTGTAATCTCTTGTAGTAAGGAGAGTATCATCAACGAGGTAAACGCATTGAAGAACCAAGCCAACGACATCATCAATAAGATGCCGGACTTCGAGCAGACCGTAAAGGACTGTGATCAACTTCTCTCAGAGTTGGACACATCATTTCGTGACCAGCAGAGAACAAATCAGCGACTTAACAACATGGAAAACAAGCTGGACGAGATTTTCAAATACGTCAAATCACAAAAACAAGAATGATATGAACTTAGTAGAACTTATCACAAAATATCAGAGTGACGCTACACCGGAGCAGATGGTGAAGGTAACCAAGATCATCGGCAAGTTTGTGGCTATGCACGCTACGGAAGAAGACCTCCTGAAACTCTACAAGGAGATTTATGGGGTTGTGGGTAACGGCCACTTCAACGACTTCTTTGCTGAGGCTCAGATCAAGAAGATGGTGTTTGAGGATGACAAGGAGGTAGAGCATCGTGCTCCTTACTATACCATGGCCAAGACGCAGGAAATCTATGAGACGGTGAAGGACGAGATCCGACCATATAACCAATGGGATTTTGCCGTGGTGCTGAACATGATCTACTCTGACAACTATAATCTGATGAAGAAATGGTTCCCGGAGGACAGCGAAGAGCAGTTGATGGATAAAATGGTGGATCTTGCCGTAAACTGGCTGAGGGATGATGATAACCCTTATGGCCATTGTAAGGCTTGGGGGTACTTCAATCACTAAATTATTTCCATAATGACCTAAGATATATAAAAGAAAACTATCAGAAGAAGAGAATGCAGGCGGAAAATGGGCTTGTGTTCTCTTTTTTCGTATGAAGTTGCGCAACTTATCACAGAGAACTGGGAATGATGGCTTATATTTGCATCGTTTCCATAACGGAATGGGGACGGATAAATGAAAAAGAAAATGAATGATATTCGAGGTTACTTAATTGGGACGATATGGACTTTTCTGAGTCTGCTGGTTCCCATCAGGGATTTTATGATTGCCATGATGGTATTATTTGGGCTGAACCTGGTGTTTGGCATCGTGGCTGCAGTGTTTAACGGTGAAGAATGGAGCTGGAAGAAATTCGGTATGTTCTTCGTATGCTGTGCAGTGTTCTTCGTGACGGTGGCAGCATTGTTTATTATCGGTCATTTCTTGCATTCTGATACAGAGGCTCTGTTTTGCGTGAAGTGGGTGTGTATAGCTGCAACCTATCTGTTCACGACCAACATATTGAAGAACCTGAGACGGATGCTAGTGTCAGATACGCCCTTTTATAAACTTGTGGACTATGCTTATTATGCGCTGACACTTGGATTCGTAGAGAAATTCCCGATGTTTAAGAGATACCAAGAATATAAAAACAATAAAGAAAATGGAAATGAAAATGAAGGAAATCAGATTAGAGCAGTTGCTGATGGCAATGCCTAACGCAGGGAAGAGAGCAGAGAAGTTTCTGCCATGCCTGAACCGATTTGCCGAGGAGTTTGAAATAAACACGCCTTTGAGATGGGCGCACTACTTGGCTCAGATTGCCCATGAGAGTTGTGAACTGAGATATACCAAGGAGATTGCCAGCGGAAAGGCGTATGAGGGAAGAAAAGACCTTGGTAACACCCATAAGGGAGATGGCGTAAGGTTTAAGGGGCGTGGGCTGATCCAGATAACAGGGCGAGCCAACTACAGCAAGTATGCCGGATATTGTGGCTATGATGTAGTTAAGAAGCCCTACCTCTTGGAGCAGCCTCTTGGTGCGACACGTTCCTCGATGTGGATATTCGATACCTTCGGTTGTAACGAATTGGCAGACGAGGATAATCTGAAAGCAATTAGACGGAAAATTAACGGTGGCTACAATGGACTGGACAAATGCGAGGAGTATTTGAAAAGGTCAAAGCGAGCCTTAAACATATCATAGCTTATGAAGACAAGACATTGGATCATCTATCTGCTGGTATGGGTAGCTTATTTCTCTGTGCTCTTTTTGACGAGCTGCAAGACGAAATATGTGACCGTGCCGGAATATCATATCCAATATGTGGCAAGAACGGACACGGTGGAGAAAACAGATAGTTTCTACCGGAAGGATAGCGTATATATCTATCAGAGGGGTGACACTATCTTTAAGGATAGGCTTGTGCTGCAAAATAGATACAGGTATCTGAACAAAGTGAAGACTGATTCATTCATCAAACGAGATACTATCTATGTTCCGAAGCCGATGGTACGAGAACTGAGCAAGGCAGAACAGAGGTATATTACCCTGGGGAAGTATACAGCCAAGATCATCCGGACCCTGGTAGTTGCAGTGATAGGTTTGCTGATTTGGTTGTGGCATAGAAAGAAATAAGGCTTATGAAAACGATAACTATAAAAATAGTGAAAAAGAGCGTGATGGGTGTGGTAGATGGACTATCTGCCACCATTGCGCAGCATAACCCGGAAGTGGACTTCCAAAGCGTATGGGCCAGTGATGCAGAAGAGGCTAAACTGGATATATACTATAGGGAGGCGATAACCGACCTAGAGAATTTTCTTGCGAGGTTTTCTTCTTCGACCACACAGAAGTTTGATTTGCAGGCTCTGGCTGATGATTTCTCTATCAATATAGTGACACTTGCTTCTTGGCCGCCAAGGTTAAGTGGTGTGCTGAGCAATCAGATTCAGAACTATCTTGTGCATGCAATCCTTGCCGGGTGGCTGAGCGATTTTCCGGATATGGCTCATACGGACTATGCCAGTATGGGAGCGAGTGACCTTGATGCCATTAAGGAGATTTTGTTAAAGAAAGACTTTAGCTTTGCTGAGGCTGAAAGAAAAGCCGATGATACAACGAAAGAAGGCTCTTCAGCCAGCGATACATCAGTCAGAGCAGTGGACCTTAACGAAAAGGCTGGTTCTTCTCCTATGGCTTCGGCAAGAAGTGGGGATGAAATAGGTAAGCAGAAGAATGCGCAGGCAACTGCCGGGCGGTCTGTAGATGCTGAGGCTAAAAGTCAGAATGAACTGGATGCTGAGGCTCGAAATGTGGACGAAGTAGATAAGGATGGCCAGAGTGGGCCGAAAGGGTCTGAGCGCAATCAGGACTTCGTTTCGCAGCATTTTCATCAGGATCGTGTAGACTGGAGCGGAGGCAGGCCACCTTATGAACTGAGGTAGATTTATTAATCATCTAAATATTTCGAAATATGGATAGTAAACTAATTACGTTGAACTTTAGCATGGAGCAGGTATGCAATGACATATTGGCTCGATGCTATGTGTTGAGCCAGGGACTGGTAGATGATGCCCAGAAGGACATCAGAGCCACTATCGAAAGTCCTGACAGTAAAGAGACTCGCAGTATTATTAATCGTGCAGTAACAGAAGCTATCGGTAATATCAAGGTTGCAGCTCAGCGTTATCTGACCTCAGGTAGAGTGGAGGATAACAACAATCTGGAACGACTTGTGAAGGGTACGAAGAAGTATGTGTACACCGATAACAACAACGGCACATGGACTGAGGTTGTGACCACAAGCATCATCGGTCAGGAAGATGAGGAAGTGACTTCTACTGTAACCAAGGCTGGCGTAGACCGGGAGGAAAGTATCTATGAGACTGTTACCCTGAAACTGGAGATTCCGAACTGGAACGTGGCTGTGACGGATGCGCTTAAGAGCAATATGCATCGGTATATGGTTGACTATACGATGAGTCAATTTTTGCATGATCAGTATGCAGATAAGGCTGGACAGTATGGGGAGAGTGCTACAGCAGACTTCAATAATATGAAGAGCAACCTGTTAAGCCGGGATAACTATACTTTGAGACGGCCGAGCTTTACCTAATGAAACTTTTTTCCTTCTTTCGTTTTAGGTGTGTTTATGGAAAGAGCCTTCGCTTCGGGATAACACCTGATTTGCGAAGGCTCTTGTTTTTTGACATGGCTTAGAAAGCCATGGAACGATGGGTTTACTGTTAGAACTTACTGAAACGCCTGATGATTTCGAGGCGCGTATCAAAGTATTGATTAATTGATTTCATCTTCAGGTATAGGGCGATGCGGAAGAAACGATAGCTGTGAGTAGCCATGTAGCTGGACTTCATGCCGCCCAAGCGACCGATGTAATGCCAATTCTGATTATCATTGCTACCATATAACCACATGATTGGTATGCTGCCAGATGTGAGGGAATGGATATATCCTGTAATGGAATCAGGTACGTTATCTTCATCGAACTTAAGTGTACGAGTAACTATGATACCATGATACTCTGTTGGATCTTCGTAATCGTAACCCTTATCAAGCACCATCACGCTGCCATCCCTATATTGTATGTAGGGGTGTGGGTAGGAATTGATTGACGTGAGCACGTTCTGTATAAGGAAAGTGCTCCAGGCATTATCCTTGATAGAATAGCAGAGGGCCACCGTATCAGCCGTAGAGGACCTACTCGTCTGCGTAACATCCAGGCATAAGATGCGAGAGTTTTTGTAATCGTAGATAACCTGACAATGCTGGAAGAACTCTATTGGCGATGAAGTAAAATCTATGAGTTGACGCATCTGAGCCTTGATTGTCTTGACGGATTCGCTATCCCCTTCTGCATCAACGAAGAAGTTGAGGAACTTACCTAGACTACCGGAAATGTTGAAGCCGGGACCATCTAAGACATCGGACATAGAAACCACTTGTGACTCTGCTATGCGACTGAGGGAGCGGTTTGTGGCGAAAAGCACGGACTGATCGAGCTGTGTGATAGACTTCGGATTGCTACAAACCTCACGACTAATTGGGTGGATGCTGCTATAAGTGCCTTTGGAAGAGACTTCCATCGCCCAGATACCATCGGTAGAGAATGCCATTAATGGGTACTGACCGAACTGACCCTGTGAGAGCGCACGCGTGGTGGAGGCTATACCCTGTATAGTTCCGATACCTACGGTGTTGATGCCGTTAAGAGGGAAAAAGAAGGGATTGTCGGACTCGGATGTGTAAATCTTGGACGGCATATAAACGACATTATCAACGGAGTAAGTAAATTCACTAACCTCATATTTACTGTAATCAGATGTAAAGAAACTGAGATGCATGGCTCCATTGAGTTCTGCACACTCGGTGAGAGGGAAGGAGTAGATATGCGAAGAATATTGTCCGCTGGTATTTTTTAAGGTACAGAAGAACACCATCTTTGTAGCGCGCGAGTCTGGATAGAATTTCATAGAGTTGAACAAGCCAGCTCTGTTTATGTTCTGTATTGATACGTTCTTTTCTACAATCTTCTGCCCCTCGGCAGTTTCTATGACTGTAACGATTTTGTTTATACTGAGTTGGCTTTCAGAACTATCGAGATTTACGAAGAAGCGGCAGCCCTCAGGGAACATAGATAGTCCAAAACCATCAAAAAGAGTCTCGGATATTCCGTAGACATTAAGTCGGTGGTTGTAGACGTAAGCACCTTTGGCGGTTATAAGGTTGTGGCTTTTGTAGTCGTCCTTCATCTGCTGCTGTAGCGAAATGTTTGATATAGTGGATTTGTCGACAGGCAGGTTTGTGCTAACAGCCGGAAAGTTACTGATGCTTTCCAAATCGAGCGATGCGATCTTGAAGAAGGAAGAAGTGTTGCGAATCTTCTGACAATAATTTTCATCTGTCAGTGATGGTATCTCAGCAAGAGACACGTTGTGAAACCCGCCTTTATAAATATATGCACCACTTGATGGCGCATACGAAATAATCCAGTCCTGATCAGGGCACACGTTTCGCATGGTATAGTCGACAGTCTTCAACACAAACTTATTAATACGCTGAGAGCTGTCTGTCTTGGTAATGGGCGGTGTGATATACACATCTATGGACCGAACAATGTTTTTCCATTTCTGCAGCTCGCTAAAGACATCTCTCTGGCAAGCATACATTAAAGCGACATTACGAGGCTGATACATTAGGACGTTATTGCTTGCAGTAAAGGAATATTCCTTTCCGTTAGCATCTTTTCTGTTATACTTTAATGTGTCTGTATACAGCTGAACCTTTGATGCACTCACCACTCTTCCAAAGTCGTCGTACTTTACGTCGCTGGCATCAATAGCAGTATCATCATTTCGTGGTGTTTTCGTGCCAGCCCACGACACGACATTCATGTTATATACCCTGTAATTGTTTGGTATGAGTACGGGCATAAGAATGGGAGCAGAGTGCAGAATTGTGGATCCGTCATATAGACGATAACAATAACGCACCATAAAATTGGCATAGAAACGTCCGTTCTTTGCGATGAGGCTGTTTGTGCGATTGATAAGTGCCCAAATGCTTTCGGTTAATTCAGCCTGTTTCTCCAGTTTAACGTCAGCAACGGCATCTCCAGGTTTATACGCTTTGCTTTCTACAATATTCAAGAGATTGCTTACATTCTCCGTTGATACCTGGAAAGCAACCGTAAATCCATCTGCCGAACCTGTAATATCGATTCCACCTGTTTCGTAATTCTCGGGTTGGTCATAACTACTGAGAGAAAAAAGAATCCTCATGAAAGGTGGCTTCTGTCCCAAGTATTCATATTTATCTTTGAGCCATACAGCGTAGTGTATGCCATCGGTAGCCACGATGATGAGGGTGTTGCCGATGGAGTTGATAGAGATCACGGTGGATTCGTAATCGAAGGACTTGATAGGTGTGGACGAGCCTAAGGTGCCATCCTGCATGAACCAATAAATGGAGGATGAGGCTATGGCTATGAGGTGGTGGTAACTGCCAGTTTCGTGTACATAAAGAATCTTAGCCACTACACCATTAATGGTGAGTGGCTGAGAGAGGGGTGTTCCTGTGACAATAGAAGGGCGCAATGCGCCATCATGCAGCTCAAGATTGCCACAGAGGGATAGCGCACCGTTTTCTACTGCCATTTCATCAGGAGTTAGGCTGAGGCCTTTGTATCTAATTGATTGTTGCATATTTCTTAATGTTTAATATTTTATTATCGACAATGCTCGCTGTCGGCCCTATTGACGATTGCTAAGGCTGGACAACTGACGCCATCTACATTGAGATTGATGGTTTCATTAGCCGTAACCAGTTCTATCAGCTTAGTACCAGTCGGGATATTCGGTATATAGCTAAGCAAGAAACTGACGGTAGAAACATTACTGGCATGGAGCTGCCCCTTACGGCCAGACAGTTTGATGCATACATTTTTAGCTTCTAACTCCGATGTGGACTTGATGACATACATCTGCTTACTTGGATTATAGAAACAGAAACAAATCTTATCACCCGGATGGAGATCCAGCAGTTTGCAAGGACTAGACCTTAGAGTGATACGCCCATTCAGATTAAGGGCAAGTCCTCGCTTCTGAACGCGAGGACGATTGAGAATAATGACATCATTTGTTAGCTTCATGATCTGTGGGTTTGTGGAGCCAGAAACGGAAATAATCGTTTTCGGCATCCTGGTTGCGTACTTTTACATATTCTCTTGTAACATAAAAATGCTTCTTGCTAAGAGTAGGGTTGAGGTTGTAATCATTCAACATCATGGCTGGCTCAACTCTGCCATCGAAGGAAATCTCGTACCAATAGCGATGGAGAAAGAACCATGGACGAAGACGGACCTCCTGAATGGTGGTGTAATTACTCTTGTCTGCCCGGCACGGTACGATGCTCCAGGAGCCATCCTGCCAATGCTCTGTGGTCACTTCTCCACCTGGTGCCATTTCATGTTTCTTGATGATGGACTTTTGTATTTTGACGAGAAGGCAAACATCAGCCGTGAAAACTTTAGCCATCTTGCCATGGCAGAGCATGACGAAGCGGCCTTTCTTGTCTGGAAGTAGGCTACGCTGTTTGCCCGGCTTATTGATGACACAGACGGTGGAGAGGAACTTATGTCGGGCCATGGAGAGAAAATCGGGCAGTTTCGCCTTGGCGTGCATGCGGTCGATGACCTTCTGAACCTTTTTGAAGTTTTTCTCTGCCTGAGTCTCATGAATAGTGACCGGAGATTGAGGTAACTGATCTTTTCCCTTTTGCTCACGAATCTTCTTAACGTTTTCACGAACCTGCTTCTTAGAAGGTATTTCCAGAAGATGACCCGTTTTCTTATCAAGTCTGTATCTTGTTTTTTGATTATCCATAATGAGTAGTCTTTAAATGTTGCCAGAGTTGAGGCAAATGATTTCGAAATGATGATTCTCGCAGATGTCGTTGCCGTTGGCCATACGATGATTGAAGGAGCAAGGGATATGCTTGTTGTACAGATCACACTGGAAGCAATGTTCAGGCACTTCTTCCTGTTCTTTGCTGTCTCCATTATCAGTTGCAGGCATCTTACTTGGTACTGCCCTGACAACACGGCCAAAGTGGTCATAAAGTTGACCGGGAACGATACAGGTTGCCTCACGGAGGGATGGGAGATTGTAACCCATCTCACGGATAAACCAGAGGCGTAGGTAAATGATTAAACGTTTCAACTTCTTCATATATGATTGATGTTATATATTAATAATGTGGGTAAAGGTACGAGAAAAATGAGGATAAAAAGTGATAACTTGCGCAACTTAGCTTGTTGAGAACCAACTTGCGCAAGAATTGTCAGTGATTACTCGGTTTTACCGTCCTTCTCTTTCTGCTTGTTATCAGTGGAAGGCTCATGCTCGAAGACATCAAAAATCTTGGTCTCGCTGAGGCTCTTCAACTCATAGTCGTTCATGGTCTTGCCCATAACCTCGTCTACATAACGCTTGGCACGCTCGATGCTCTTGGCTTGGATGAGGTAGTTGACATAGGTACGCTTCTCCTTCACTATTTTCTCATTAATGGTGATGAAAGCTAAACGAGCCTTGAACCAAAGATCATCGTCATCAATATCAGAGAAGAAAATCTCGTTGTAGTTGGCTGGGTTGATGTTGGCAATCTTAAGTTCATCAGATACATAGACTGCCATGTTATCGATGATGCTTGCTTCTGCCTCGGTGAAGGAGAGGGCATCAACAACATACAGCTCGTTTACCAATTTCTCGCTTCCATCCTCCTGAGTCTTTTCATAGCGCACCTTGCACTCGAACCATGTGCTTGTACGAGAGCGGAGGGAAGAACCATTACCTGTACCAATGAAGGACACCTTTGTCTGGTTCTGAGGCTTGTTTTCTGTCTTGTTCATAATCTTAAGAATTTAAATTGTTATTAATAATTTTGTCTAACTCTTCCTGAGGTAGCTGTTTTCCGTCTTTGCCAAGATATTCCTTGCAGAGGTAATACATGGTGCCAGGATGGTCGGGATGGCGGTAGTGGTCATTTAACTCTATATTGGCAAGCTGCTCATCCGAGGAATTAAAGATAGAACGAGCCTGATGTGCTCTTGGCATACGTTCCATGACGTGGTACTGGATGATGTAGCCATCTTTCTTTATCTGCTCGTCTAAGAGACGTATGAGCATCTTATCTATCTTGGCTTCTTTCTCCTTGATGGTCTTGAAGAGGGAGTTGACCAGCTCCTTGTCGGGCTGTAGCTTCTTCTTCTCTTGGAAATATTGGATGGTTGAGGCTCTAAGTTCTGCTACCAGAAGGAAGAATGTGCCGTTGTCGTTCTGAGGGACATCATTTCCGTCTGCCTTCATGATGATGCCATCGACACGCTTTTCAAGTTCGATGGACTGGCGCAGCATCTTCTTATCGCGGTGTGCCCAATATTCCTTTTCCATTGTTCGCATAGCTGAAACCAGCTTGCGAAAGGATAATACTGATTCTTCACTCATATTTTATTTGATACCTAAAGTTTGTTTGACTTTTCTGATGCGTTCCTGCTCCTTGGGGAGGAGGTTGCCTTTTTCGTCTATTCGGCAGAGGAGTCTGAGATTTGGTTTAATGGTAATCCACTTATGGAGACCATCGTGCTCACGCTTTATCTGTCGAAGTTGGGCTTCTTGCAGTCTTTTGTGCAAATGCTGCTCATGACGAAGTTTATTGATTTCGTTCTGTATTCTGTCCATTGGCTAATTTTCTGCTGCAGGGATTAAATCGTATAATGAATCCCATTGTTCTTTTCCTACATATTCAAGTGCTTTTTCTACATCTTCAACACGAATAAAATCAAAGTCCATTTTGTTTGGCATATTGCTAATAAATGTATAGTCTTTAGCACATGATTGCATGTATTCCTTAAAATGCTTCTTCTCTTCCTTAGAGAGGTATGAAGGACGATTGACAAGTTGCTGTTCGAAGTGATTAAATGATACCACAAATTTATCCTCAATTCTTTTTTCGATAGAAGTGAATGAGCGAATTGCTTCATCTATTTTCTTTAAAGACTTATCTTGTTCCAAATTGAAATCTGCAAGTTCCACCTTGATCATTGATAGAGCTTCTTCCGTATCTTTCAAACGAGATATTTTGGTGTCGACGGCATCGGAAGCAGAAGCTAATACCTTTAGAGATTTCTCTAGATTGGCATCATTTTTCTTGATAGCCTCTCTGTATGAGATAAGTTCATCACGCTGATCTGCGATAATTCGCATCATACGCTTGTTTTTGTCATCGAAGCGAACCTTGAAGTTCTTGTCTCTTAGCGTGCAAGAGACGATGCCAAGCGTGATAACAAAGACCACGCTGAGGCAAATAATTAATGTTATTGTTACATACATAATTTATAATGTTTAAAGTTCTATTTCTTCTGCTTTGTCGGCAGGAATGTCGTAATAAGGGATGGAATATCCTTTGTCCTTCATTTCGTCTGGGAGATAGCAGCGGTAGTATACTCCGTAGAAGTTTTGCCATTTTTCCTTGACTGTGAGTATTGTTCCAGCCGGAAGCTCAGGCTTCGGCTTAAATGAAGAACGAGGATAACATCCTGTCTCATGCTCATCAGCTGCGCAACAAGATGAGGATTTCCATTGCTCTAATTCTTGTTTAATAATTCTCAACTGTGATAAAACATGCTCTGCATTGATAAACTTGGAGTCTGAAATATTTAATGCGGATTCTATCTCTAAGATGAGCATATTAACTCTTAATTTGACATTTAACTCTTTCTCTTTCATACGCTACTCTTCTATAAGTTCTACATCATCACCAAGAACATCATTGATTTTCTTTTCGATAAAATCATCAGAAGTATTCTCCTCTATTAGAGCATCAATGTTTGGTAACTCTGCATCAACTTTGTCTTCTTGCATTTTTGAGGTAAGCATACCCATTACCAGTTTAACCCAAGGACTATTAGCTATATCTGTCAATGAATCCTTTTGAAGGTCATAAGCTTTCTTCAACTCTCCGTTATCACGGAAATATCTGAGTACTTCCGTCAATGCAGCAACAAAGTTTTTGTCTGCCATCTGTTCAATCTTTGCTTCTTCCAGTTTAATCATTAGGAAGAGTAAAGATGAATGTAAATCTGTTTTGTTCATACGCTTTACTTCTTTAAGTTCTATTTTTATGGTCCAATGCGAATATCACCATTATCATAGGTTGATACACTGCAAGCGTCACTATACTCAAATCCAGTAGATACGAAAACAGGTTTATCGCCATTTTCTTCTATCAACTTTTTTAGTTCTCTGATAACATCTGTAGCCATAAGTTGACGTTTTGTCTTATATGCATTAGTACTACCAAATACAAACCCTCTTTCTTCCATCATTGGGTCTAAGCATATTTTAAACTCTGTAGCCATAACTATTCCTCCTCTTTTATACCGAATGGAGTTCCATCGGCAAAGGTGAACCATTCAAAAGCCGTTTCAAAATCAAGACGCTCAACATCTGTTTCGATTCCATCTGTCTTTATTCTTTGAATAATGAGGTAAACGTCCTTACTGCTTTCTATGACCTTATATTTAATGAACGGCTCATGTTTTCTTATTTCTTGCCAGCACTCTTCTGTGTCTTTGAAAGGACGATACTTCGACTCTGACTCTGGCTTGATACGATACTCAACATTGCTCCAATATGCAATATCTTCTATTTCCACCCAATCATTTATATCTCGCCAGCCTTTGCGTAATGCGCTTGGTTTTGTCCTACACTCAATTACCTTTCCTTCTGCAAAAGCTACCAAAATAGGCAATAGCTGTTTCACTTCTTCTTTTGTCATATTAGTTATAATTTGATTGGGAGACCATGAACATAAACCTCACAATTGTCACGATTACCATCTTTTTTCTCAATATGGAAGAAGAGGGTCAATCTCAATGTTGCCCTCATAAACCTTTCCGATGGTGAATGATAGGGAACTATTCTGGAAAGCCAACCTACACGCCCATCTTCATCCATAATCTTATCTCCGATTTTAACAGGCAAGGCTTTAATATAGTCTTCTTGAAGCTGCTTCATTTCTTGAAGTAATTCTTCTCGTCTTACATTTAATTTGACCTTTTTATCTATAAAAGGTCTGGTGATTTCTCGCCATTTTTCAATATTCCTTTCCGCTTCTTGCTTTGTCATGATCAATCCTCCAGTTCTTTGTATTATTATAATTACTTTAAGAACGCCATCCAAATAGTTTGATTCTTAGACGTAGTGCGATGCCCGAATATTGGCTTATAATCAGTAATCGCATTGAGTATGTCGCGAACCTTTATCTGCTGTTCGTTCCACTTGAATATTAGCGTTCCATTTGTTTTTAGTACTCTCATGCCCTCGTGGATAGAGTCATTGATGAACGCTTGCCAATTTTCGGGCAGTTTGCCATATTTCTTGCATAGCCAGGAGTTCTGACCTACTTCTTGTAGATGAGGAGGGTCGAATACTACCATATTAAACGTTTCATCTTCGAATGGCAAGGCTGTGCAATCGGCTATCATATCTGGTTGCACGTCTAGTTTGCGTCCATCACATAATGTGTCGTGATACTCTCTTATGTCTGTGAAGAGAACATTTGGGTCATGTTTATCAAAATAGAACATTCGAGAGCCACAGCACATGTCTAAAATTGTTTTTTCCATACGCTACTTATTTACTTTGACTAAATTTTTGAGTTTATTGAAAGCCTCATAGTCTTCCTTGCTAATTTCAATGTAATTGTCGAACTGAATAGTTGCAGGATCAGCTATCTCTGAATATCCTTCAGAGATCACCTTAATAGCCTCCATAAGAGGGAACAATGCTGAGCCATCATCCTTCATAATGGTAAAGTCAACCTTATTCCTTGTGTTGGCTATGTCTTTGCGCATGAATGATGCGACTACATAAAAATATCTTTTCTTCATATTACTTCTTGTTTTTAATGATTTTGTTTAATACTTGCTTGTTGTGCTCAGTATCATCGTTACTCAGATGATAAGATCTTATATTCTCAACGATGCCTAAATCAACTGAAAGCATGTAATCTTTGACAACTTTAATGAAGTCTTCCAGAGAGCGACAAAGAGCGTATTTATATCCAGCACACTGCCAGTAGCCCTGAAAACGTTTCTGATGAGCTGTCTGATTGTTTGTCTTGCCATACTTCAATTCAATGCCCAAGCCGTAGAATAATTCTGTACCCCTGTTGAGAGCTCCGTTTTTGCCATTCTTGTATGAAGGGAGAGCCAGGATGAGATCTGGAACGCCAGGAACAACTCCTGATGCAGCGTTGATGGCTATCTTCTTGCCACTGGTAGCACCATCAGCCTCATTCTTGGGATGGAATAGGAGAGAGGCATAAGCCGGGTACTGGAGACGGAACCAGCGTACACAAGCTATCTGTAGCTGGCCTTCATGTTGCACCTTTTTCTGCTTGGTAGCAGATTTCTTGGTGTATTCAGGATAATTGCCGTTGAGGCGGTCGATTAATTCTTGTCTGTCCATAATCGTATGAATTAAATTGTTTGTTACTTGTGTTTCTTAGTCGCTGAGGAGAGACTGGAGATAATTCTGAGTCTGATCATCCAAGTCGGCCAGTGACTGTTCTTCTTCTGCCACCGATGGATTCCAGACGATGCCCAGTTTGGCTAGAGTGCCATTCTTGTAGGCATCTTTCACCATCTGTGCCATGGAACCATTCGGGTTATTCTTGGCGGCTTCTATCCAGCCTAGATACTTCTGCCGTAGGGCTTCGGTCTGTTCTTTCTCCAATTCCTTCTTGTGCTCTTCTTTCATTCTGAGGCGAGCTTCTATTTCCTCGTTGGTCTCCTCGCGTTGAGGCTGTGGAGGAGAAGGTGGTGGAGAACTTGAATGCTGAGGCTTCTTCCCAGCTGAGGCTACAACTGTAGGATTGTCGAAGGTTCCTTCCATCAGAGCCTCGTAGTTTTTGGGATTGAAGAGCCAGTTGAAGGAGATATAGCATCCACCATCCTTGCGTCCTGAGAGAAGATCGGAGTTGAGAGCCTTGCGAAGCATCGGTTCTATATCCTCGAAGGAATAGTCTGAGATAAACTTTGCCACCATCTTCTTGCGGTCGGGAGTCATCTTTGAGATAGGCTTGACCTGCGTGCCCAGAAAGAGGCGATTGAAGAGTCTTAGCACTTCCGAGAACTGAACTTCCGGATCCGACGACTTTTTTTCTTTTTCTTTTTTTTGTGTGTGGGTGTGGGCTTTCTCCTTTCTTTGTTTGTTTTCTTTTATAGGGGGTTCGGGGGAAATGTTTTCTTTTATTTGTTTCTTTCCTCTTACTTCTGTGCCCTTACCCTTGCCCTTGTCTGTGCCCTCAACTTCGGCAGAATTTTCGGAATCACCTTTATTTAAAGGGGTTTCGGGATTGTTAATCTGTGCCCTATACTGTGCCTTTTGGTGTGCCCCTTGTTTAGGGTGTGCCCTTAATCGTGCCCTATCTTTGCCCTTAATCGTGCCCCTATCTGTGCCCTTGTTATATTGAAGATATGCTGCACAATCTTGTGTATCAGTAACTTGTGAAGTTAAAATCTGTGCCCCTGATTGTGCCCCTATCTGTGCCCTAAAGAGTGCCCCATTCTGTGCCCCTATCGGGTTTTGATAGGGTAGTATGCAGTGGGAGAGGGGATGCGAACTGTTAACATACACTATTGTTGAGGCTTTAGGGGAGCTGCATTTTGTGATGATTCGCTCCTGTATGAGAACATCGATGGCACAGCGGATAGACTTGACCGAGGTATGGAGCCGATCAGCGAGCATACGTAAGGAGAGCGTAGCAGCGGAAGCCTCATTGTGGGTGGCAGACAGGAGCACGTAGATGAGCACCTGTACCACCACCGGACGATGAAAGTAACGCCACTGCAGCAGCTCTGGAGTAAGAATGTAGCCATCTGTTTTCATTTTTATTGTTCTTCTTTATTTGGAATGTAGAATTTACGATTTCTATCATTTGTTGTTTTCTTCTGCCTTGATGGCACGGAATATCTCGTAAGCCACTTGTGGGACCCAGGCGTTGCCGTAAGCCTTTATGGATTCTTGTCGCCACTTGGGGAAAGAAATGGTAAGGCTGTCCACATCAAAGGGAATCCCATCATTTCCTCTACAAACAGGGGATTGAGTTGGGAAGTTCTTCCAGTGACCTTCTTCACAGTGTCGGGCAAAGTCTCGCCATACACATTTCCGTTCACTTTCTTCACCCCAGGATTGGTACATCCCTTCCTGTCTCTCGCTGATGGCGTGGGCATCATGCCGTTGAAGTCGAGAAAGTCGGTCAGTCCATTCGGGCGAAGTGCTCCGTTCTTTCGGCTGTACATCCCTTTTACACCCTGTTCTTTCAGTCCTTTCACTCGGTTGGAGTGTTTTATCTCCATTGCAGTAGGGGTGGGAAGCAAGCCTTTTCGAGCGGCGAGTGCCAAGGTTGGACGATCTGCTGCATTCGGTGATTGACTTCTGTTTATTCGCCCTCCTCCTTTGTCTATGGCTGTTGGAGTAGGAAGAAGTTTTGCTACTGCCATGTCTTCTAACCCCAGGCTGTGGTCGGTCTTGCCCTTCTTTGGATTTCTTCTCCCTCGCTCGTTGATTTCCATGTCCTTGAGAGGAATATCCATCGCATTGGGTGTGGGCAATATGTCCGAGAACATCACTTGTGAAGCCAGGCTTCCGTATGTCGTTCCGTTC
>OLOM01000105.1_pt1 | contig 62703 bp, 55 predicted proteins | sample 1672531 | NCBI WGS metagenome assembly OLOM01 (sample SAMEA3136696, study PRJEB25190) | human gut metagenome | reverse complement strand
GTCGGTGTAGCCATTGAGGTCTGCTCTTGCGCTCACATCCTGGCCTTTATACTGGGCGTAGTTCATCAGGATCGCTGCAAGCTGTTCGCGGGTGATGGCGGTGTTTGGTCGGAAGGTGCTGTCTTCATAACCATTGACGACGCCGACACTCGCTGCCCAGTTCACAGCGGTGGCGTACCATTCGTTGCTGACATCGGCAAAACCTGCGTTATTTGCACTTTCCACGCCTTCCAGACGGGCGAGCATGCTGACGATCATCGCGCGCGTCGTCGTCGCTTCCGGCGCAAATTCATTGGCGCTCACGCCGGTCATCAGGCCGTTGTCATAGGCGTATTGCACGGCGTCCTTATACCATTCGCTTTATTATACCATGCTGTCAAGGATTTTTTCTTACCAATTTTGCATTATTTCGACCAGTTTTGCTCAAAACGTGCGAGTTTTTCAATTTTTGGACGGTTTACAGATTTTGTGACGGCGCTTTCTATGCTTGACTTTGCGCGGACGAGGCGGGGTATAATAGATGCAGAATATTGACAGGGAGGCGTTAGGATGCGCAACGAACGAAGGGATCTGGCGTGGTATTATGGCGAGGAGATCGGCGGGCGGCTCTGGCGGGCGCTGGCACGACAGCTGGCGAATCGAAAAACGCAGCTCGGTGTGGACGAGGATACGCTGGCGCTGGAGGATGTGCAGGTGTGGGCGGAGCTGGGCGCGCCGGAGGTGTTCTCGGTGCTGGATCTGGCGCTTTCTGCGCAGGATGCGGCGCTGCAGGTGCGGGCGCGGGTGGATCTGACGAGCGCGTCGGTTCCTGTGCAGGTGGAGGCTGTGGCGCGCGCGGAGGATGCGAAGGAGATGCAGAAATATGCGGCGTATTTCAGCGAAAAGGGGCTTGTGCGGCTTTCTGCGGGACTGGTGCCGGAGCTGGGCGAGGACGCGCTGGATGCGCTGGCGGAACGGCTGCTTGCAGCCTACTATCCGGAGGCGCTGGAAAAGCCGCGGCGCGTGGATGCGCACGAGATGGCGGAGCGGATGGGGCTCTCTGTGCTCTATCGGCAGATCGAGCCGGAGGGAGAGATCTACGGAGAAATGTTTTTCCAGGAGACGGAGACGCCGCTTTATGATGCGATGCGCCAACATCAAGTGCTCGCGCCGGTGAAGCGGAAAACGATGGTGGTGGACACGACGGCGACCTTTATGGGCGGGATGGGCACGCACGACAACACAATCGTGCACGAATGTGTGCACTGGGCGCTGCACGGACAGGCGATGGCGCTGCGCAGAGCCCAACAGCCGGACAACCAGGAACCGGCGATCTGCTGCCGGGTGGACGGCGGCGCTGGGCGCGCAGGGGATGATCGGCTTTTGGAGATGGAATGGCAGGCGAACACGCTGGCGCGGTGCATCCAGATGCCGCGGGCGCTGTTTCGGCGGAAGGCGGAGGAAGCCTGGGCGCGCCACGATATGAAGGTGATCACGCCGAACCGCGTGGAGGAGATGCCTGGGGTGATCGACGATCTGGCGGGTTTTTTCGGCGTGTCGCGCGAGGCGGCGAAGCTGCGAATGCTGGAGGTTGGCTTTGAAAGTGTGGCAGGGGTGTATGTCTATATCGACGGACGCTATCTGCGGCCGCACAGCTGGCGAGCGGGCGCACTTGGGCGGGATGAGACGTTCTCGATCCCGGCGGAGGATGCGGCGCGGCTGATGGTCGAGGACGCGGATTTTGCGCGCGCTGCGCAGGGCTATCTCTATGTGGAGGGGCATTTTGTGTTGGACGATCCACGCTATGTGACGCGCGGCGAAGACGGCGCGCTGATGCTCTCAGATGCGGCGCGCTATCATATGGACCAGTGCTGCCTGCGGTTTAAGGTAGCGCTGGGAGGCGTGCAGGCGCGCTACGGGGAATTTTGTCTGTTGAGTCAGAGCGCGGGGATTCCGCTTACAAAGGAATATCTGTTCAGAGATCTTGACAATCGTCCCGAAAAATGGCAGCGAGGATTAGTCAATCGCGAGAAAATGATCATTAAACTGATACGCGAGTTGCCGAATGGGTTCACCGAAGCATTCAGGCTGGCGATCAATAGGTTTGGCTGCAGTCAGAACAAAATTGCGGAACGCACAGGCTACAGCCCGGCATCGGTCGGCCAGATCATCAACCAAAAAACGCACGGCACAGTGGGAAAGGTGGTCGCAATGTGTCTGGCCGCAAATCTGCCACCGGAGATCAGCCTGCCACTGCTGCATAAGGGCGGATATTATTTGGAGCCGAACAATCTTACCCACTGCATATACCATCTTGTTTTGAAACAACGCTCCGATCTGCCATTTGATGACAACAAAAAATTTTTAGAGGAGCATGGCGCACCGCTGCCTCCGCCTCAGAGCAAAGACTATTGATTCAAATCTCTTGTGATTTTTTTGATCACAGGAGATTTTTTTGCACTTTTTTACGGTTTTTCTCAAAAATGGCCAAAACGTGCAAACATTCTTGGCATGGTATAAATGGCTTAACGATGCTGGTTGGCAAGATTTTCTACGATCTTTGCGGCGCCTTATGTGCGGTAAAATGCGGCTTTGCGGGCTCGGAGCATGCTAAGATTCTTGCAGGATTTACTCATTTGCGAACAGCAGCTATACTTAAACCATCAAAGAATTCTTTGTCCCGCGCGCATCCGGCGAAGTTCTCGAGATCGCACGACGACGCGCGCAATAATCCTATAAAAAGAAAGGAGTCATACATCATGACCCATATTAAACTAACAAACTCTGACATCTACGCGCTCGAAGCGCTAGAATACATTACTTCATTCTGCAATCTGAGCAGCGAAACCTTCGACATTCTTCACGCCCTCGCTTCTGGCGCTGAAGAGGCTTACGATGATCTCTCATACCCTGCACAGTTGGTCTATCAGTCGATTTTTACTAAGGAGGATGCGTAATGACTGAACTTAAAACTCCCTACGATAATGTAGCATTCCTGTTTTTTCTCTCCCACTGGGAGCTGCTCAAGGAGCTGACTCCTGAGGAATGCATGCGCGTGCTACAGGCGGTCTTCGCCTGCGCCGGCGCTAATTGTGAAATGCCAGAAGAGATGAACCGCATGGAACGCGCCGTATTCAAAGCGATCTGGGGCGATGTAGAGCGCTCACTGATCAATTACGACGAGCGTCGCGAAAAACGCGCAGAAGCTGGTCGCAAAGGCGGCCTTAAAAAAGCTGAGAATGCTCGGCTGGCAAAAGCTAGCACCGCTACAAATGCCGACGTAGCAAATCTAGCAAATCTACCTAAGGATAAGGCTACGGATAAGGATAATGCTATGGATACGGATATGGATAATGTGTGTATGGCTCCTGACGGAGCCTGTGCAGCTGACGCTGCACCACACGCACACGCTGCTTCCCAGAAATCTGCAAGCGCTTCTCTCTCAAAAGAGGAAGCGGAGCATTTTGAGGCGCTGTGGCAGCGCTATCCAGTCAGGCGCGACAAGAACAAGGTCAGCAGTGAGACGCGCAAAGCGCTCATGGCTGTCTCTGTGGAGGAGATGGGGCGGGCGATCGAGCGCTACAAGGAGGAAGTGGCTACTTCCCCTGCTGACCGCGTGTGGAAGAACGGCTCGACCTGGTTTAATGGCGCCTACGAGGATTACCTGGACGCCAACTTCGAGCCGGCGCCACAGATCGCTGGCACGAAGCAGCCGCCAAAGACGAGCGCCCGGGCGCAGCAGCTGGACGCTGGTTACGCGCCAGGCGAAAAAGAACGTCGTGCGAAAGATTTCGCCGACCGCGAGGAGTAAGGCACGAAAAACGCTCCCCATTACTGGGGAGCGCGGTGGTGCGGTTGTTATGCGGCTGGTGTCCAGATGCCGCGCTGGGCTTTCATGGTGAGGATGCGGGTGACGCTTTGGTCGATGCGCTCCTCGGTGAGGTTGCCGTTTTGGACGGCGTCCATGAGGGCATTGATGCATTCCCAGGGATTGGCTGGACAGAGCAGGAGATCGCAGCCGGCGTTAATGGCATTCAGCGCGATCTGGGCGCCGGTGTAGGAATTGGTCATGGCGCCCATCTGCAGGCCGTCGGTGATGACGACGCCATCGAAGCCGAGCTCGCCGCGCAGGAGATCGGTGACGATCTTGTAGGAAAACGTGGCGGGCTGGTTGTCGATCTGGGTGCAGATGAGATGGCCGATCATGACCATGTCGCTGTCGGCGGCGATGCCGGCCTGAAACGGCAGGAGCTCGGCGGCGCGCAATTGGTCGAGGGTTTTGTTCACATAGACGGCGCCGTCGTGGGAATCGGTGCTGGTGTCGCCGTGGCCGGGAAAATGCTTGAGGGCGGTGCCGACGCCGCCATCGTGGAAGCCAAACACGGCGGCCTGAACGAGCTCGGCGGCCTGGTTGAAATCGTCGCTGTAGGCGCGGTCGCCGATGACGGTGTTCTTGGGATTGGACCAAACGTCGGCAACGGGCGCGAGGTCAAAATTGAAGCCGAGGCTCTGCATGTCCCAGGCGATGGTGTAAGCGTTGCTGTAGGCGGCGTCGGTGCCCTGGTCTTTGTAATCGAGCATGGGGCCGATGTAGGTGGTGCCGACGGTGTGCATGAGCCGGTTGACGCGACCGCCTTCTTCGTCGCAGGTGAGGATGAGCGGGATCTTGCTGCCGCTCTGGGTATTGGCGAGCATGCTCTGCACCTGGGCTTTGTCTTTGAGGTTTTCTTCGCTGTACATGATGCCGCAGACAGGCATGCCTGCGAGGGCGGTCTGCATGGCTTCGCCGGCGCTGGTGACGACGGCTTCACCGGTGAGATGCTCGGGCTCGACGATGAGAAGCTGGCAGATTTTTTCATAGAGGGTCATGCTGGCGACGGTTTCCTGGATGAGGGTGTCCTCGTCAGGAGTGAGCGCTTCTTCCGGCTGCTCTGGCGCTGCGGAAGGATTTTCTGCTGGCGCACTCTGCCAGGGATTGAGCGCAAACCCGGCGCAAACGCCGAGGGCAAGGGAGAGCACGAAGCACGCAAGGGTGAGCAGGATGAGTCGATTTTTCTGCATGGATCCGCCTCCTTTTTGCGGGATGGTAATCTTTATTTTACCGCATTTCGCGGATCCTGTGTGCCTTTTTTTGCAAAAATCTTTGCGCGGTTCTTTCGTGAGTTCTACAAGCGCAAAAAAGCGGCACCTCTTGTCGGAGATGCCGCTATTTTTGCTGGCTCACTCCTGCTCGAGCAGGAAGAAAGGCTTGCGCAGGGTCATGGCGCCGCCGTCGGCGATGGTGGCGACGACGTCTGTGTCGCCGAGGAGCTCGATGGTGGCGAGGGTGTCCTGGCAGACGAGGTCGCGCGCATCGAAGTGGTTCAAAATGACGCCGGCGATCGGCAGATCGTGGGCGCGCATGTAGCCCGCGGTGAGCAGGGTGGCGTTCAGCGTGTCCGGGCCGCTGTCGGCGACGATGACGCTTGCCAGGCCCAGCGCCTTCACAACGTCGGCCTGCATGACACGACGACCGTCGGCGTAGAGGGTGTAGGGGCAGATGATGCCGCCTGTGCCTTCGACGATGGTGGCGTCGTGGAGCAGGGAAACGCTTGCGAAATCGGCTGCGATCATCTCCTGATCAACGGGCTGCATCAGCTGCGCAGCGGCGAGATGCGGCGAGACGGCGTCTTTGAAGACGTAGCTTGTGAGCGTGAGCACATCCTGCTCAAGGTCGCAGGCGGCGCGCACACGACCGGCGTCGCTTTCGGGGATGCTGTCGGTGCCGGTGACGACGGGCTTGTAATAGGCGGTGTCGTAGCTCATATCGGCCAGCGCCTGGAGCATGGCGATCGCCGCCGTCGTTTTGCCGACGCCAGCGCCAGTGCCGGTGATGAACAATGCTTGACTCATGGTGGATCTCCTTTCATATAGGTAGGAGGTAGCCGCTGCGCGGACCAGCTCGCGTTGCTCGCTGGCAGGTAGGAGGTAGGAGGTTTTCGCAGCTGCACAACGTACGCTCGTGAACGTTCGCAAACCATCGCGCCTTGCGCAAAGATCACAGGCGTCACACCATGCACAATTTGAACCTCCTACCTGCGGACGAATGAAATGAGTCCGTCCCGCAGGGCTACCTCCTACCTCCTACCTAAATTTTTCCTACCTGAATTTTACCACATTCGCCAGCGTCATTCACCCAGAACCCACAGATGCGGCCAGATTCTTTTCACGACGATGACAGCGATCACCTCCAGCGCCGCATTGCCTGGCAGCACCAAGAGGCAGCCAGCCATGAACACGCTCCAGAGGCTGTTCGTCACGCCGAGGACGAAGTTCGTGATGCAGTAGAGATAGGCCACACCGATCGCGTAGCTCACCGCCAATCCCGCCGCTGCCGCCAGCGCCAGGCGCGCGTAGGACGGATTTTTCGCTGCGTGGGCGATCTTCCCGGTGACATACGCCGCCAGCGCAAAGGAGATCAGATAGCCAAAGGTCGGCTTGAACACATAGCCCAGACCGCCGCCTTCGGTGAAGATCGGCACGCCCAAAAGCCCCAGCGCCACATAGACCAGCGCGCTCACAGCGCCCAGCCGCGGCCCCAGCACAAAGCCCGCCATCGTCACAAAAAAGAGCTGCAGCGTGAACGGCACCAGCGGCACCGGCACCCGCAAAAACGCCCCCACAGCGATCAGCGCGCTGAAGATCCCGCAGAGCACCAGCTCCTGCGCCCGTAAACCTTTTCTCGTTGTTGTCATTGTAAATCCCTCCGTTTCAAAAGTGTGGCTTTATTATAGCGGAGGCGCGCGCTATTGTAAACCTATTTTTCGCACAAGTTTACAATAGCTGCAAAAAAAGACCGCTCACGCAGAGCGGTCCATTTGATCCATAGCCAATTAGCCAATGATGGAATCGATCTTGTCTTCGTATTCTTCGATATCCTTTTCGCCGGCCATTTTGCCAACGTATTCGCCATCATTGAAGAAGAGCACCTGAGGTACACCCTTGAGGGAGAAACGTGCGAAGAGGTTTCTTTCTTCTTCAACGTCTACTTCGTAGAAGCCGAATTTGCCTTTGTACTTGTCATCTGCGGCGAGTTCTTCGATTTTTGGATGAACAGCCTGGCAAACATGGCAGGATTTACGGGAGAACATTACGAGGCAAGGTTCGCCATCGTCATAAATAATTTCTTCAAAGCTGCTGTCGTTCAATTTTTCCATTATAAGAGCACTCCTTCATTTTCATTAATCGACTTTATTGAAATTATAATCCACTCAGCGGTTTGCGTCTAGTCACTGCATGACTATTTTTCACTTAGTTGCGTGTTTTTTCACAAAGCGGATGAACTGAGAATTGTAATAATCTGCCAGTGTGGAGCCGCTGTGCACATCGTAGAACGGCACCTCGTCGGTGCCCAGCGCTTCGACAAATGCGTCGAACACTGCGTCGATGTCCTTGCCCTCCATGCCCGGCAGCTTTTCGCCGACCTGTTTCAGACGATGCTCAAACAATTCCAAATGACCCTTCATCGCAAGACCTCCTAAAAAAATGCGCCGCTGCTCGCAAAAACGCATCTGTTGTGTTATGATAGTGCGGTGTGGCCGAGCATTGCTCACAACCACACCATCTTATTTTAATCCATCTTCGCATGAAAATAAAGACTAGGAGGCGATTTTATGGCACGCGTTCGCCGTGTCGCCGGCACCCAGGAGCGGCTGCTGGCTTCTCCCTACACCATCACCCAACCCCACGCTCTCAGAGGCCACTGGCAGGATGCCTTTCCGTCGCCGCAGCCCCTCGTCATCGAGATCGGCAGCGGACGCGGACGCTGGCTTTACACCGCCGCAGCCCGTCATCCCGAGCTGAATTTTCTCGGCATCGACGTGGTGCCGGAGATCATCATGGACGCCATCGACGACCACGCCGAAAAGCAGGGCGCGCCACAGCAGGTGCGTTTTCTCTGGCTGGACGCCGAGCATCTCGACGAGATCTTCGCGCCGGGCGAGGTCAGCGAGATCTATCTGCATTTCTCCGATCCCTGGCCGAAAAACCGCCACGCCAAGCGTCGGCTCACCCACCATCGTTTTCTCGAGATCTACGACTACATCCTCCCAGAAAACGGCAGCGTCCATTTCAAGACCGACGGCCGCGAATTTTTCGAGTGGTCGCTGGAGGAATTCCGCGAAAGCGGCTGGCGGCTGGAGAACGTCACCTTCGACCTCTACGCCGATCTGCCTGAGGACAACATCGCCACAGAATATGAGCGCCGCTTCCACAGAAAAGGCGTGCCGATCTGCAGCCTCCACGCCTTTCCGCCACATTTGGCTAGGTAGGAGGTAGCCGCTGCGCGGGAACGCATCGCTGTGCTCGCGTTCAAGTAGGAGGTAGGAGGTTTTGAAGGCTTCACCTTGCAACGTTCTCATTCTCTGCACAGATAATTATAAACGCAAAAAAGAGGCTCGGCAATTTGCCAAGCCTCTCGTTTTTTATCCAGCGTGGAAATCAGAAGTAGCGTAACCTCCTACCTGCGGACAAGCGCAAGCGCGTCCGTCGCGCGAAGCACGTTACCTCCTCCCTCCTACCTGACTTTACGCTTCTGGAGAGAAGTCGCCTTTGCCAGCGCCGCAGAGTGGGCAGCCCCAGTCATCTGGAATATCAGCAAAAGCGGTGCCTGGTGCGATGCCGTTATCTGGATCGCCTTCAGCTGGATCGTAAACATAACCACAAAGATCGCAAACATATTTCTGCATAATGATAATCCTCTCTTTCATTTGTCCTTATGTGATGGGCGTTGGTGTTTCTATGCTTGTATCATAGCACACTAATATGACCATTGCAAGCACATTAATGAAATTTCCTGTGATTTTTTTAAAATTCTTCTGCCAGCATTACACCGTCGACATCCACCATCGCCTTGAGCGCTTCCTCGGCCTTCATCTGATGCGCCAGACGCACCGAAAGCAGTGCGATCGTCACATTTTCCGGCTCCTTGCCGCGAGAGATCTCCAGGTGCATGATCTGGATCTCGCGCGCGTGGCAGTAGGTGAGCACTTCCTCCAGCGCCTTTGGCTTGTTGTATTCGAGGAAGATGTGGATGTTGGACGTTTTCGTGATCACCTGCTTTTCGATCTTCAAAAAGACCGTCGCAGCCAGCTCGATCAGGATCGTCGCCAGGATCGCACCTTCGTAAAATCCTGCGCCCACTGCCAGCCCGATGATCGCCGCCGCCCAGAGGCCGGCCGCCGTCGTCAGCCCGCGCACGCGCTGGCGGCTAATGACGATGGTGCCTGCACCGAGAAAACCGATCCCGGCCACAACCTGCGCGCCGAGACGCGCCATGTCTGTGTAATAATCGAGATAGAGATACAGATACTGGCTCGTCAGCGTCGTCATCGCTGCCCCGAGGCAGACGAGAATGTGCGTGCGGAAGCCTGCAGGACGGCGATGCAGCGTGCGCTCCATGCCGATGATCCCGCCGCAGACAACTGCCAGAAGCATGCGCACCGTCACCGCCATGAGGGTGAAATCGCGCAGACCATCAAATATCGAAAGCATCGTTTTCCCCTCCTTTTACAATTCGTGTACGTGCTTCACATGCTCAACCTGCGACACACAGGCGAGCATTGTGTCCGGTGTCATTTCCGGCGCCAGCCGGATGACGATCTCCGCGTCGTAGATCAGGCGTTTTTTGCCGCGGTCGTCGTCGATGTTCATTTCTATGATCGTGCCGCCCTGGTCGCGCACTATTTTCAGCACATCGCCGAGATAGACGAGGGATTTCACCTCAACATAGATCGAGAGCACCCGCGACTGGGACTGCAGCTCGTGCTTGAGATTGGCGAAGAAATACATCGAGACGACGATGATCGCCACTGCCATGATCGCGCCTTCGAAAAATCCAGCGCCGATCGCCAGCCCCAGACAGGCCGACGCCCAAAGCCCAGCCGCCGTCGTCAGGCCCTTGACCTGGTTGTCCTTCGTGACAAGGATCGTCCCGGCGCCGAGAAAACCGATGCCGTTGATGACCTGCGCGCCAAAGCGCGACACATCTGTCGTGATCCCAACCTTACCGGCGATCGTCGCCCACTGGGTCGTGACCATCGTGTATTCATACTGGGAAAGCAGCATCGTCAGCGCTGCGCCGACAGAAACCATCATATAGGTGCGAAAGCCCGCCAGCCCCTTGGGACGGCGCATGCGTTCGCGGTTGAGCCCGATCAGCCCACCGCAGAACATCGCCATCATCAGCCGCAGCGCCACGCTCAGAAACGTCATTTCGCGCAGAAAATCCAGCGCCTGGAGCATCCTGCTCAACCCCCTTTTTCCTTACTATCTTTCTTAATAGATTGTAAAATGTTCGTAAGGAAAATGCAATCCTTCCGTTAAACATCCGCCCCGAAAAAGCAGCTATTGACAAGGGGTTAGACCGCGCTATAATAGGGGTGACTGTTGAGCCGAGCATGCGCGCTCGACCAAAAAAGGGAGGATTCTCATGAGAATCGAACAACTGGAATATTTTCTGCAAGTCGCCAATTATGGCTCGCTCTCGCTGACTGCAAAAAAGATCAACGTCGGCCAGCCGACGCTCTCCGCAGCCATCGCCGGCCTTGAAAAGGAAGTCGGGCGACCGCTCTTTCGCCGCACCCGGCGCGGCATGGATCTCACCGCGTTTGGCCGCGAGATCTTGCCGCTCGTGGAGAAAACCGTCGACGATTACTACGACATTCGCAAAAAAGCCGGCATCACCACGCCGCAAAATCTCCACGTCTATCTCCAGGCCACAAATTTCACCAGCGGCATCCTGAACGAAGCCCTCTACCACACGCGCAGCATGTTTCCCGATGTCTCCTTCACATTGCGCCACGCGCTGGCCAGCGATGTGCTCCACGACATCTCAGACAACACCGCCTCCATCGGCCTTTCCGCCGCGCTGGATTTCAACCTCAGCCGTCACCGCGAATACGCCAACAGCCTGGACCTTCGCCTCATGCCGCAGTACAACGACAACCTCTGTCTCTTCGTCAAGAGCGGCGGCTATTTCCAATCCCTCGAAAGCGTGCGCCTGAATCATCTGCCAGGGAAGGTGCCCCTTTCCGTGCCGCGTGATCTCGTCGATTTCGGCTTCATCAAATCCCAGAGCCGCTGGGCCGATCTGCCGCGCCACCTCGTTTTCCAGGACGCCGCCAGCCTCTATCAGTACGTGTACCGCAGCGATGGCATCGGCATCACCAGCATGCTCACCGCCCGTCTCAATTCTCTTTTCACCAGCGGACTCCTGAAAACCGTCAGCCTCACCGACACCCCAGTGAACCTCGTCCACTACATCACCTACCCAATGGGCCAGGCCCTCTCCGATGTCGAAGCAGACATCATCCAGCAGACAGAAACGTTTTATGAACACTTGAACTAAGGTAGGAGGTAGCCCTGCGGGGCGAGTCGTTTCACTCCTCGCAGGTAGGAGGTAGGAGGTTTTGACAACTGCGCGATCGACACTCGTGGGCGTTCACCAACCACTCAGCTTTACGCCGAGATTGAGAACATCACATTGTGCAGCAGCCTAACCTCCTACCTGCCAGCGAGCAGCGCGAGCTGGTCCGCGAAGCGGCTACCTCCTACCTTCTACCTAATAAAACCCGGAGGTTTTTATCCATGCATATCGTAATCGTTGGTGTCGGCAAGATCGGCAGCATCATCTGCAAGGAACTCGCCGACGAACACGACGTCGTCGTCATCGAACAGAACGCCGACAAGCTCGAAAGCTTCATCAACACCACAGACGTCACCGGCATCGCCGCCAGCGGCGTTGACGTCGACGCCCTGCAAAGCGCCGACACCACCCACGCCGACGTTTTCATCGCCGTCACCGCGCAGGACGAGATCAACATCATCTCCTGCATCTTCGCCAAGCAAATGGGCGCCAAATACACCATCGCCCGCATCCGCGAGCACGAATACACCGCGCACCAGAGCTTCATCAAGGAAAGCATCGGCATCGACGCCATCATCAATCCTGAGCGCGAATCTGCCCGTCAGATCACCAGCCTCCTGCGCTTTCCAGCGACAACGCGCGTCGAATCCTTCGTGCGCGGGCGCATCAACATCGTCGAATATCCGCTGCCGCAGGATCATCCCTTCGTCGGTCAGACCCTCGCAGAATTTCAAAACCAGTTCAAGGAGCACGTCCTCGTCGTCATCGTTGAGCGCAATGGCCAGGCCATCATCCCAAAGGGGAATTTCCGCCTCCAGGCCGGCGACATCATCCACGTCAGCGGCTCCAGCGCCGAGATCCTGAACTTCTTCCGCCGCGACGGCAAGGGCAAGCACAACCGCCGCGTCAAATCCCTTATGATCATCGGCGCCGGCCGACTCACCCACTATCTCCTGCGTGAGATCGAGCAGGGCAGCACAAAATACCACATCAAGGTCCTCGAAAACAACCGCAAGACCGCCGAATTACTCGCCCAGCTCCATCCAAACGTCGAAGTCGTCTTCGCCGACGGCTCCAACTATCGCAGCCTCGAGGAAGAAGGCATCTCCGGCTACGACTGTCTCATCGCCCTCACCGGCATCGACGAGGAAAACATCCTCATCTGCATGTACGCCGAAAACCACGGCATGCCCGCCACCATCGCCAAAGTCAACCGCACACAGATGCTCGAGATCCTCGGCGAAGACCGGCCAGGCGCCGTCATCACCCCCGGCAACATCATCGCCGACACCATCCTGCGTCTCATCCGCGCCGTCATCGACACCCGCGGCAAAGACGTCGAAGCCCTCTACCGCCTCGCCGATAACCAGGTCGAAGCCCTGCAGTTCCGCGTACCCGCCGGTTCCGCCATCATCGGGCGCAAGCTCATGGAGCTGCCCATCAAAGAGAGCGTCCTCATCGCCGCCGCCATCACCCAGGATGGCCGCCGTCTCGCGCCAAGCGGCCAGACAGTGTTCCATGAAGGGGATATGATCATCGTCACCACCACCGACCATTCCCTGCGCGCCATCGACGACATCCTGCGGAAGGAGTGAGCTTATGAACCGCCGCATGGTACTTTACGTCACCGGTCGCGTCACCTTCGTCGTCGGCGTGCTGATGATCCTGCCAATCCTCGTCGCCCTCATCTATCACGAAGGCACAGACACCATCTATCCCCTCTTCCAGGCCATGGTCGCCACCATGGCAGTCGGTGCCGCCATGGCGTCGCGCCCGCCAAAACGCCGCAGCATTTACGTGCGTGAAGGGCTCGCCATCACCGGCCTCTCCTGGATCATGCTCGTCATCTTCGGCAGCCTCCCCTATCTCTTCACCGGCGCCATCCCATCCATTCCCGACGCCATCTTTGAGACAGCCTCCGGCTTCACAACCACCGGCTCCTCCATCCTCTCCGAGATCGAATCACGGCCGCGCTCCGTCCTCTTCTGGCGCAACTTCACCGTCTTCATCGGCGGCATGGGCGTGCTCGTTTTTGCCGTCGCCCTGCTGCCAAAATCCTCGAGCGAAGACATCTACATCTTAAAGAGCGAAATGCCCGGGCCAACTTTCGACAAAGTGCTCTCCCGCGTGCGCACCGTCGCCCGCGTCTTCTACGTCATCTACGCCGTGCTCACCCTCATCCTCATCTGCATCCTCATCGGTGCCGGCATGAGCCCGTACGACGCCATCCTCCACGCCTTTGCCACCGCCGGCACCGGCGGCTTCTCCAACTACAATACTTCTATCGCCGCCTTTGATTCCGTGCCAATCGAACTCGTTCTATCCTTCGGCATGCTCATCTTTTCCGTCAACTTCAACCTCTACTTTTTCGCCCTGCGCGGACGCTGGCGTGAAGCGCTGAAAAGCGACGAGCTGCGCTGGTTCGTCGCCATCGTCCTCGCCGCCGTGCTCGCCATCGTCCTCAACATCCTGCCGATGTACGACAGCCTCTGGCTCTGCGTCAAAGACGCCTTCTTCAACGTCGCCACCATCATCTCCACCACCGGCTTCTGCACCGTTGACTACTGCCAGTGGCCAATGTTCAGCCAGCTCATCCTGCTCCTGCTCATGTTCATCGGCGGCTGCGCCGGTTCCACAGCCGGTGGGCTCAAGATCAGCCGCGTCATCGCCCTTGTCGGGCTCGCCAAACGCAAACTCCACGAATCCGTCAATCCAAAACGCGTCAGCGTCGTCGTCTACGAAGGAAAACCCATGAACGAGCGCGCACAGAACGACATCGCCCTCTACTTCATCCTCTACACCTTCGTCTTCTTCGGCCTCGTCGTGCTCATCAGCTTCGAAAATCTCGACTTCGCCACCACCTTCAGCGCCGTCGCCACCACCTACAACAACGTCGGCCCAGGCCTCGGCACCATCGGCCCAACCGGCAACTTCGGCGGCTTCAGCGGATTCTCCAAGCTCGTCCTCTCCTTCGGCATGGTCGCCGGCCGTCTCGAGATCATGCCCCTCATCCTCCTCTTCGCCCCATCAACCTGGCGCGCGTGAGGGAATCGCATATAAAAAGGCTTGAGTGATCACATGCTGATCACCCAAGCCTTTTTATTTCTTACATTTTTCTTCCAGCGCACACTCCGCTACATCCAGCGAAGAAAACCCATAATTTTTCACCGTCTTCTCCATCGTCAGTATCGCCAGATTTTTTTCCTCCGCATCTAGCTTTTCGACAAATCGCCGCAATCTGCGAACCGTTTCCGACGAATACGTCTTTAATTCCCCTTCCAGATAGGTTTCAAATGACGTGTCCAGCGCCGTATCCTCTTCCGATGTCAATGCGCGATTACCACGGGCCAACAGCGGATATTTCTGCTGATACGCCCGCATCCACGCCAGCTGCTTATCCACGATCGCACGAATATCCGCCAACATTTCCTGAGATAGTCTTGGTAACTGCTCCCTCAGCAACGCAAATTGCTCGGGGTGTGTTTTTTCCATCATCCAGGCATATTTTTCCGCTAATAGATTTCGTCCCTGCGCACCAGCTTCGTCCAAATCTTCGCTGTAACTGTCTATTAACTCTTCCGGCCAAAGCGCAAATTGGCTACTTCTCATGATAACAAATGTAGTATGATCATCCTGACAAGCCGCACGTCCACCTTCATTATTTACCTTCTGAAACAGCTCCCATTCACGCACAATCAAGTGTTCTTTCTTTTTCTGCAACGTCATTTTTATGCTCCTTCCATCACATGACAGCGTCTCAGCGCAGAATCTTGAATACGTTTCATCAATTCCCATGCATGCGGCTCCAAAAAATCTGCCTCGATGTCGCTCAATCCTTCTGATTTCAGGGCCACAATCACCGCCGCCGCGATCTGCTCGATCAGCTGCACCTTCGCATCCCGCAGATTCACATACGGATCAATCACCGCGCCCGACCAGGCCGCTTCCTGCGCGCCCAGCACCATCAGTTGCTGAAAGAGCAGTGCCACGTCGCCAGCTAAGAGCGGCAGATCTTTCATACCATGAAACATCCATTTGTAATACGGCGCGTACCGCCTGTTATACAGATACACAAAGGAAATCCCCGCCTGTACAAATTCTCGCAGCGCAAGCTCCGCCGCCACAATATCGCCGCGTCGCATCGAGCGTCCATAATTATACTGGCCAGACTGCGCCATGATCGCTAGCCGAGCCGCCATCTTCTTGAGCCGCACATCCTCCGGATATGTAGCTATCGCGCTGCGCACCGCAGAGAATTCCCCTAACGGATCACTGAACACTTTCCCATTCGTCGCGCACGCAAGCTGTGCATCCGGCAAATGCAGCCACCGCATCATCGATCGCGGCGGTTGCTCCACGCCGATAAATTGCCGATAAAACGCGTGGATCTCCAACACACCAACACGCCCACCACCCTGCGCACTCACAATTCGCCCGGGCACACCAAGAAAGTCCTTCGGCAACGAGTCATATGCAGCCTGCACTTCACGCCCATATCTTTCATAATCTTCCACAGTCAACCATAAACAGAATGCAGGGCCATAGTCATGATCCATAGAAATATCATCGTCATAGCCAAAACATTCCGATCCCTGCCCCACTAAGCCAATAGCAATACGCGGCAGTAATTCCGGAAACCGCGCCTCTAACATCGGCTTGCCATACGTTTCATAATATCTCTCGGATAGCTCTAAGCCCTTCACAACCACGCCTCCTTTATTCAACAAAAAATAACCAGCCTCTTCCTTCACATCAATCATCCGTTATATTTCAAAACATCGCTCAGCATCTTTCTGGCAAGCGCCTCATCCACCTGTATTGGCGAAAACATTGCCAAAGGCTCCGCAACCACCCTGGCTGACAATTCTTTTAGCAAATCCTGATCCAGAGATAAAGCGTCCATTTTTTTCAACTGAAGCATCTCTGTAAATTCAGTAAATGCCTGCGCTGTTTTTACTCCAATTTCTTCTGATGTGCTATTATTATCAATTGTCGCACCAAGTATTCTGCCAATATAGGCAATTTTTTCCGGATAGATTTCTGCAACCACCTTAAATACCGTTGGCAACGTATATGCACACGCAGCACCATGTGGTAAATGGAATTGCGCACCGATCACATGTGCAATACTATGTCCCACATGCGCACTCGCACTGTACAACATCCATCCACCCATAGAGGCCGAGCACTGCATTCTTTCACGCGCTTCAATATTATTCGGCTCTTGCAAAACAATCGGCAGATTTTCAATAACAGTCGTCATAACTTTTTCACAGATAATATCTGTCATCGGATTTGCACCAATTGACGTATACGATTCTGCAGCATGCGAAAAAGCATCCAATCCCGTCATTAATGTTAACCCATATGGCATCCCAACCGTTAATTCTGGATCTAGTATCGCATAATCTGGCATATTATTAAAGCAGAGAATCGGCACTTTTGTCCCCGTTTTTTCATCCGAAACAATAGCGCCATTAGATAATTCCGAACCAGTTCCAGCAGTAGTCGGAACAACAATAAGGCCTGAACACTCTTCCATCGGTTGAATTGCATAGTCCAGAATATTCCCCGCATTAAATCTTAATATATTTATCCCCTTACCTGTGTCAATGCTACTTCCGCCACCAATAGCAATGATGCAATCACACCCAGTTTCTCGGCATAATTTTGCGCCTCCATTTATAATCTCCGCCGGTGGATCCGGTTGAACTTCACCATATTCAACATATTGGACGCTGTTCTCCGATAGGATGTTTTCTATTCTGGCCAAAATGCCAGTTTTCTCTATTCCACTATCATAGACCAAAAAAGCTTTGTTAAATCCCGATTCTAATACAACTTCACCAATTGCACCAATACTTCCCTGACCAACGATCACTCTAACATTTTGTTCAAAAGTATACTTAAACATATTTTTCCTCATTTCTTTCTCATTTAAGCCCAATACGAATCATCCTACGGATTTTTTACGCTATCAATTTAATCTAAAAAATGACGGCGAATATCTTTCTTTAATAAAGACGTTCGCCGTAGGTTTACCTTAACACATTAAACATGATCTACTTTTGCAATTGCGCTGCAATCCTCTCCATCATACGCGCTCCCACTCTGATAAAGTTTGTACGCAAATTGCCCCAGAGGCATTAATAAGCCATCCAAATCTTCCGCCATTTCTAACGCAATGCCCATATCTTTTCTCAACAAGCTCAATGTAAAAGTCGGCTCGTAATCCTCAGACACCATCTTCATGAAATTGCGATCAAATTGCGTCGATCCACCAGCGCTATCTCTGACAACTTCAGCGAAAGCCTCCATATCCAAACCTTCTGCCTTAGCCATCCGATATAATTCTCCGACTGCCGCAAGATTGATAGCCCCCAGTAAATTCGTCATTGCTTTTACTAGTTTGCCATTTCCAACCGGGCCAAGATTGTACACTTTTCTTGTTAATACATCAAAGATCGGTTGCACTTTTTCAAAAGCAGCAGGATCACCAGCGCCAATAATAGTTAAATTACCAGTTTCTGCGCCAATCTTTGCCCCAGTGACCGGAGCATCAATAACTTTGACACCCTTATCTTCATAATATGCCTGCACTTCACGCACAGTGTCTGCACGACAGGAAGTCATTTCAATAATAATTGCCCCTTCTTTGACACTGTCATGAATAGACTGTTTGAGATAAATATCTTTGACCGCCTGATCTGCAGGCACACTACTGATAATAACATCAGCATCTGCTACTACTTCTTCCGCTGTATCAACAATACGCGCGCCACAAGCACGGATTGCATCCGGCCCTTCTGTTATGCCGGCAAACACATACGATGTTACAGGGAACCCGGCTTTAAGCAAGTTTTTAGCCATGGGAACTCCCATATTACCTAAGCCAAAGAACCCAACACTTAGTTTATCTCCGCTCATAAGTTTATTCCCCCTTTTAGCCCAGCACACGCTTTCCATTTTCCGACATAATCATTTCTCGCGTGTCTTCATTGAAAGGAAGCGTGTCATATAATTTCACGGCATCTTTATAATGTACAAATGGGTGCGCGCTTGCAAACAAAATCTTATCCTGCAGGATGGTATTTGCCGCTTGAATATAGGCCTCAGACATTGGATGCGTCTCTACCTCTGACAAATCTAGATACACATTACTATTACGAAAAGCCACTCCAATAATCTCATTAACCCATGGATAACCGCCATGACTAATAACTATTTTCAGTTCTGGAAAATCACGTGCTACCATATCAATATATACCGGATTAGACGAATCCATAGTCACGCGCGGCGATTTTGGACTTAATCCAGAAGTGATAATAATCGGTACATTGAGTTCACAACATTTTGCATATATTGGATAATATCTTGCATCATTTGCCGGAATCTGCGCATAAATTGGATCAATCGCTGCACCCGAAAAGCCTTCATTATTCACAAGATCTTGAAGTCTATATACCCCTTCCATGCCTTTGTGAGGGTCTACACCGCAAAATCCTTTAAAAATGTCTGGATAAGCTTGGATGAAAGGGATGATCTCCTCATGATTCGGTTTAAAATTGTATGTCGTCTCAGCATCTCGCCCAACGATCACCGCTTTTTCTATGTTATTTTCTTTCAGTTCTAGAGCAATTTCGTCCATTGTGCGAGCGCCAGCTAAAAACGCATCAAAATCCATTCCAGCTTCTGTCAAGCCTTTTCTAAATATTGGACTCTGAGCAATACTTTCCAAAGTTTCCCGCGTATGAGGTCGAAATCTAAAATCTACAATTCCCATGTTTTTCCTCCTTCCATTATTTGCTTTGAACAAGCTCCTTAAATTCTTCGAAACGTTCATCAGTAAGTTCTACATCGCCCATGTCATAGGAACGTGCTAAAAAATCATATTTAGATTGACCAAAGCGATGATATTTTAACAGCTCATACTCTGTCCCCGGGTATTCATCGACAAAATGCCGAATAGCCAGCAAATCATCGTCATTGTCATTAAACCCTGGCACCACCGGAGTACGTACGCGCACAGACTTATCTGGAAAAGTTTCTTTCAAGCGCCGAAAATTTTCAAGAATCAATGCATTATCTACACCTGTAAAAGCTTTGTGCTTTTCCGCATCAATACACTTAATGTCCAGTAACACATAGTCTATCAATGAAATTACTGTCTTTACAGTTTCCCAATCAGCAAAAAGCGTCGTCTCAATAGCCGTATGGATACAACGTTTTTTCGCCTCTTGAAGCAATGCGACAGCAAACTCCGCCTGCATAAGCGGCTCACCACCCGAAAGAGTCATTCCTCCTTCAGACCGAGCGTAAAATGTCATATCCTTTTCTACGTCGTCAACGACATCTTTGACAGATTTCATTTCTCCCCACATCGTAAATCCTTCTGCAGGGCATACTTCTGTACAGGCACCACATTCTGTGCATTTATTTTTTTCCCATCTAACACTACCAATACCAGGATAAAAAATAGCACGTTCTTTACATACACTTTGGCAAAGTAAGCACTCTCCACCAATACACTTATTTTCATGATAGGCTATTTCGGGTTCTTTCCGTTGAGATTCCGGGTTAGAGCACCATTTACAACGTAATGGGCACCCTTTCAAAAAAACAATTGTGCGGATACCCGGTCCATCATGGACCGAGTATCTCTGCACATTGAAAATACACCCCTTCATATCATCACCACTATTCTAGACTTAGAACGATTCTTGCTGAGTTCTTTCAATAATATCATCCTGAAGATCCGTAGACAGATCCGTGAAGTATGCGCTGTAACCAGCAACGCGCACAATCAGATTTCTATAATCATCTGGATGTTCTTGTGCTTCAACAAGCGTTTCCTTATTAACAACATTAAATTGCACAAACCACAGTTTTAAGTCGCACCAAGTACGAATGAAATCTACCAGTTTCTTTGTACCCTCTTCGCCAACTACTGTAGATGGTGTAAATTTTAAATTCAACAGACGAGAGCCACGTTCTCTATAAGTGCTATTCTTTGAATAAAAGTTACTCATTAAAACAGCTGTTGGGCCATTGATATCTGCACCGTGAGAAGCTGACGCCCCATCAGAAAGCGGGAACTCTGCCACGCGACCATTTGGAGTTGCTCCGACAGCCTTACCAAATGGCACATGAGATGTTACCGGAACCATTCTAGGATCCATATGAATTCCCAATTCTTTGGTGTGTACTTTCATGAACTGCATATAAATCTTATCAATTTCGCGCGCAATAGAATCTGCATACGGATCATTATTACCGTACTTTGGTGCACGCAAGAGACGCTGACGCAAAATTTCCTGGCCTTCAAAATTGCATTTAAGCGCATCAATAAGCTGATCCATCGTTACTGTCTTATCTTCATATACCAATTTTTTGATAGCAGCTAGCGAATCTGTCGCCGTCCCGTAAGCGATGATATCCAAGAAACCAATATCAACCCCACCAGGAATCTCCTTACTATGCAGATCGCGATAGGATGCCATGCAAAGGTCATGCAGCACAGAGAACAGCGGGCAGGCAAAATGATTTGGACGCAGCTTAATGATATTGTATTCCTGAATAACAGCATGCTTCAGTAAATGTTCTACCTGTACCTTGTAAGCATTCCAAAATTCATCAAATGTCTTGAAATCGCGTGGATCTCCAGTCTGTACACCAAGGATTTCGTCTCCAGTTTTATACGTTTTGCCGTTATAAAGAACCATTTCAAGGCAAGATGCTAAATTGACATATGGGTGTGCTCCTGTAAAGGTATCACGGTTTGGCATACGCACTTCGGCACAACCGCTGGCTGCATAGTCGTAAGCATCTTCAATTGGCGCACCTTGAGCCACCAAGTTCATAATGATATCCTCATCATTAAAGAGTTTTGGATAGCCGGAACCAACCTTGATCGTTTCAGCAATTTCGCGTAAATAACGTTCTGGCGAAGTCGTGTGCACACGCGCTGCCAAATCAGGATAGTTCAGAGGGAATTCTCTCTTGGAACGCAGGAAGAGATAAGTCAGTTCGTTGGTTGCATCCATCCCTTCGCGGGTCTGTCCGCCGATAGTGACAGCTTCCCAATGTGCATAGCCTTCCTGGAAAGCACCACCAGTCGGGCTGAAGCAAAGATCGGTAAACTGAGCCATCATAACCCACAGGCATTCCAGCGTTTCCATCGCTTCCTGTTCGGTCAAAACACCATTATCGATATCATGCTTATAGTATGGATAGAAATACTGATCCATACGACCATTGGAAACAATTGCACCCGTTTTCTGTTCCAGGCGTGAGAACATCTGTGTGAACCACTGCGCCTGCACAGCTTCACGGAAATTGCGCGCTGGGTATTCCGGTACACGACGGCAACGTTCAGCAATCTCCAAAAGCTCCTGCTTGCGCACTGAATCCTCTTCAGTCTTAGCCATTTCTTCAGCCAAATCAGCATGACGGTTTGCCCAGAGCACAATCGCATCACAGATAATGATCATAGCTTCAAGGAAAGGTTTTCTTTCCATTGTATCGACTACATTCATCGGATCAAGCTGCTCCATTTTGGCGAGCGCTTCTTCTTTGAGCGATTTAAAGCCGCGCTTAAGCACCTTTTCATAGTCAGGTACCCACTGAATCGAAGAACGATACGATGCAGTTTCATCCAAAATATGGCGAGATTCGACAGGATTTTGTGGATTATAAGTCAGATCTCGCGTTTCTCTTGGCAATGCTTTATATAAATCGTCCCAGAAAGCCTTGTCTTTCCAATAAGGGCAAATTTCTTCAACAATGATGCGCATTTCTTCATCAGATAAGTCAAAACCAGATTCTACACGATCAGACAGATCATGAATAACCACATCCATCATATTCCCATCAAGTTCAGGATAAATCAGTCCATACCGACCTTTTTTACCCCCACGACCTACAATTAATGTATCATCATCGATGTAGACAGTGATATTTTTTGCAATATGCATCATCGCTTTTGCCCAGCGCAACGTCAAAAGTTCGCCTTCTGTCTGCTTCATAGACTCTGTAAAATAAAGCCCACGCTCAATGTCAATTTGTGGTTTGGTTCCCTGGAAACTATCCAAGATGCGATAAACGCGCTCACGGCCAGTACGATCCGCAGTTTTACCAGCATGTTCATCAGCAATCTGCTGTTCCTGTGGAGTTAAAATTCTGCAACATTCACTCATAAAATAATTCCTCGCTTTCTTTTAAATCTACTCATACATACTTTCTTATTAAATCTTACTCACGATCTATTACATTAATCCTCTAAAATGCCAATATGGGCACATTACACAAACTAAGAAAATACCTGTCAATACAATCTTCGCACCAAACACCTTCATGAAGCTATCGTATCGCACATTACCATAAGCAACCGCGACCGCAATAATAACTGCTTCATATGGTAAAAGAATGTTATAGCAACCACGAGAAAATGCAAACAACATTGGAAGAGGACTCATGCCCAAATCTGTTGCAATTTGGCAAAGCGGCGCACTAAACGAACTCATCAAAGCCATTGGGGTCATAACGAAGTTGAAAATGACAACGAAAACATATACAAAGAGAATAAAGAACGTATTACTACGACCTTCCAGTAATGGAAGTGCCATCTCGCTGATCAGTTGTGGTACACCAACAGCCATTGCCGCACTACCAATACTCATACAACCAACAACGAAAAGGATCGTTGGAAAATCAACAGTTTGCAAATCTTTCTTTGTACCAGGCATTCCCGGCAAATACATAAGCAATGGAGCAAAAAGGAAACCCCAAAGCATGTCTTGTCCATGCCACTGGAAAGTAAACAGGTATGCAACAAGAAGTACTAAAACAACAATAACACGCTTTTCATTACCTGTAAGTTTTCCCAGCTTTTTGCGACGTTCCTGGAAATAAGCCTTCCCATTGATTTCTACTTCCGGCTTACAGATTTTCGTAATCACAAACCCCATAATAAACGGAAACACAACTGCTGGTAATTCATTAATAAAGAACGTAAAATAGTCCATAGTCACTGGTACGACCTGATTGACAATCCCAACCATGACACCGAAATCTGCGGGACAATAAATAAACCACCAAGCATCGACAAAACCTACAACAGCGGCCAACATGATGCCACTAGAAGCTTTCGTTTTACCAAGATTCAGTTCCTGACAAATACCATATGCCAATACCCAAATAGCCATACATGTGAATACCCCTGGTACAACGATATTAATGACAATACCTAAAATGATCATCCCATAGATAATCCCATTATATGTCCCACCTGTGATGATCAAACACAAGCAAGTGATTCGGTCAATCAGCTTCGTCTGACTCTGAATGATATTCATTAATAACAGACAGCCAAAAACCATCCATGGAACGTTTTGGGTAAATGGCGAAAAAATAGTTCCTAAATCAGCAACACCACTGATAACATAGAACGCCATCATCAACAATGAACCAATGGCTGCATCAAATGGTGCCAAGACGAATGTTAAGATCCCAAAAAGTGTTACAACAAAAAACATTCGCACATCAGCAGTAAACGTTTCATTTGTTGGAATCAACCAAATGGCAATTGGTACAAAAATTATTGCAATCCATTTTGCGAGCAATTTTCTATCGCTTAATAATGCTGCTCCCATGATAAATACACCTCTCTTTTTTCTTCCTTGCATCGATTACACAAACTTCAACTCTTGAATCTAAGATAAATCACCTCTCTCATAAACCGCTTTTATATCTTGCATTTTCATTCTAGCAGTATTCCGACAATTTGGATAACTCGCAACTCTTATGGCGAGATATAAGAAATCCTTGTTACCTGATTTCACTTATACCCTGTTATAAGTTTCGCTGATATATTAATGTATTCTCTTCTTATGCATTAACACCTCTCATATGTTATGATTAGTTTGAAAGGTTTATCCAAACATCGCATAATTCATTGAATCGAGGGATATCCATGAGACTAGATGATTTAAAATATTTTGTTGAAGTTGCTCGTTGTAAATCCATTAACCAAGCTGCCCAAAATCTATATCTCACCCAACCAGCATTAACGATGGCACTCAACTCTCTGGAAGAAGAACTTGGATACAAGCTACTGATTCGTTCTCATCAAGGAACATTTCTAACAACACAAGGTGAGCAAGTATTCAATGATGCACAAAGAATACTCGATATCGCATCTGGATGGCATGCATTAAACGAATCAACAGCCAATTCCTGCACTCTGCATATTGGTGCCAATCCCGCCGCATACAATTTTTTACTCGTTCCATTACAAGTCAATCTACAAGAAAGCCATGCAAATCTAAATATATTTTCTTACGAATTAAAAAACCAGAAAATACTGCCTGCTTTGGAAAAAGGCTCTATATCTATCGGCATTATTTCAGTTTTGCCAAATGAAGAAGCCGATTTCAATCGACAACTCAAACAAAAAAAGCTGGTTGCGCACCAACTTTACGTTGATAGACTTGATGTCTTTACAAAAGGAGATTCTCATTTAGTATCTCAGATTTGTTTAACCACCAAAGATCTATCTAATGAATCTCTTGCTCTATATCCAGAACAAGATGATACCATCGCCGGACCTTATTACTCAAATTTTTTCAATAATGGCAAGCTCTACCATCTAAGCAGTCTAAACAATATTCTCCAAGTAATTGAAAGCGGAAAAGCAGTCGGTATTTTTCCAAAGATCATGGTCGAGAACAGTCCCCAAGCAAAGTCCGGCCACATTGTCGCACTGCCCTTATGTGACTATCAAATGCCTTTAACATACTATTTGGTTACACGTACGGGCGATCATCAATTTGGAACTCAAAAAGAGGTTATTGATACCATTATTGATATTTGTTCCCACTATGCTATTATGTCACCAATTCAGACCACATTTCCTAATCCATAATCAAGCTGGGCGAACTTCCTGTATACCTGCTTAAAATAAGAAAAGTTCCAATTGATCAACAATGATCAATTGGAACTTTTCTTATTCACACCATCTTCCGCGCCTGCTCGAGGTTGCGGGCGGTGGTGTGCCAGCTGTCGTTTTTGCCGAAGCTGCGCTCGATTTCTGGCAGAGCGGCTTCGAAATACTGCGCGGCCTGGCGGTGATCGCCGCGCAGATAGCTGAGCTGTCCGGCGGCTGCGAGGGCTGCGCCGTAGTGGGCGTCGCGGGGTTCTGGTCCGCGCTCGAAGAGGGCGAGGGCTTTTTCGATCTCGCGCGCTGCTTCGTCGAGACGCTGCAGGGCGATGAGCGAGAGCGCAAGGTTGGAATGGGTTGTGGCGATCTCGGCGTCCACGCCGGGAAGCGGGGCGAGAAGGACGAGCGCCCGCTCATAAAACGGCACAGCTTCGGCGTGGCGTCCCTGCGCCTGATAAACCTGGCTCATATTATTGAGAAGGCTTGCGAGGGCGTAGCCCTGCTCGCCGTTTTTCTCGAGGATCTGCAGCGCATCCTCGTAGAGCATGGCGGCATGCGAAAGATCGCCGGCGGCGCGATAAGCGGTCGCGGCATTGACAAGGGTGGTGGCGCAGGCGGGCGTGCCAGCAAGGCCCATTTCTGCGACGAGTCCCATGGCGAGCGCGGCCATCTTGAGGGAATCCTCGCTGCGGCTGATACTGCGATAATAACCGACGAGCTCGTTTAAGAGCGCGAGCCGCGCGGCCTTGTCGCCTTCCTGCTGGGCCTGAGCGAGCTGCGCGAGCAAAAACGGCTCCACGTCGTTTAATTGCTTGGCGGCAAAAAGTCCGTCGAGGGTTGCGAGTGTTTGGTGGATATCCATGATGATCTCCTTCCTTCGGTGTGTTTCTGCTATGAGCATACCACACAACTGCCCATATGCACAACAGCACCAGCCTGCACGATGGTTTGCAAGCTGGTGCTGTTTTATCTGAGCGCCTCAAGATCGGCGAGCTCGCCCATATCCGGCAGCCAGACGCTGGCGGCGTCGACGAAACGACTGCTGTCGGCGCTTTGGGCGGCGATCGTCGACGGGATCTCGCCCTCCAGCTGGCCGCGCACGCTTTCGGCGCGCAGCATGCAGAAATCGCGAATGGTCTGCACGGCGAGGTGAAAATCTTCGCCGCTGCAAAAGGCGGTGGGATCCTGCTCAACATACGGCGCGATCATACGCTGGGTCTCGCTGACGACTTGCTCAAAGCGGCCGCTTTCGAAATAGCCGCTGATGAGCTGGTCGAACAATTCATGATAGCGGGCGTAGATGGCGTCGTCCTGCATGAGATGGTGGTAGAGCGGGCGCTGGCGCATGATCTCGCCGCTGGCAGGGGTGTTGATGGGATAATTCACATAGAGGGTGCTGTCGTTCACGGGATCTGGCATGCCGAGGGAATAGGTGGCGAAGGCGAGGTTGTAGTCCCAGGGCAGGATCTCGAGAATGCCGTCTTTTTCATAGAGAAAATAATTGTGCCCGGTGCGGCCAAGATAGCTGTCGAGATTGACGGCGAAAACCTGCACGGTGAAATACCGCAGCACTTCGTCGATGTTGACGGCGGTTTCGAGATTGTCGCCGCTGTCGAGGATTTTGAGCGCGGCGATCAGGCGCGCCTTGTCGGCATCGCTCACGTCGAACTTGGCGTTGCGGAAAATATTCTCATACCGCGCAGGGTCGTCGCCTGTGTAGCGCAGATGGACGTCGTCGTTGTCGTCGGACAGGCGTTTGTAATCCGGCTTATAAAGTTTTCCGTGATCACGGCCGTAGACGCGGCGCGCGAAGGCCTCCTCAGGCTCCTCGATGGCGAGAAAAAGTCCCCAGGGCTCGCCGTTCACCGTCACCCAGGTGTAGCTCGCCAGCGGCGTCGGCACATCCATGAAGCGCATCATGTCGAAGGCAAGCCAGTTTTTCATGTAGGTGTTGTCCTGAAAGGACGCATCAAGGGAAAGTTTGTCGAGCCCGTGATAATTCTGCGCAGCGAAATGGTCGAACTCGACCTTCAGACTGTAGCGCTCGTGGCCGTAGTCCTCGGTGAGGCGCAGGGAATTGTTGCCTTTGGCGCGTAGGCCGACGTTGTCGATGCGTTCGCCGTCGATGACGAGATTGGCGGACCAATACTGCTCCTCTGGCGCTGCGGCGAGAAACGCCTGCCAGTCGTCGATCTCGATGTCGATGGTGTGCACGCGGGAGGCGTCAAACAGACGCGTGGCGTAGCCAGGCTCTGCCGACGCCGGCGCGAGCCCAAAACGCTCGCCGTTCATAAATGCGAGCGTCACCAGCACTGCAATGCCGATAACGGCGAGACAGAGCCTGTCGATGTGCTTGCTCTTCAGCATAGGATCACCCCATGTAATCGCCGTTGTAGGAAACGAGCACTGTGTGCGTGACGCCGTCCAAAAGAGCGAGTTCGTTGATAAAGCTGCTGTCCTCCTCGCGCAGGCGCACTTCGTAATTGAGCTCAATGGCCCCAGGCGCGACGCTCTTGCTTTTGAGCGAGAGCTTCTTCACATGCTGCGCGACAAAGGCGTGCGCGGCGCGCTCGTTTTCTGCATTCTCTACGTGCAGCACGAGGATATACGGACGCTCGAGATTTTTTCGCTGCGAAAATCCGTAGAGCACCGCGCCAATGAGCACGCTGCCAAAGATCGCCAGCGGAATGAAGCCGGCAGCGAGCACAATGCCCGCAGCGATCGCCCAAAAGAGAAAAGCGATGTCCGACGGCTCCTTGATCGCTGTGCGAAAACGCACAATCGAGAGCGCGCCGACCATCCCCAGCGAGAGCACAATGTTGCTGGTCACAGCGAGGATGAGCAGCGCCGTGATCATGCAGAGGGCGATCAGCGTCACGCCGAAATTCGCAGAATACATCACGCCGGCGTAGCTCTTCTTGTAGACAAAAAAGATGAAGAGCCCCACGGCGAAAGCAAGCAGCAACGCCAGCACCATATCAAACATCGGGATGGTGCTGACATTCTCGAGAAAGCTCGAGCGAAAAATATCTTGAAAAGTCGTCATGAGGATCCTCCCTTTTTCTCAGTCGTAGCGGCGGCAGATCGCATATTTCGAGCAGGCAGCCGCCTGCCGATTTGGTAGCTGCACCGCCAGTCGCACGAGCTCCGGCAGAAAAGCGTCGTATTTCACCTCGAGCACGGTGAAACCGTCGTTGACCGGCGTATACGTCCGCTCTGGATCGAGAAAGTCGATGCTCGCCAGCCCGCTGCGCAGCTGTCGGTCGAGGGTGATGCGCACATTGCCAGGCGTATAGAGAAACGCCTCGCGCTCGTAGACGACGATGGTCTTTGGCTGCAAAAGCTGTCCCCGCAGCTTGCTGTAAAGCTCTGCGCAGAGCGCTTCCGGCCGCGCCAGCAGAAAATCGTCTCTGCCTGCCAGCAATTGCCGCGCCTCGTCCGCGCTGAGCACAGCCTTATACTTGCCGCAAAGGCCGTTCTGCTTGAACTTTTTCTCCAACAAAACAAAGGACGTATCGCCATTGTAATAGCGCAGGCGAAATTTCTCGCGGCGACCGACGCTGTCGAGCTTTTCGCGCAGCGCCTTGTCGTAAGGCGTGTCAAAATACAAGCTGCTCACACGATAGGAACCGTGTGAGCCAGCGTGCTTGTCGTGGGGAAAAAGCTTGCGCAGCCGTGCCGCCAGGATCAGATCGTCGGCAGCGTTGATGCGGTGCTTGAGCTCGTGGCGCCATTTCGGCGCAGGCTTTTCTTTAATAGCCATAGGCGCTGTCTCCATAGTTGGTCGCGCCATCATCGCCATAATTCGTCGCGCCATCGTCCCCATAGTTCGATGCGCCGTCGCTGCCATAATCTGTCACGCCATCGTTATCCGGGCCATAGTCGGTGTCTGCACCATAATCGGTGACGCCGTCGTTGTTTGGACCGTAGTCGGTATCTGCGCCATAATCGGTGACGCCATCATTTTCAGGACCGTAGTCGGTGTCCACATAATCGGTGATGCCGTAGTCGCTCTCGTTTTCAATATCGAGCGGCGCCTGCCAGCTGTGTTCGGCGACGGTGCTCTTCACATCAGCGACCACCTCATCGAGGAAGGCATCGCTTGGCAGCGCGGAGCCTGGCTCGATCTCGATCGTGATCTGTCGGCGTTCGCCCTCGACTTCTTCAACGAAATAGCCTGCTTCGCCGATCAGCGTCACCAGCTGGCGCACCGCATCGCGGGCTGGCTGCCCGATGAGATCGCCGCTCTTTTCCAGGATCGCTTCGGCGTCGCCGTTGCGCGCGGTGAGTCCGGTGACAAGGCCAGCGTCGTCGTATGCGAGCGCGATCTCAGGATTTACCTTGAGCACCAGCGTGCCGCCGCTCGCCACCTGCGCGCTGCTTTCAGCAGGCGCAGAAGCCGTCGAGGTGCTCGCTGCATCGTTTTGGCTGCAGCCGCTCAGCACAGCCAGGCTCAGTCCCAGCGCCAGAGCGATGGTCAGTAAGGATTTCTTCTTCGTGGTTTTCATAATGGTCAGCCTCCTAAAGGGTAAATAATTGGTGGATCTTCGTCCATTTGCTGATAGATTACGTCGGTTTGCTGCAGAAACCGGGGTCGCTCGCAAAACTTTTTATTTTTTCTGCGCCTCCCCGCTTACATCCAGAGATTACGCAGCGCGCAGAAGAAAAACGGGGTAAGCAGAAATTTTTTTGCGAAAATTTTTCAATCGTCATCTGCCTCATAGCCAGAATCGCCGTCCTCATAATCATCATCCTCATACGCGCTGTCGCCGTCCTCGTAGACAGGCGCCGTCGGTTCCTGTGCAGGCTGCGCTGGTTGCTGTGGCACATCCACAACCGTCGCTTCTTCTGCGTAATCAGAATCGCCATAGTCGCTGCCTGTTTGCTGCGACGTTTCCTGGTTCGTGACATAGATGGTGACCGAAAGCTTTTCGTCCAGATGCGCGTTCAGCTGCGTGCTCAGCGAATCGCTGCGGCTGACGATCCATTCGTCGCTGTCGGCGTCGAGTGTGAGACTGATCGTTCCGCCTTCAGACAGATAGCCCATCTCGATCGCGCGGTCTACCAGCTCGTCCATCACCAGCTCGAGAGATTTGTCGTCGTACGCATAGCCGCTGACGAGATCCGCGCCGTCGTCGTTGACGCCGTCCAGCCCGACAACCATCTCGTCACGGTCCACATCGATGCGCACCTCCGGATTGATCGTCATATACACAGAAGCGAACGGCTGCTGCCATTCGTACACGCCGAGCGCCGCAAAAAGCAGACAGGCGACCATCGCTACCGCCGCCAGATAGCGACTGAACCGGCGTTTTGGCGCAGCAGGCGCCGCCATCTCGATCACTTCCGTCAGCGTCTCACCGACCGCATAACCCCGATTGGCGACACGCAGAAAGCGCCCCTCTTCGTCGAGGACGATCGCATATCCCGGCTCGCTTTCCATGACCAGATATTTCATGAACGACGCCCTCCTTTCAGAACATGCTGCAGATGTCCGCGAACGATCTCGTACCCGTTCGTCAGAATGAGGAGCATCGCCAGCACATACTTGCGATGGCGCTCCAGCGTTTTGCGTTCCACGCCAGCACCGCGCACAAGCGCCGCCAGCGGCAGTTTCTTCGTGCGCAGCAATTCCTCCAACAGGCTCTCATGCGCAGCTGCGTAGCGTACCGCCGCCGTGCAGGCTTCAAGGGTGCGCGCCTGTTTTGGCGACTGCTCCGCCACATCGCTGAAGCTCACGCCGAATTCCGCCATCACCGCTGCCAGCTCGGCGATCTCTTTCTGTGTCGCCGCCAGTCCCGCCGCTTCGGCGAAACGATCGCGCGTATCGGCAACTTCTTCCAGCAGCGGGCGTGAATCGTCGCCCTGCTCCGCGTCGAGAGAAAGCTGACCCTGATGCCGCGCTTCTCTGCGCTGATGGTCGATGATGCGGCTTTTGATCACCATCGCTGCATACGGCAGAAAGGCGCCGCGCCCTGGATCGTAGCCCAGGATCGCTTCGTGAAAAGCGATCATCGCAATGCTCTGCGCATCGTCCTGATCGCTCACCGGATGGCCAACCTGCTTCGCCGCCTGGGCGCGGATAAACGGCAGGTAATCGCGCAGCAGCGCATCCGCTTTTTCACGATCTTTTTTCGCGGCAGTGACCGCCGCGACGATCTCGTGCTCCTTGTGCACAGCGCTTCCTCCTCTCTGACAGACTACGGTTTCGCCAGCGGATAATCGGGGTAGCCGCAGCGATTTTTCACAAATATCTTATGTGAATTATACCGGAAACACACGCAAACAAAAGCAAGATTACGTGAAACCTCTGTTAAATCTGCGTAAAAAAATCCCGCCCAAACGCCGCGTTGGACGTCTGTGCGGGATGATGGACGCTCACGATCACGCAAGCACCGGAATTGGTTCGTCGCTGTCGCTGGACAGATCGATCTCGATGGTATGCTGCTCTTCAACCTGGTCGGCAATATCCATACAGCCAGAAGCGATGGTCTCCAGATCCTGCAGCAGGGAACCAAACGGCGCTGTGAGAGACGCGTCGCATTTTCCCTTCTGCACGCGCTTGGTGTGGGCGTGGAACATTTTTGCGCGCAGCTCGAAGAGTTCGGAGCGCGTGAGCTCGAGCTTTTTGCGATCAACGTCGACATCGCCGACGAGGCCGATGATCGATGTCTCGTACATATCGATGAGCTTGAGCGTGTACTTGTTCAGATCCTCGGCAGCTGTGTTGGAATATTTTATGTCGCTTTGCTGGATGGCGTTGACATTTTCATTGATGTCCTTGAGATGCTCGGTGATGCGATCCAGATTGTCGACGATGAATATCATATCTGTGGTGCGATCGGCCTGCGCTTCGGAAAGCTTCCCACTCGCCATGACCGCCGACAGAAAATCCTGCGTGCGTAAACAGAGCGCGCGTATCTCTGAGCAATCTTCCACGAGCTTGCCGCTGATCTCGACGACGGTATCTTTGGAAGCGTCGCTCATTTTATAGAGCACACCGCGCACGAGATCGGTGATGCGCGCCGTCTCGTTGGAAACCATTTCCAGCGCGGCAACCGGGCGGCCGATCATCTTCTGATCGAGGAAACGTGGTTCGGCGATGGACTGCGTAGCAGCAGCGCCTTTGTCCTTGACGATGCGGCAAACGATCTTCACCATGAGATAGATCAGCGGCGTCCAGATCAGCGTCATCACAACGTTGAAGCAGGTGTGGGCATTGGCGATCTGGCGCGAAATGACCTCGATCTCCGGTCCTTTTGGCGAGATCCACTGAATGAAATGCGCGTACGGCTGCACAAACCAGATAAAGATCAGCGAGCCGCTGAGGTTGAAGATGCAGTGAGCAGCAGCGGTGCGCTTGGCGTTGATGCTCTGGCCGATGGACGCGAGCACAGCTGTGATGGTTGTGCCGATGTTGTCGCCAAAGAGCACCGGCAGCGCACCAGCGAGACCGATGATGCTCGAAACGCCATCCGGGCCAGCCGTCGACGCAATGTTCTGGAGCACAGCGATGGTGGCGCTGGAGCTCTGCACAACGAGCGTCATCACCAAACCTGTGAGCAAGCCGAAGATCGGCACGTCAGCAACCTGCTGGATCATGTTCGAGAACACAGGACTGGTCGCCAGCGGTTTCATGACAGAGCCCATGATCTCGATCCCGTCAAAAAGCAGACCAAAGCCAAAGATCGTGGCGCCGATCGATTTGATGCGCTCTTTCTTGGCGAAGAAATAGAGCAGGAACCCGACGATGATGATGAGATAAATATAATCGCTGAGCTTGAACGCAATCAGCTGCGCCGTCATCGTCGTCCCGATGTTGGCGCCGAAGATGATGGAAATGGCCTGGGGCAACGTCATCAGCCCAGCGCTGACAAAACCGATGACGGAAGTCGCTGAGCTCGACTGTAGCACAGCCGTGACCAGCGCACCGGAGATCACGCCCATCACAGGATTTTTCGTGAGCAGGCCGAGGATCGTGCGCATGCGTTCGCCAGCAACCTTCTGCAGGCTGTCGCTCATGAGATTCATCCCATATAGGAAGATCGCCAGCCCACCGAAAAGCCCGAAGAGCATTTGTACCGTTTCATTCATGACAAATAATAACGTCCTTTCTCTCTGTTTTCTATGGAGTATTACAAAGAAATGGTAGCACGCGAATGAATGGCGCGCTATCGAACTGGCGTTAAATCTCTGTTAAATTCCTGCGAACAAAAAACCAGCCAGCACATCCGCAGATGCACTGGCTGGTGGAAAATATTTACGCTGGAGCGAGGGCTTTGTCGCCAACGCCAAGGTCGAGGCTGACGGCGTGGTGCTCGTCGGCCTGATCGGCGAGGTCCATGCAGGCAGAACCGATGGATTCGAGATTCTGCAGGAGTTCGCCGTATGGCGCGGTGAGATCGGCGTCACATTTGCCCTTGCGGACACGCTTCATGTGTTCCTTGAACATGCCGCTGCGCAGATCGAAGATATCGGCGCGCAGGATCTCCAGGCGCTTGCGGTCGACTTCAACATCGCCGACGAGACCGATGATGGCGGTTTCGTACATGTCGATGAGATTTTGCATGAAGAGGCGAATGTCGCCCATGGCGATCTTAGAGTAATTGTTCTTTTCGCCGCTCTGCACCTTATAAACGTTTTCGCTGATGTCGTGCAGATAATCGCTGATGCGGTCGAGGTTGTCAATGATGAAGATCATGCTCGACGTACGTTCAGCCTGACGCTCGTCCACTTTACCAGCGGAGAGAATCGCCGAGAGATAGCTCTGGATCTGACTGTTCAGCGATTTGACCTCGTCGGTGGCGCTTATCATCTGCTCGCAAACGTCCTTCATTTCTTTCTCGCCAGAATTGCTCATTCTGTAGAGCATACCGCGCACAAGATCGGTGACGCGGATGGTTTCGTTGGACGCAAGCTCGATGGCAGCCACTGGCTGGTTGAGCACGCGGCGATCGAGGAAGCGTGGTTCGGAAATGGCGCGGGTAACGGTGGCGCCTTCTTTGTCCGGCAGAAGCTTGCAGACGATCTTCACCATGAGGAAGAGGAGCGGCGTCCAGATCAGCGTCATGATAACGTTAAAGCCGGTGTGGGCGTTGGCGATCTGGCGGGAAATGACCTCGATCTCCGGCCCTTTTGGTGAGATCAGTTCAATGATATGCGCGTATGGCACAATAAACCAGATAAATATCAGCGAGCCGCTGATGTTAAAAATGCTGTGTGCGAGCGCGGTACGCTTAGCGTTGAGGCTGAGCCCGACGGAAGCGATCAGCGCGGTGATGGTGGTCCCGATGTTGTCGCCGAAAAGCACTGGCAGCGCACCGACAAGGCCGATAAGACTGCCGCCGTCAGGGCCGGCTGTGGAGGCAACATTCTGGAGCACAGCGATGGTGGCGCTGGAACTCTGAACGAGCAGCGTCATACAGAGACCTACGAGCAGACCGAGGACCGGCACATCGGCAACCTTCTGAATCATTTCAGCAAAGACAGGGCTGGTGGCCAGCGGTTTCATGACGGAGCCCATGATCTCGATCCCGTCAAAGAGCAGACCGAAGCCAAAGATCGTGGCACCGAGGTCCTTGATCTTTTCTTTTTTGCCAAAGAAATAGAGCAGGAAACCGACGATGATGATAAGATAGATATAATCGCTGAGATTAAACGCAATCAGCTGCGCGGTCATCGTCGTCCCGATGTTTGCACCAAAGATGATAGAAATGGCCTGTGGCAGCGACATCAGCCCAGCGCTGACGAAGCCGATGGCCATAACGGTCGTTGCCGAGCTGGACTGCAGCACGGCCGTGACCAGCGCGCCAGAGAGTACCCCGAGCACAGGATTTTTCGTAAGCATGCCGAGGATCGTGCGCATGCGTTCGCCGGCGACTTTCTGCAGGCTGTCGCTCATGAGATTCATCCCATAAAGGAAGATCGCGAGCCCTCCGAACAGCCCAAAAATAATTTGTAGCGTCTCATTCATGATCGATTACGTCCACCCTTTCAGTTTAACAGAGCGCTTACATTTTCTTAACAATGATAGGATAGCACGCCCACGGCGGACAGTGCAACCGTGTTTCGGTAAACTCTTTGTTAAATCTATGTAAAGAAAATCGCCCATCAGTGATAAACCGCGTGCTGACGCGTGCCGACCACCGACGGGCGTTGTTATCAAGTGTCTTTATCGTTTTACAAAGCGCTGGCGCAGCACCTTGAGCACAAAGCGCGGCAGCGCCAGTGCGCGTTTCCAGCGCTTGCGGTCGCTGGCGATGCGATAGAGCCATTCCAGCTTGAGCCGGATGAAGATCTCCGGCGCGCGCTCCACACGACCGGAGAGCACGTCGAAGCTGCCGCCGACGCCGATGCCGACGCTGACGCCACATTCTGCAAGGTGTTCATCGATGAACTGCTCCTGATACGGCGAGCCCATGCCGACGAGGAGAATATCCGGCTTGGTCGCTTTGATATCAGCGAGCACCGCTGCTGGCCCTTCCTTTTTGAAATAGCCGTGATGCGTGCCGACGATCCTGACGCCAGGATAAGCGGCACGCATTTTTTCCGCCGCTTCGTCGACAACGCCCGGCGCTGCGCCGAGGAAATAGAGCGAGAGCCCGCGCGCTGAGCTTTCGCGGCAGAGCGCTTCTGCCAGCTCGATCCCGGTCACGCGCGCCGGAAACGGCGTGCCAAGGATGCGCCCAGCCAGGAGCACACCCTGACCGTCCGCAGTCACCAGCGCAGCGCGACAGATCAGCGCGTGCAGCGCAGGCGTGCGCGTTGCGTTGTCAAGGATCTCAGGATTGGCCGTCACCACCTGATGCGCGCCTCCCTCACGCACAAAGCCGGTAATAATATCCAGCGCCTGCGCTTCTGTCACAGCGTCGATACCGACGCCCAATACATCGTGTCTCATGGTTCATTCTCCTTTTTAATAATAGCCACTCTCGTCTGTTCCGTCGCCATAATAGCCGCTCTCAGCTCCACTTTCATCGCTGTAGCTGCCGTCGATGATGGTGCCATATTTCATGAACTGGATCGTTTCATCGACGCTCTGGTCATCGAGGATGACGTAGCTGATGCCATTAATATACGGTGTGTCGTAGGTAAAATGCTGCACTTCCAGCGCATCGCCGCTCATGCCGATGAAATCCCAGCCCAGCTTCAAGATATCGAGGATCGACATGTCGGTGTCGATCTCCCGCTGCACCGTCCACAGCGTCATGGCTGCGCGCCACGGCGTGAGATGGCGCACTTTTTCGCTGAGCGCCTGCATGAATTCGCTCTGACGCTCCATACGGCCGATATCGCCGGTGCCGTCGCCGCGCCAGCGCACAAACGCCAGCGCATCGTGGCCGTCGAGCTTTTGCTCGCCGGCTTTGAGATCGATGCCTTCTTCCGGCAGATACATATCCTCTTCGACGTTGATGCGGATGCCGCCCATGGCGTCAATGATGTCTGCGAAGCTTTCAAAATTGATCAGCACCGTGTGATCCACGGGATTGTCGACGAGATTTTCCACTGTTTCCTGAAGCAGCTCCACGCCGCCGTAGGCCAGCGACGCGTTGATCTTATCCTCGCCAACGCCAGGGATTTCCACCAGCGAATCGCGCGGGATGCTGACCATTTCGATCTTGCGATCCATCGGACGCAGCGCCGCATACATGATCGTGTCGCTGCGGGACGCTTCATCGGCGCGCTGGTCTGTGCCGGCCAGGAGCAGATAAACGTTGGATTTTTCCCGCTCCATCGCCACAGCTGCGCGCTCAGACGCCGGAATCTGATCGATCGGTGTCGGCGCATTGTGGGCGCGCACCATCCACAGCGCTGCAAACGCGACGCCGAGGAAGACAAAGAGCAGGATCAGATAAAAGAGACAGCCGCAACCCTTGCGCTCGCGCAGCGGCTTGTGCGGTTTTCGCTCTTTCTTCGGCTTTTCTTTTTTCCTGGTGACAGCAGCCGCTGCTGCGTGCACAGCTTCCTTTGCCTGCTTTTTCTGCTGCGCGCGCTCAGCCTGACGCTCTGCCTTGCTCGGCATGCTGCGCGCCTCTTCGCTCGCTGCGCGCTGCTGGGCGGCAGGTTTTTTCGGCGCAGATTTTTGCTGCGGCGCCTGCTTATTGTTGGCCGCACGTTCTGCTGCGCGCATGGCGCTTTCCGCTTGCGCCTGGCGCGCCTGCTCCTGTTTTTTGCGGCGCGCTTCCTCGTGCAGCCGTTTGCTGTCCTCGAGATCGCGGCGCAATTTATCCATATCAAAGCTGCCCTGTCTGTGGGAAACGCCCTGCTTGTCGTGGCGGATCGTTTCCTCTGCGGAGACCGGCGCTTTTTTCTTCTCGTTATCCATGATGCCTCCTGAATGGTTTAACGTTCCCATTTATTCTAGCAGAGTTTCGCCGCAGGCGCAACGCGCGGCGCGCTGCCGGAGAATATTTGCTGTCGGCCATGGGCGCGGCGTGCCGGCGTTGTAAGAAAAACAAATGAAGCCTTAAATGAAAAAAGACAGCAGCCCGCAGACTGCTGTCGTGTGTTCAGCGTTGTTCAGATCATATCGTCGCGGATCACGCCGTGATCGCGCAGAACCTTGCCGACGACATTGCCCTGCGCGGCGCGCACGATCGGCTTGCGTAAAGCGCCCGGCAGCAGATCGAGCGGCGAGCGCCCGTCCATCAGGCAGACGCTCGAATCGAGCAACGCGCGCACGTCGTAGACGCTGCCCCAGACCTCCGGCACACCACGATCCACGCCGAGCAGACCGTAGACGGCTTCCATCGCTGTGCGCACAGAATATTCCGTCGTGAAGACGGTGTCGCGCGGCGTCTCGGCGAACTGACCGAGGAAGGCGGCGTTGACAGAACCATCAGGAATGACATCCGGGCGATCGCCCTTGGCGCGCGGCATGAAAAACGCTGTGATGTATGGCATCAGCGTTGGCACGCAGACAGCGCTCTCACGCGCCAGCTGAGGAATATCCTCCACAGGCACGCCGAGATGATAAAGCCATTCTTCGGTGATCTCGCGGCCAGTGCATTCGCGCATCGGTTTCTTGACAAAATCGCCCGGCACGTCGGTGAAAAGTCCGTACACCCAGACGCACACCTTCTCAGGCTCCTGCGCTTTGAACTGGCCCTGGCGGTTGATCGTCCAGCTCATGAGCCAGCTCGAATCCTTGCAGCTCACGATCCCGCCGGTGACGACGCGGCCGCTTTTCGGATCGCGCTGGCAGATGCGCTCGATATATGGCAGGATCTTGTCGTCGAGGGTGGTCACCGTGGCAGATTCCCAGTTTGTCTTGGCAATGTCCGAGCAGAATTTTTCCGGATGACCGAACGCAGGATCCTGCGCCGCGATGTTTTTCCAGAGATTCCAGACGCCGCTCGTACGCACTTCGGCGTCACCATTTGGCGCGTGCTCCTGATCGCCGTAGATCGTCCCCTCGGTGCAGCTACCGTTGGTGATGAAAACGAGATCGTTCTCCGTCAGAACAATGCCGCTTTCCTTGCCCTTCTCGCGCGTTTCGATGGCCGTCGCCTGCTTGCGCGCGCCCTGGATGTCGAAGATCACATTCGTCACTTCCACGCCGAAGCGGAAATCGACGCCCGCTGCTTCCAGATATTTCTGCATCGGCAGGATCAGCGATTCGTACTGGTTGTAGCGCGTAAATTTCAGCGCGCTGAAATCTGGCAGCCCGGCGATGTGGTGGATGAATCGCTGGAAATAGAGCTTCATCTCCAGCGCGCTGTGCCAGTTTTCAAAGGCGAACATCGTGCGCCAGTAGAGCCAGAAGGTCGAATCAAAAACTTCCTCGTCGAACACATCCTCGATCGTCTTGTCGTAGAGCTTTTCGTCCGGCGTCATGAAAAGCTTCACGATCTCCATCGCGCCCTTCTGGCTGAGATTGAATCTGCCGTCGGTGTGCGCATCCTCGCCGCGATTTTCCGTGGCGCGGCAGAGGGAATAGTTCGGATCCTCGCGATTGAGCCAGTAGAATTCATCGAGTACCGACGCATTGTCGATTTCCAGCGACGGAATGCTGCGGAAAAGATCCCAGAGACATTCAAAATGATCCTCCATCTCGCGCCCGCCGCGCATGATATAGCCGCGGCTCGCATCGAAGATCCCGTCACAGGCGCCGCCAGCCACATCCATCGCTTCGAGAATATGGATGTTTTCGCCTGGCATCTGTCCGTCGCGCACAAGGAAGCAGGCTGCTGCCAGAGCCGCCAGCCCACTGCCGACAATATACGCGTGCTTGTTTTCCACGCCCTCCGGTTTTTTCGGACGCGCAAAGGCTTCGTAGTTGCCGTTCGTGTAGCGGATGCCCTTGCTGTTTGTCGCATGGCGGCCCAGCTCTGTATTGCGATATTCCGCCACCGCTGGCGGGATCTTTTCACCAGCGGCGCGTTTCTTCGCCAACGCCACCGCTGCGCCAGTCCCGGCAGCGCCCAGTGCCGCCACAGTGATCTTGGAATGTTTGTTCATAATCCATCGTCCTTTCCTTAGTATGTATCAGTCAGACTATTAACGATGGACCCATCTTAATCCGCTCGGGCATTTTTCGCCATAAACAGAACAGCGCCGATGATAAGAATTTTATCATCCGCGCTGTTTTGTAAGGTTTTATCGGACGGAACGCGCCAGTTTTCTATGATAGAGCGCGAAGGCCAGCACCGCCGCCAGCGCCAGCCAGCCCAGCATGATGAGCCAGCCAGCCTGAACACTGAGAATACCACCGACGGACGCATCCATTGCAAAGACAGCGCCGCGCATCTGGCTGAGGCCGTAAGTGTTTGGGATCGCCAGCGCAATATCGCGAAGAATGCCCGTGGCATATTTGATCTGCGCCGTCGCACCGGAAAGAAACCACAGCACCACCGTCGTCGCCATTGTAAACACAGCGGCTCCGCTGAAGCTGCCCACAAACAGCGCCACTGCCGCTGCAAAAAGCACATAGGTGAGTCCCAGCACAAGCATCGGCAGCGCCAGCTGCAGCAGATGCGGCGCCAGATTCAACCCGGTGAGCGCGTACACGAGCAAGCCGTTCACCGCTGCCGCGAGTGCGCCGGCAAAAAGCGCCACGACTACCCGCGCTGCCAGCGATGCCCAGATGCCGCACGGCGCCAGCCGATATTCATACAGCGTGTCGTCGTGTTTCTCCGTGTAAAAAAGATAGAGCATGTTGAACATCGCGCCAAGGAGAAACGCCAGCAGAAAAACCGCCACTGCAATGATGTCAAACCACGGCAGCTGCGCGTCCACATTGATCACCTCGCGCACCTCAAGCTGCAGATCGCTGTCGGTGGCGCGGTAGAAATCGAGGATGCCTTCTTCTAGATAAAGGCGCAGATTTTTCGCCATGTCTGTGTTGTAATTGTTGAAGCTGTAATCGATAACGCCATTTTCGCCACGCGCCAGCGCCGCGCCGAATCCTTCGCTGCAGGCGACAATGCCGTTCACCTTGCCAGCATCGTAAAGCGCCTGCGCTTCTTCGCGCTCCGCCGGAACCGCTTCAAAATACGGCCGGTCGCCGAGGGGGGAGATCTGGCTGAAGATCGATTCCTCAAGCTGCGCGCTGTAACTGCTTTCATCCTCGTCGACCCAGGCGAGCTTGAGCGAGGTGAAATCGCCAAAGGTCAGCGCAAAAACAAGCAGGATCACCGTCGGCGCAATGAGCCCGGCAGCGAGCGCCCGAGGATCGGCCTTGAAAAGCAGCAGCAGCTTTTTCAGTTCTGCAAGAAAAAGTCGCATCATCGTCCCTCCTCTCCGCGCGTCCAGCGGCTGTAGACCGCGAGAACCACCGCCAGCGACACAGCAGCCGCGAGCACGAGCGCCGCGCTCTGGAAAGCGAGCGCGCCCGCGCCATCAAAATAACACCAGCGCACCAGCTCGATCGCATACGTCGCCGGATTGAGCGCACCAAGGATATTCGCCACCGTGCCGAAATACGACAGCGGCCCAAAACCACCGCCGCCGACCCAGAGTACCAGCGCCGACACCAGCGAGATCAGAAACGCCGTCAGCGCCGAGTGGATAACCAATCCCAGGCACATCCCCAGGCAGAGAAAGCTCGCGTAGACAAGCAGCAGTACACCGGCAAAAGCCAGCACATGCAACGGCAGTCTGCCGGATATCAGCGTGAACACCGCCAGAAATATCGCGCCGGCGCAGACGCATTTGACAAGCCCCGCCAAAAGCTTCCCGCAGATCAGCAAGCGCGGCGACGCCGGCGCCAGCCTGAGCAGCGTCGTCGTGCGGTCCGACCATTCGCTCGTCATCGCAAGCATGCCAAAGAGCAGCCCCGAAAGCATCAGACTGAACACCAGCACACTCACACCAAAGCCTGTATCCCAGGGAATATCCTCGGCGTAGCGCGTGTGCTCGCGCACCGTCACACCGCCGTCCTCCCGCAGTTCATCGATCGTCTGACGGACAGCGCCGTCGACGCGGTTGCGGTAATTCTTCGTCATGTTTTCATTGACATCGTTGACGTAATGGATCAGCTCACCGGAGAGCACACCATTTTCCAGCTGCGGCTCCTGCACGACGACGAGCAGATCATTCTCCGCATCGGAGCGCGGCACATCCGCAGCCGCCGGCGAAAGCGACAGATACGGCGTGCCGTCCGGCGCACGATAGTCCGCCACGCCCTGCAGAAAAGCGCTCTCCTCGATATCTGGATAAGTTGCCAGCGGCAGCACAATGCCCGACGAGAGCATCAGCGAAAACGCCAGCAGAAAGAGCAGCGGCGAAACCAGCGCCGCCAGATGGAACGACGGATCTTCGCGCACCGCGCGCAATTCCTTCATTATGATCGCACGTAAACGCATCTGCCCCACCTCCTACTCCCGCAGATTTCTGCCGGTGTGATGCAGAAACACATCGTCGAGGCTCGGCTTTTGCAGCGTGATGCGCTCGATCAGCGTGCCTGCCAGCGCTTCCAGCACCTTTGCCAGATCCTGCTCGCCATGCGGCGCGCTGACGACAAGCGTTCCGTCTGCTTCGCGGTGAAAATCGCCGAGCAGCTTCTGCAGCGCCGCATCTGAATGCGCACTTCCGGCTTTCAGCCGCAGCTGGATCGTCGCCGCGCCGAGGGCATCCTTCAGCTGCTGCGGCGCACCAGCGCAGATCTTGCGCCCGCGGTCGATGATCACCACCTCGTCGCAGAGCGCGTCGGCTTCGGCCATGATGTTCGTCGCCACAACGACGGTCTTACCCGCGCGGCCGAGGGCGCGGATGTACTCATGGATGCGGTGCGTGCTCTGCACATCCACGCCCAGCGTTGGTTCGTCCAGAAGCAGGATCTGTGGATCGTTCAAAAGCGCGCGTCCGATGCCGAGCCGCCGGCTCATGCCGCCAGAATAATTTTTCACCGGCTCATCCGCCCGCGCTTCCAGATCCACGAGCCGCAAAATTTCGCAGATGCGCGCTTCCGCATCTGCGCCCTTTGGCAGATAGAGCGCCGCGTGAAAGCGCAGATTTTCCCGCGCCGAAAGCTCTGGATACAGCGCCGTGCTCTGGGGCAGCAAGCCAATGGCGCTGCGCACCGCTTTGTGGTCCCGCACGGGATCCATCCCCAGCACGCGGATCGTGCCGCGGTCCGGCTTGTACAGCCCACAGATCAGATGCAGGATCGTCGTCTTGCCAGAGCCATTCGGCCCCAGCAGGCCGTAGATCTTCCCAGCCGCCAGCTCGAGCGAGAGATCGTCCACCCGCTTCGCCTTGCCGAGAATCTTATCCACATGGTCCAAGCTAATGCTCGCTTGCGCATTCATCCTTCCCACCCTTTCTTACTCAGCTTCTGTCAGCGCGCCATGCAGCACAAGCTGCACGATCATTTCGCCAGCGCGCTCCGCCGACACATCGTGCGTAATGAAAAACGCCGGCTGAAAAATGCCGCGCACGAGAACGAGCAGCGACGCCGCCAACAATCCAGCGTCCACGTCCGCGCGCACAACGCCTGCGCGCTGCGCCTTTGCAAAAAGCGCAGCCAGCGCCTGTTCGCGGCCTTTTCGCGTGTCATCGATCAGCTGCCAGAGCGCCGGCAGACTGCTCTGGAGATCGCTCAAAAAGCGCTTGTCCATGCGCAGATAGAGCGCCGCCAGCAGCTGCACGCCGCGCCGCAATTTTTCCTCAAGCGGCAGCGATCCCGCCAAAAGCGTCGACATCTCCGCGTCAGCCTGCGCCAAAAATCGGCGCACCACCTTTTCTGCGAGCGCGTACTTATTCTCCACAACCTTGTACAGCGTCACCTTGCTGATGCCAGCCTCTCTGGCGACATCGTTCAGATTCAACGCCTTGTAGCCATGGCGAAAAAGCTGCGCTTCCGCAACATCCAGGAGTTTTTGTTCCAGTGCGTCTTTTTCGTAAGCCATCTGTTTCGCCTCCTCGAAATAAAATGAACTCATTTTATTATTTGAGTTCATTTTATATATTTTCGTTCGTTCTGTCAAGTAAAAAAACAGACGCCCATTACTGAACGTCTGTCTCAAATATTTATTTTTCTGCCGCCGCAAAATTTTCCAGTGCGCGGCTCACGGCGTCATGCATGACGAGGCTGGTCTTGCGCACGATCTCGTGATAATTGTCGTCCATGCCACGGCGGATCCAGTCGAGCATGAGGCCGACGAAGCTGTATTTGTAAAAATCAGCGATGAAGGCTTTGTCCTCTTCGCTGGCCGCGATCTGCTGACTTTTCTCGTCGATGACGCCGCGAATGAGATCAGCGGTGAGGCTATAGAGAAAACGCTCCATGCGCTCGCGGTCGAGGGAGCGGTAGGCGTTCAGCACAAACGGCTTGTTGTCATAGACAGCCTCAAAAATCTGCGCGAGCCCCTCGCTCCAGGTGTCCGCCGTTTTCTTTCCGGCGAGCGCTGCTGTGGCGTCCTCGATGCAGGCCCACTCGACGAGATCGTAGATATCCTGAAAATGATAGTAAAACGCCATGCGGCTGATGCCGCAATCGTCGGTGAGATCACGGATGGTGATCTTGTCGAGGGGTTTTTTCAGGAGCATATTTTTCAGCGAATGCTCCAGCGCTTTTTTCGTGATGCTGCTCACGGCTGTTCATCCTCTCGCGGTGATGATCGTTGTAAAACGCAGAAACCGCCACTCGGCCAAGTGACGGTTTCTAAAATAAATTGAATAACATTACACATCGAAACCTATACGGTCACAATTATCGTAAAACTATATTTAGTATACACAATAGCGCACGTCTCTGTCAAGAAGCAAACACTGGCAACTATTGACAGCGCGCGCCGCCATCCAGTAAAATATAACTGTCCCACAAGGGACATTGAGCATTGCCATTATAAAACGGTAGGCGGTTTGCTACACCTTCGCAAAAGGGGGGCAGCACTGTGAGAATAACATTTCATATTGGGACCTTTACGGTAACAATCGTTATTAAGCAAAGAAACCGCCACTCGACCAAGTGACGGTTTCTAAACATCATTTAGTTTAGACAAAAACTTTATCGAGCAAACCGCTTATCGGCAATGCTCTTTTTCTACGTTTATTATACAAAACAGCGCGCGTCCCTGTCAAGGAATGCGCGCTGTTTTTGTCTGATCGATTTACAGCATTTTCGACACGTAAGCCACGCGGTCGTGGACGTCTTCGGTGTATGGCACCTGACCAGCTTCCTGATCCTTGAGGATCTCGAGAATGATCTCGCAGAGATTGTAGCGGGTGCGGGCATCGTCGACACGGTTGTTGTATTTGTCGCGATATTTGCGCATACGTTCTGCTTCGGCTTCGCTGAGATATTCGCTGCCGAACAGGCTGTAGAGCTGACCGTTGACATATTTTTCGATGTCGAGGTTGTCCACCTCTTCGAGATCGACGACAACAACCGGCAGCGCTGCGCGCTGGTCGGTGACGGCGTGGCTCTTGGTGTAAGCAACTTCCTTGGCGCACTGAGCTGACGTCATGGATTCGCTGCTCAGATAAAAGAGCACGCCCTTGCAGTTGAGATCTGCGATGGCGCCGAAGATGGTGCTGTTGTAGCCATCGCCGGTCATGTTGGCTGGCACGTCGATCCAGAGATTTTTGCCGGCTTCCTGCAGCGCGATGACGTCGCTGTAAACAGCCTGCCAATCGCGGGTGGAATAGCTGACGTAAATATATGGCTGGCTGCAGTCGCAGGCCTTGATCTTTGTGGCTAATTCTTGCATGGTTTCTGACACGATATCAACTTCCTCTCGTTACTCGGTGAATAATATGTAATGAAAAGATTATAGCACAAGCGCGCTCCTATTAAAAGACGGCGGCTTGTTTTTTCTCCAAAAGCAAACACGCCGAACGCACGTCGTTCGGCGTGAGGAGTTTACGCAAGATCGTCGGCTGCTGCGCGCTCCATAGCGAGGAATTTTTCGCTGGATGCGTCCATGGCGTCGATCAGCGCGGCCTTGAGGCCATCTTTTTCCAGCGCAGCGACGCCAGCGATGGTGGTGCCGCCAGCGGAGCAGACGGCGTCGCGCAGCACAGCGGGATGTTCGCCGCTCTCCAGCACGAGGGCAGCAGCGCCGTAGACGCTCTGCGCCGCAAAAGTGTAAGCGTCCTTGGCAGGAATGCCGAGCTTGATGGCGCCTTCTGCCATGGCTTCAATGACCATGTAGACAAAGGCTGGCGAGGAGCCGCTGACAGAACCGACGGCGTGCATGGTGTCTTCGCGGACGATGGCGACTTTGCCAAAGCTTTCAAAAAATGCGGTGACCGCAGCCTGCTGCTCAGCGCTCATATTTTCCGAGAAGCAAAGCCCAGCCATGCCCTGGCCGATCTGCGCCGGCGTATTTGGCATAGCGCGCGCGATCGCAACGGCGTCGTTGTCGACAAGCGCAGCGATGGAGCGAATGCTGTACGCCGGCGCGATGGCGACGACGATCTGTCCGGCTGTGAGCACATCGCGGATATCGAGGATAACGTCCTTATAAATATTCGGCTTCACAGCGAGCACGATGATCTCGCTCTCTGCGGCGACGTCGCGGTTGCTGGCCAGCGCCTGCACGCCGTAGTCCGCAGCGATCTTCTGCTGGTGCGCGTCTGTGTGCGTGTGCACGCTGATGCGCTCCGGTGTTGTCAGGCCGGCGTTCAGCGCACCGGCGAGCATGGCGCGGCCCATGTTGCCGCAGCCGATAAATCCTAAACAGTATTTCATCATAAATGCGCTCCTTTCTCTACGCGCGACCGATCGGGATCTGCTGTCGCACCGCGTCGATTTCGTCAAGATCGATGCTGACAACGCGCGTCTGCGCCGCCGTGCCGAGATCGCAGACCACCTGCGCCCACGGATCCACGACGATGCTGTGGGCCCAGCTCACATAGCTGGCGTCTTCCACGCGCGCCGGCGCCACGCCGACGCTGTAGCACTGACCATCCATGGCGCGGGCACGGAAAAGCAGCTCCCAGTGGCGCGGCCCGGTGGACATATTGAAGGACGCTGGATAAATGAGCAGCCGCGCGCCGGCGTCGACCATTTGCGCTGCCATATCGGCGAAACGAATGTCGAAGCAGATCGCCAGCCCGATCTTGCCCCACGGCGAATCGAACACAGTCAACTGCTCGCCTGGCGAAAGCACATCGCTTTCCTTAAAATACTGACCGCCCTTGATGTCGATGTCAAAGAGATGCACCTTGCGATGCTTGGCGATCAGATTTCCGTCAGGATCGTAGACGTAGCTCGTGTTGTAGTAACGGCCGTTTTCTTCCTCGCAGATCGAGCCGCCGACAAGCCAGCAGCGATTTTCGCGCGCAGCGGCGGCGAGCATCTGCTGCCCCGGGCCGCCAGCCGCTTCCGCATATTCGGCGAAGCGCGCCGTCTCATACGGCAGGCAGAACATTTCCGGCAGGATCACCAGCTCCGCACTGTCGCGGACAGCGCGGTCGATCTCTGCACGCGCAACGCGCAGATTTTCCGCCTTGTCCTCGCCGGCAGCCAGCTGGATCAGTCCCAAACGACATTCCATGATGGTTCATTCCCTTCCTTATTAAAAAACCTCGCTCATTCCACAGGAACAAACGAGGTCCAACCATTAACTTTCTTCCATAATGATCGGCAGGATCATCGGACGGCGACGGGTGCGTTCGTAGAGGAACTTCCCAGTGACATCGCGCAGCGCCTGCTTGATGCTGGTCCAGTCGGTGACGCCATCCTTCATGCACTGATCGAGGGCTTTCTCAACCCGCGCGCGTGCGTCCGTCATCAGATCGTCCGCTTCGCGCACATAAACAAAACCACGGCTGACGAGATCCGGCCCAGCGACCACGCGACGATTCTTGCGATCGATCGTGACCACGACGATGAAGATCCCATCCTGGGAAAGCTGGCGGCGATCACGCAGCACAATATTGCCGACATCGCCAACGCCCAGCCCGTCGATGAGCACGCGCCCCGCTGGCACCTTGCCGGCAACGTTCACGCGCTGCGGCGTCGCATTCACAACGTGGCCGTTTTCCGTGACAATGATATTTTCCGGCGGAATACCAACCTCCTTCGCCAGATTGGCGTGGGAAAGCAGCATGCGGTATTCGCCGTGTACAGGCATAAAATACTTCGGTTTCACAAGATTGAGCATCATCTTCAGCTCTTCGCGGGCGGCGTGGCCAGATACGTGGACACGTTGGTCGGTGTTGTCGATGACATTCGCACCAAGCTTGAAGAGCATGTCGATGACCTTGCTGATGAGCTTCTCGTTCCCCGGGATCGGGCTCGCAGAAAAAATGACCGTGTCCCCAGGGCCAATGTGCACCTGGCGATGCTCGCTCATGGCCATGCGCGAAAGCGCCGCCATCGGCTCGCCCTGGCTGCCCGTGCAGAGGATCACGAGACGATCGTCCGGATATTGACGCATCTCGTCCATTTCGATCAGCGTGTTTGGCGGCACACTGATGTATCCAAATTCGCTCGCGACATTGATCGTGTTGACCATGCTGCGCCCAGTGATGACCACCTTGCGCTTGTTCGCGTGGGCAGCGTTCAGTACCTGCTGCAAGCGGTGGACATTCGACGCAAACGTCGCGATGATGATGCGCCCCTGGATATGCGGGAAGAGCTTGTCAAACGTTTCACCGATCGACGATTCGCTCATGGAAAATCCCGGACGCGTCGCGTTCGTGGAATCGCTCATCATGAGCAGCACACCCTTGGCGCTGATCTCCGCAATGCGCTGGAAATCCGTCGTCGTTCCATCCACCGGCGTCTGGTCAAATTTGAAATCCCCCGTGTGGAAGATGACGCCCAGCGGCGTGTGGATCGCCACAGCGCTCGCATCTGGAATGCTGTGGCAGGTCTTGATCAGTTCCACCTCCATGTGGCCGATCTTGAACGGTTCGCCGTGCTTCACAACCACCAATCGCTGTTTGCCGAGATTGCGCGCCTCCTTGAGCTTCGGTTCGAGCAGCCCGATCGTGAGGCGCGTGCCGTAAACAGGCACGTGGAGCTCTCGCAAGACGTACGGCAAGCCACCGATGTGGTCTTCGTGGCCGTGGGTGAGAACAATGCCCTTCACCTTCTCCTTGTTCGACGTGAGATAGGTGATATCCGGGATCACACAGTCGACGCCGAGCAGGTCTTCCGTTGGGAAGCTCATCCCTGCATCGATGACGATGATCTCATCCTTATATTCGATGGCCGTCATATTCTTCCCGATCTCTTCCAATCCGCCCAGCGGGATGATCTTGACGCCATCGGTTGTTTTTTTCTTAGAAATGATGATTTCCTCCTTCTCTAAATATTTGCCGGTCCTATATACTCAGCTCTTTCTATTATAAACAATTTCCGCCAGCGTTGCAAGCCGCGCACGCAGAACACGCCACATCGCGCAAAAAAGCAGCATCGTTTTTCGCGATGCTGCAGAAATTTAATACAACCGCTGCCCACTGCGAATACGATCGATGATATTCTGACTGCGCAGGCGTCGGGCGGCGAGGGCGGTGATGGCGAGCGTCAGCGCGAGGACGCCGGCGGCGCAGAGCAGGATCGGCAGGAGCGGAAAATGATAGGGCACGGGGAACATCGCGCGGATCGGCAGGTTCACGACATACGTCAGCAGGATCCCCAGCGGCACGCCGATGGCGAGGGCGCGCAGGCTGCAGAAAATGCTCTCGAGGGCGAGCATTTTGCGCAAGCCTTCGGGCGTCATGCCGACGCTCTGCAGCACGGCGAATTCGCTCTGGCGCATCAGCACGTTTGTCGAGAGGGTGCTGACGACATTGGTGAAGCCGATGAGCATGAGCAGCGCACAGAAGCAGACGAGGAAGATCAGCGCGATGACGATGGCGACGTTCATCACCTTGTAATAATCGTCGGTGGCGTAGACGCGGGCGCTATAGCCGCCCTGCATGTAGCTGTCCTGGGACTGGTCTGGAAAATGCGCGGCGAGGATCTCTTCGGTGTAGTCCATGAAGCCCGCCATGTCCGGCGGCGCGGCTTCCCAGCTGTACTGGCGCAGGTGCTCCATTTCCGGCAGGATGATGCGCACGGGATTCATATTTGGGAAGAAAAGCTCGGCGGGCGTTTCTTCCGCTGTGAGCACGGCATCGATGGAAATCTCCTGCGTGGAGCCATCGGCGACGTCGAGAGTGAGGGTCTGCGGCGTTTCAGCGAAAAACTTTGTGTCGGTGGCGTGGCCCTTGATGTTCAGACGGTCGTTGTTGATGAGGAGGGTGCTCCCCACCGGCACACCGGCGTCGGCGCAGAGCGCTGTGTAATGGGCGCTGTCGATGACGATGCACTCAACGTCGAAGGTCGCCGTCTGCTGGCCATTCAGCTCATAATAATCGATGATCTCCGGCGAAAGCGACGAGGTATCCAGCGTCACATCGTAGCGCGCGTAGTCGTTGCCCAGGCCGTAGATCTCGGTGCCGCCGTCGTAGCGCGCGAGCTCTGCGGTGATTTCATCACCGAGGGCACTGGTGATCGGCTTGGTGTAATCGCTGGCTTCGCGCGCCGTGGCGCTTTGGTAATCGGCGGTGACGGTGTAGCCGTTCTGGCTCGTCATCATCGCGTTAAACACGCCAGCCTGGTGCCAGAGAAAGCCGATGAAGACGAAGAGCACGACGGCGACGGCCAGCGCTGCCACGGTGGTGCGAAAGGTTTGGCGGCTGCGCGCGAGGGTTTTCTGCGCGAGCAGTCCTTCCGGGCCAAACCATTTCGCGACGATGCGCTCGCTGATATGGTGGCTGTGGCCGAGCTTGACGGCGACGTCGTTTTGTCCGCGCACGCTGGCGATGGCGCTCTGCTTCGCAGCCTTGCGCGCTGGCAGCCAGGCGCTGACGAGCACAGTGGCGAGCGCTAAGAGCGCCGCGATCACAAGCCCCAGCGGCGAGAGCACGAAGCGCAGGCGAAAGGTCATCGTCTTCAGCATGATGTGGGTGAGGGCGTTGAGCTCATCGAAAAAATGATTTGCCACAGCGATGCCGCCAGCGGTCAGCGCCAAGCCCAGCACAAGCCCGATCGGGATCCCGACGGCAGCGAGCAGCAGCGCTTCCCAGAGCATGGTTTTGCGGATCTGCGCCGGTGTCGCGCCGACGCATTTCAGCGTGCCGAAGACGGCGGTGCGCTCGCGCGCGCTGACGCGGAACACATTGGAGATCACGACCACCGCCATGACGACAATGAGCAGGCTGAGAAAGGCTGCCGGGATCACCAGCGTGCTGCGATACGCGGCGCTGTATTGCGTGAGCCCGCCGCCCACGCTGGTCGCGATCATCTCAGCGCCGGATGCAACAAAATGCGTGACGCAGGTGATCAGCGCCGTCGCCAGCGCGATCGCTGCAAGGGTCCAGAATGTGCGCGAACGATTCACGCGGATCTGGCTCGCCGCCAATTCTGCGAAGAGGTTCATCTCAAACGCCTCCCTTCGCGTCCTTCAGGCGCTCGTCAGAAACGAGCCTGCCATCGGCGAGGGTGAGGATGCGGTCAGCCATGAGGGCGATCTTTTCGTCGTGGGTGATGAGAAGGAGCGTCTGCTGATAGCGCCGGTTGGCGACCTGCAACAGCTCCATGACGTCGCGGCTGGCGCGGCTGTCAAGATTGCCCGTCGGCTCGTCGGCGAGGATGAAAGCAGGATCGTTGATCAGCGCCCGTCCCAGCGAAACGCGCTGCTGCTGCCCGCCGGAGAGGGCGCTCGGCAAATGTCCGGCGCGTTCGCTGAGACCGGTGAGGGCGAGGATCTCGGCGAGCTTGGCTTTTTCCGGCTCGCGCTTGTCGAGGAGATAGGGCAGCATGATGTTTTCCGCAGCAGTGAGCGTCGGCACCAGGTTGTAGAACTGGAACACCATGCCGATGTTGCGGCGGCGAAAGATCGCCCGCGCGCTTTCGTTCATCGCGTAAAGCTCCTGGCCGTCAATGACGACGCGCCCCGAGGTTGGCTCGTCGATGCCGCCGATGAGATTCATGAGCGTCGATTTTCCGCTGCCGGACGCGCCGACGATAGCGACAAATTCGCCTTTTTCCACTGTGAAGCTGACATGGTCCAGCGCCGTCACGGCTGTGTCTCCGCTGCCATAGATTTTCGTGAGTCCTTCTACGCTGAGGATGGTCATGAGGATCGCCTCCTGCTGGATTTCTATAGCCTTATCCTAACACGCGAAAGTGACAGCTCGGTGACTCTGCGGTGACATTTTCTGTCACTTATAAAATTTCAGCGTAAACGTTGCGCCTGTTCCTTTGCCGCCAGCATCCACGTCGATGTCGCCATTTTGTCCGCGAGCGATCGCCAGCGCCAGCGGCAGGCCGATGCCGACGCCGCGCGCTTTGTGTGATCCAGCGAAGCGCACGAAAAGCTGCGCCATCTCTTCTCGCGAAAGGCCGCTTCCGGCATCGCGCACGCTGAGCCATTCGTAGAGGGGATTTTCACCAACGTCGACGATGATCGTGCTGCCTGACGGCGAGGCTTCACAGGCATTTTTCAGGAGATTCGTCAGCGCTTCCACTGTCCAGCGCTTGTCGCAGTGGAGCACCGCGTCGTTTGCGAGCGCCACCTGCTGATCCTGCACATCCAGCAGGATCGCCAGCGGCGAAAGCGCTGCTTCGACAAGCGCCTGCGCCGTCACCGCCGCGCGCTCAAACTGCACAGCGCCAGCGTCGAGCTTCGCCAGCTTGAGCAGCGTATTGACGAGCCAGTTCATGCGCGCCAGACTCGTGCGGATATTCGCGAGGAATTCCTCCTGCCGCTCCGGCGGCGCTGCTTCGAGCAGATCGGCCATGAGCATCATCGAGGTCACCGGCGTTTTCAGCTGGTGGGTGATGTTTTCCATGTACTCGGCAAATTCTGCCCGCGCAGCGTCGGCTGCGTCGCGTTCAGCAGAAAGCTGGGTCACGAGGGTGTGCAGGTCGTTTTTGAGAACAGACAGCGCCCCTTCCTGGTTGTCGCGAAATTCCACCGTCTCGCCGTTGATGGCGCGGCGCAGCTCTGTCGAAAGCGCTGCGAGCTCCTGCTTACTGATCCACACGATAGCCACGCCCCCTCACCGTCTCGATCGTCACTGCGCCTGCGAGTTTTTCGCGCAGCCGCTTCACATACACCGTCAGCGTGTTGTCCTCGACAAAATTGCCGCCCTGGTCCCAGAGCTGATCCAGGATCTGCGCCCGCGAAAGCAGCTGCCCGCGATGCTGGGCAAAGATCAGACAGAGCCGATACTCCAGCGCCGTCAGCGCGATCTCGCGTCCGCCAACGGTGACGCGGCCGGACGCCGTATCGATGCGCGCCTGCCCCAGCGAGAGCAGCGACGATTCTTCAGGCAGCGCACGACGGATGCGCGCCAAAAGCTCCCGCAAGCGGAAGGGCTTCGTCACATAATCTGCTGCGCCCTGATCAAAGGCGCGCACAATGCGGTCCTCGTCGTCCATCACTGTGAGAAAGATCACCCGCGCGCCACGCGCCAGCGCTTCTGTGCTCACTGCAAAACCGTCTGCGTCTGGCAGCTGCATGTCGATGATCGCCAGATCCACGGCGCGCTCGGAAAGCACGCCCAGCGCCGCCGCCACCGTTTCCGCATGGCAGACGCTGTAGCCCTCCTGCTCCAGCGCGTAGACCAGACCAGACGCGATCACCGCATCGTCCTCCACCAATAAGATCTGCATCTCATCGCCTCCCATCTGCAAAAACAGCGACTGCCGTTTGCGACAGTCGCTTTCCTTCTTTTATAATACCTTGGCCAGGAAGTCCTGGGTGCGTGGTTCCTTTGGATGGTTGAAGATCTCGTCCGGCGTACCCTGCTCCATGATGTAGCCCTGGTCCATGAAGAAGACGCGGTCGCTGACCTCGCGCGCGAAGCCCATTTCGTGGGTAACGATGAGCATGGTCATACCCGTCTCGGTGAGCTGACGGATAACCGCCAGAACTTCGCCGACCATTTCCGGGTCGAGGGCGGACGTTGGTTCGTCAAAGAGCATGATGTCCGGACTCATCGCCAGCGCACGCGCGATCGCCACGCGCTGCTGCTGACCGCCGGAGAGAGACGCTGGATAAACGTCTGCTTTGTCGAGCAGCCCGACGCGCTTCAACAATTCGCGCGCAGTTTTGTCGGCTTCTTCCTGCGCGATGCCCTTGACATTGATCGGCGCGAGGGTGATGTTTTCCAGCACAGTTTTATGAGGGAAGAGATTGAAGCGCTGGAACACCATGCCGAGATTTTCGCGCACCTTGTTGATGTCGGTCTTTGGATCGGTGATCTCGGTGCCGTCGATGATGATGTGGCCGCTGGTTGGCTCTTCGAGCAGATTGATGCAGCGCAGGAAGGTACTCTTCCCGGAGCCGGATGGGCCGATGATGGAGACGATCTCGCCGTCCTTGATGGTTTCGGTGATGCCTTTGAGCACTTCGAGGTCGCCGAAGGATTTATGTAAGTCTTTGATTTCGATCATAGTTGAAAACCTCCTGAATGATCAGCGTTTTTCTGTCTGCAGACGGCGTTCGTACCAGTTGATGATGCGGGTGAAGGTGAGCGTCAGCACGAGATAGACGAGCGCCACGGCGATGTAGGTTGGGAATGGCTGAATGTGGACGGACGTGTAGATCTGACCACGCTTCATGATCTCGGTCAGCCCGATCGCCGCCAGCAGCGACGTATCCTTCAGCAGCATGACGAACTCATTGCCCAGCGGTGGGATGACGAGCTTGAACGCCTGTGGCAGAATGACCATGCGCATCGCCTGCTTCTGCGTCATGCCAAGAGAGCGCGCCGCTTCCACCTGGCCCTTATCCACGCCCTGGATGCCGGCGCGGAAAATTTCCGCCACGTACGCGCCGCTGTTCATCGAGAGCACGACAACACCGGTGACGAGGATCGGGAAGCTGAATTTACCGTCGAAAAACAGCGTGCCGACAACGCTGGCCACACCATAATGGAATAAAAAGATCTGTACGTAGAGTGGTGTGCCGCGAAAAGCTTCAATATATACATTGGCGATGACTTTGAGCACGCGATTGTTGCTCATTTTCATCAGTGACATCAAGAGGCCGATGATGATCCCGATGCCGACGCCGCAGACAGTCAAACCAAGGGTGGTCCCTGCGCCGGGAATGAGCTTAGGCAGCACATCGAAAAAGTTCGTAAAAAAGTTACCCAATGGTCTTCCTCCTTTGTGGAATAAACGCAAAGAATGAGATGCAGGGATTCTGCATCTCATTCATATGCTTTCATTAACGATTATTCAGCAGATTCGCTGGAAAGAGCAGCAACTTCTTCCTTGGCGCTGCCGTCTTTGATGGACTGTGGAACGGTCAGTTCATATTTTTCGCAGAGTTCGTCATAGGTGCCATCTTCGATGACAGCCGCGAGACCAGCGTTGATCTTGTCGAGCAGTTCGGTGTTTTCAGGGTCAACAGCGATGCCGTAGAAGACTGCCTGGTATGGTTCGCCGACGAGCTTCACATCGTCTGGACGCTGATCAACATATTCTTCACCAACTGGCAGGTCGACGATGACTGCGTCACAGCCACCATTGATGAGTTCCTGCAGGCAGGTGTTGTAGTTGTCCAGGATCTTGCCTTCAGCGATGGTGCCTGCTTCCTGCAGAGCGGTGACTTCGTCAGCACCGGTGGTACCGATCTGCGCAGCGACGGTCTTGCCAGCGAGGTCATCGGCGTTGTTGATGTCGTTGTTGTCAGCAGCGACCATGATGGAGAGGCTGGCGTCGATGTATGGGTCAGAGAATGCTACGCTTTCGAGACGTTCAGGCGTGATGCTCATGCCGGCAGCAACAGCGTCGATCTGGCCGGTGGTCAGCGCGCCGGTGAGGGCGTCAAATTCCAGAGACTGGAATTCAACATCGAAGCCCTGGTCTTCGCCGATGGCGGTCATGAGGTCGAGGTCGAAACCGGTCATGTTGCCTTCGTCATCCTGATATTCGAATGGGGCGAAGGTTGGGTTGGTGCCGACGACAACGACGCTGGAGCTTTCGCCAGAAGCACTGCCTTCAGCAGCTGCGCTGCCGGAAGAAGCGCTGTCGCTGCTGCCACCACCGCAGCCAGCCAACATGGTCACTGCCAGAGCGGCAGTGCATAACATTGCGATCCATTTTTTGTTTTTCATGATATCTCTTCTCCTCTGTGTTTTAATGAAAAAATAATATACCGTTATTATAGGGCGGTGTGTATATTTTTGCAATCACTTTCTGACCATTCTTAATAAAAAATGCGAAGAAATCCATTAATTTCATCTATCTGCGCGCAAAAATCATACAGTGGCAATGCATAATCCACTGCATACGCTGCATATCAGCGAATGGCGCTGGCGATCGTCAGGCTCTGCACTTCGCCCACGCCGGCTTTGTGCAACGTGCGCGCGCAGGAAAGGAGCGTACTGCCGGTGGTCATGACGTCGTCGACGAGGAGCACACGCTTGCCGCGGAGCTCTGCCAGCGCGCGCTCAGGCACAGCGAAGGCGCCGCTCACATTCTGCACGCGCTCCGCTTTTGAAAGGCCAACCTGGTGACGCGTGTTGACGACGCGCAAAAGCAGATCGTCGCGCGCCGGAAGCTGCCAACGCGCAGCGATCTCCCGCGCGAACAGCCAGCTCTGGTTGTAGCCGCGCTCGCGCAGGCGCGCTTTGTGTAGCGGCACAGGAAGGATGACATCGACCGCCGACGCTGGTCGCGTGGCAGCGAGCGCTGCGAATCCTTCGGCGCGCCAGGGCTCACCCGCATATTTGAAGCGCAAGATCGCTTCGCGCACCGTCTCTGTATAAGGAAGGAAAGCGATGTTGCCGGTGAAATATTTCGGCCAGTCGCGGCAGGTGTCGCAGACTGGTGCGCGTGAGCCAAAATGTCCACAGCGCCGACACTGGCCCTCGTGGGCAGCGAAATTTTCCCAGCGCGCCAAACAGTCGTCGCAGATCGTCAGCGTCTCGGCGCGATCTTCACAGAGCACACACATGCTGGGATTTGGAAATAGCAGCGCGATGAGTTTTTGCCACACGGGGCCTTCCTCCTTCCATCAATAACCAGAAATCTCCTTCATTTAGCGTAAACCAGCAGCAGCTATCTTGCAAGGAAATTCAAGAAAGCGTATAATTATTTTATTCTATAGGATTCAAGGAGGAAACACATGCCTACATTAACAGAAAAGATCCTCGCTGCGCATCTCACCGATGGTGAAATGAAACCAGGCAACGAGATCGGTCTGCGTATTGACCAGACCCTCACCCAGGATTCCACCGGTACGATGGCGTACCTCGAGCTGGAAGCCATGGGCATCGACCGTGTAAAAACTGAACGCTCCGTGGCCTACATCGATCACAACATGCTGCAGAGCGGCCCGGAAAATTTTGACGACCATCTCTTCATCCAGAGCGCTGCCGAAAACTTCGGCATCACCTACAGCCGCCCAGGCAACGGCATCTGCCACCAGGTGCATCTGGAAAACTTCGGCATCCCAGGTAAAACCCTCATCGGCTCCGACAGCCACACGCCAACTGGCGGCGGCCTCGGCATGATCGCCATCGGCGCCGGCGGCGTTGACGTAGCCGCAGCCATGGCTGGCCGCAGCTACTACATCACCTGCCCGGAAGTCATCGAAGTGCGCCTGACCGGCAAGCTCCGCACCGGCGTTTCTGCGAAGGACATCATTCTCTATGTGCTGCAGCAGGAAACCGTCAAGGGCGGCGTCAACAAGGTTTATGAATACACCGGCGACGGCGTGAAAACTCTGAGCGTTCCAGAACGCGCCACGATCACGAACATGGGCGCAGAGCTCGGCGCCACCTGCTCCATCTTCCCTAGCGACGAAAACACCAAAGTCTACATGGGCAGCATGGGCCGCGGCGATCAGTGGGTGCCACTGGCTGCTGACGACGACGCAGAATATTGCAAAACCATCCACGTCGATCTCTCCACCCTCGAACCAATGACCGCCTGCCCACACAGCCCGGACAAAGTCGTCACCGTGGAAAGCCTCGCCGGCATGAAGATCAACCAGGTCGCCATCGGCAGCTGCACCAACTCCTCTTATCTCGACCTCGCGCGTTGCGCAGCCATCCTCAAAGGCCAGAAAGTTGCTGAAAACGTCAGCCTCGTCATCTCCCCAGGCTCCCGCACGATCCTCAAGCAGATGGCCAGCGATGGCATTCTCTCCATCTTCCTCGAAGCCGGCGCGCGCATCCTCGAATGCGGCTGCGGTCCTTGCATCGGCATGGGCCAGGCGCCAAACACCGACGGCGTCAGCCTGCGCACCTTCAACCGCAACTTCTTCGGCCGCAGCGGCACCAAGAGCGCCCAGGTTTATCTCGTCAGCCCTGAAACTGCAGCGATCTCTGCCATCACCGGCGTGCTCACGAGCCCAGCCGGCGACGAACGCCTCGCTGGCGTGACGGTACCAGAACGCTACGACCGCGACGACCATCTCTTCATCTTCCCTAGCGACGAAAAGATTGGCCACACGCCGCTCGTCAAAGGGCCAAACATCAAGGGCGTGCCACTGGGCGAACCAGTCGCTGAAACCCTCAGCGGCAAAGTCGCTGCGTATCTGGAAGACAACATCACCACCGACCACATCATGCCTTCCAACGCATCGCTCTTGCCATTCCGCTCCAACATTCCGCATCTGGCCAACTTCTGCCTGACGCCATCCGACGCCGACTTCCCAAGCCGCTGCCAGGAAATGCAGGGCACGGAATACGCGCCGATCATCGTCGCCGGCGACAACTACGGCCAGGGCTCCAGCCGTGAACACGCCGCCCTCGCGCCACTTTATCTCGGCGTCAAGGCCGTCATCGCCAAGAGCTTCGCACGTATCCACAAGGCCAACCTGATCAACAACGCGATCATCCCAATGACCTTCGCCAACCCAGCCGACTACGACGACTTCAACCTCGGCGACGTGCTCTCCTTCAGCGATCTGCCAGCACAGATCAAGGCCCGCAAAGTCACCGTGAAGAACGAAACCACCGGCAAAACCTACGAGCTCAACCTCGAACTCGGTGAACGCCAGGAACGCCTCCTCCTCGAAGGCGGCCTCCTCACCTCCATCAAACACGGCAAGTAATTCTCATCAGCAAAGAGCTGTCACACCAGTGACGGCTCTTTTTTTTGCGCTCGCATCAATAAAAACAGCGCTCTTATCGCTGTCACGGATAAGAGCGCTGTCGCTGATCGTCTCCCAATGCTGGGAGGCGCAGGTTTATTGATTGCCTGCAACGTTTCCAAGGGCACGCTGGAGCACACTGGCCACTTCTGCTCTGGTTGTGGTACCTTGTGGGCGCAGGGTGCTGTCCTCGTAGCCGCCAAGCAAGCCACTGCCAACTGCCCATTCAACAGACTCTTTCGCCCAGTCGCTGACGCTTGCGGCGTCGGTGAAGGTGCTGAGGCTGCCGCTGGCGCTCACGTCGAGGCCTTTATATTCTGCGTAGTTGCAGAGGATGGCGGCGAGCTGTTCGCGGGTGATGGCGGCGTTTGGCTGGAAGGTGCCGTCGTCGAAGCCGTTGACGACGCCGACGGATGCCGCCCAGTTGACAGCTTCGGCGTACCAGTCGCCGTCGGCCACGTCGGTGAAGTCACCAGCGCTGGCCGCTGGGCTGCCTTCCAGGCGATGGAGCACGGCCACGAGCATGGCGCGGCTGAGGCTGGTGTTCGGCTCAAAGGTCGTTGCTGAGGTGCCGGTCATCAGCCCCTGGCTGTAGACATAGCACACCGGGTCATAGAACCAGTCGCCTGGGTGAACGTCGATAAATGGCAGCGTCACAAGGTCTTTTGTGAATGTTGCCTTTACCGTCACCTTCGATGCTGGCATTTTGAACGTGTACGTGCCGTCGCCATTATTGGTGAGTGCCACGTCATTGCCGTTCTTATCCGTAACGGTCAGTGCGGCAAGTTCGTACCCTTCGTCTGGTGTCACCGTCAAAGTCACGATGCGCCCGCTGCTCGCCCATTTTGGCGATGCCGTCACCGTGCCATGCGTCGACTCGATGACGTCGATCATATAACTGCTGCTGCCAGAAGGGATAGCCGTCCAGTGCGCGTACAGCGTGGTGTTTTTGTCGTACACTGTCTCTGCGGTGACCGCCGTGCCGCCGCTTTGCTCCGTGAACCAGCCATCGAAGGTGTACCCGCCGCGCGTTGGTGTTGGCAGAGCGCTTAGCTTGCCAGTCGTGTCGGTGTACATGCTTGTTGTGTCACATTGTCCGCCATTGGCATCAAAGGTGATTTCATACCCGATGACAGCGCCGCAAACGCTGCACTTATCCTCCGGATTGCCCGTGTGCGGTGCGTAGTCCGGCATTTCCGACGGCATCAACGGACAATCACCTGCTGTGCAAGCATGCCAGTGATGCAGCGGGTCAGTGGCCCAGTTACCATAATCATAGTTGTGCTCGTGTGTCGTTGGTTTAAAGGTAATAACAACATCGATTTGATTTGACTGATTTGAAACAGCCTCAATAGAAATATTGTCCACCGTTCCAGGTGTAAAGCCAGGCGTATGAACAACCTCTATGTCCTTTGCAAAAGAGTAGTAGTCATTGGCTACAAGAGGAACAACCGCTGTGTAGACTTCGTTTTTTATAAAGGCATCATCTTCATGTACTAAATTCCAGTCGTTGTCGCGCCACTCCACGGTCGCAGTGCTGCTGCCAAAATCAGCAGCCATCACCCCATGGTAATTGGCATTTTCAGGTACGTCCACAAACATTTTAGGCGCTTCACCGTAAACCGGCGCCTTCAGATTGGAAATCGTGACTTCGCTAATTGGCGTTCCGTACACGGTAAAGAAATACGTTGCTTTGGCGTCGGCGTAGATGTCGTCGCCCGCTTTCGTGGCGGTAATGGTGACCTCGCCCACGCCTTCGATGGTGACCGTTCCATTTTGGTCAACGCTAGCGATGGCCAAATCGCTCGTTTCCCAGGTCACTGCGCCGGTGGATTGACCACCTCTTGCTGTTAATGTGAATGGCTCCTGTGTTTCATAGATCGGTCCGCTTGGTTGACCAGTGATGGCAAATCCTGTCTGAGTTTGCTTCGCTTCCCTTGTCAACGTAGGCGCAGGCTTCTGCTCATTATTCGTCAGCACCGGCAGATTCCCCGTAGTTTCAGGAGCATTTGCGGCTTTTCCCCATATCTCTGTAGAAAATCCGGAAAGATTGGTCATCCAAGCGTCATCTTCGGTCATATCATTAGCCGTCTTGCCTGTGCCTGCGCCCGCCGCGCCACAACCAGACCAATAGTAGCAGTCAGTGACCGAAGAATCGGTGTCGGCGCTTCCAACAATGGCACCAACGTTGTTGCCAGTTTCTTGGATCGCTCCGGCATTGTAACTTGTCTTAATGGATGATGAATCATCTGCCCATCCAACCAGTCCGCCGATGCAGCTATAAGAGGACGACGCAGCATTGGATATTGTGCCAACATTGTAGCTGTTTTCTATGGTTAGTGCACTCGAATCGCCAACCAAACCGCCAACAAAAGCGTTATTTTTTGCGCTGGTCACCGTGCAATCCCCTGCATTATAACATTCCTCAAGCGTACCACCGTTTGTAATTCGCCCAATAAGCCCGCCAACAGTGGCGCTATTTGAATAGCTACTTGAAGCGCTACCTGATATATCACCGGTATTGCTGCATTGTTTTATCGATAGATTTTTCGTTTCCATACGTCCTAAGATACCGCCGGTATATGTTAATGTTGGATATTGTCCGGCGCTGGAATTGGTCACAGTTCCGCTATTGTGACAGTCTGTAATCGTGGTGCTCTGATTACTATACCCCACAATGCCGCCCATGTTTTCAGAATTTCCACTGGTAAGCGCAGCGGAGTTTGTACAGCTAGTGATTGCTGCAGTGGCCGCACCATTTATTCGCCCGACAATGCCGCCGAGATTGGTCGCAAAACTGGATGGCGTGATTGCGCCCTTATTAACACAATTCTTCACCTCTAAGCTTCCTTTGATCTCGCTGTATCCTACAATACCGCCGACCGCCGTGCAGGAACCTGGCCGAAGCTCTGCCTCATTGATGCAATGCAATATTGTTACATTCTTGGCAGACGTACCATAACTGTGCCCGACAATGCCGCCCATGTAAGTGCCATTGCCATAAATCGTGCCAGCGGCCTGACAATTTTCTATGGTCACCTGAGAATAGGTATCGCCGACGATGCCCCCAAAGTAATTATAGTTACTGGAACTGCTATTTCCTGTAGCAATCGTCCCATCAAACGAACATTCTTTAATCGTCGTGGTTCCACAGGCATAGCCAACAATGCCGCCAACCTTTATATTCGAACCACTAGCAGCAGAAATATACCCATTGCTAATCTTGATATCCCTAATAGTGGCAGAATTGACAAGTGCAAACAAACCATTATACCCACTTGCATCGAGGATGGTCAACCCAGTGATGGTCGTTCCGTTCTCAGAATTCCCATCAAAAATACCTTGAAAATAGGTGGCACTATTATTTGGATTCCCCAATATCGGCGTCCAGAAATGTGTTGAAAGGTCAAACGTTTTACCGGCCGCCAGCGTGATGGTTTTGCCTGCAAAGGTATTACCATTATTGACAAGAACGGCCAGACCAGCCAAATCCGCGGCATCTTCCAGTGTGAATTTATCAGCATTTGGCCAGTCATCGTACCATTTCGTGTTGTAGCTACCTGAGTCGGTCCACGATCCATTTGCCGTTGTCGGTGGGGTCGGCTCCTGCCAATCTGTAACATCCGAATCCCCCGCCCATGCGCTCACCGGCACCAAGCTGATAAGCAGCGCTAGAACGCAGAGCAAGCTGCACGCTTTTCGTTGTAAATGTTTCATCATTGTTTCCTCCTTTTATGTCCTCGTGTGTCGTCGTTGGTCGTCATCAATAGATCAGCGGCTGGCGCCCATTCCCCCTTTCCCAGGCATAGCAGCGGGTGCGCGCGGCAGGCGGCGCTGAGGCGCTGCAGGTCCTGGCGGAGCGCCCTGGGACGGGTGGCCGC